>Ga0209914_1002934_pt1 | contig 12925 bp, 11 predicted proteins | sample ThiBiot_500_plan_FD_183949 | JGI IMG/M metagenome (GOLD analysis project Ga0209914, IMG submission 183949) | Wastewater bioreactor microbial communities from Cape Town, South Africa - Thiocy_cont_500_plan (SPAdes) | ecosystem: Engineered > Bioreactor > Thiocyanate-remediating > Anaerobic-Aerobic...
GCCGATGCGAGATCAGCCGCCACAAGCGTAGCAGTGCCATCGGCCACTAGGAAGCGAAGGACAAAACCAACGCCAAGCCCATCCTCACCAACCTCACCAACATCAATCGTAGCTTCACCTCCGGCACCGCCGCCGACACTGGCACCACCCAAGGCGGCATCGAGTCGAACAACGAGAACCACACGATCGACTACCAGGGAGTCGGCCATCTCGCTGTCTTCGGCGCCACCCGCACGGCCGCCAGAGCTTGATTCAATCCCAACCGTATCGCCAATCATACCAACGCTACTCGTACTGACCAAGGCAGCCAAGGCAGCCAAGATACCCAAGGCAGCCAAGATACCCAAGGCAGCCAAGACAGCCAAGGCAGCCAAGACAGCCAAGGCAGCCAAGGTACCCAAGATAACAAAGGCACCACCGACATCGCCACCGACATCGCCACCATCATTGCCACCGACATCTCCACGAGCATCGCCACCATCATCGCCACCGACATCACTACGAGCCTCACCAGCATCATCGCCACCATCGCTACGAGCATCGCCTTCATCATCGCCTTCATCATCGCCTTCGTCATCGCCTCCAGCGTCGCCACGATCATCGGCACCAGCATCATCACCAGCATCATCACCACCGACATCACCACGAGCCTCGCCTTCATCATCGCCTTCATCATCGCCTTCGTCATCGCCTCCAGCGTCGCCACGATCATCGGCACCAGCATCGGCACCAGCATCGCCTCCGACATCACCTCCACCTGCAACCTCCAGTGGGTCAGAAGCACACTCGCCTCCACGAGTCTCATCCAGCCCTACTGCAGCCGCTGGCCAGTCACCCTCATCTCCGGAGACGCCAACAACGCCACGGGCCAAGAAGCTCAAGAGCCAGGATCGAAGGCAGCCATCGGTGCCAGCTCTAGCCGACGATTCGGATGAACGAGAGCCCCATGCTTCTCCCGATGGCCTGCTGCAGAACGGCACTACATCGAGCAGCCCGACGACGCCATCCTCGCCTTCATCTTCGGCACCGAACAAGAGTAGCAAGCGACGTAGAACCGAAAGCGACCAGGACGAGGGTGACGGCGACGGCGACGGCAACGAGGACGACGACGAGAAGCATCAGAGTATCAAGCACCGTCGCAAGCGGAGGCGCACGAGAGGTGGATCGAGAGCGGTGCGCAACAACGAGCACCAAGTGACGAAGGAAGAGGCTGCACAGCAAAGTAGCGAAGCGCTGCGCGAGCGGCCGAATCACTTGATGGGTAGTACCAGCGCGGCGCATGTCGAGAGACCAGTACTTGCGGCGCCACTCTCGCTGCGCGAGCCACCGACGATCATTACGAACGTGGCCGAGATCTCGATTCCACAAAGCTCTCAAGCCATGTTTCCGGGCAGGAGTTACACTCGAACCACGCTCGATGCGGTCGAGAGTGCTCTCATGAATGCGCTGGCAGCTCAGGACACAGTGGAGCAACTCGAGCGGCGCAAGAGCGAGCACATTCTACGGCTTGCGCGCGCGTATGGCGAGCTGCAACAACCAGCCATCTTTAAACGAACACAAGAGTTATCAAACGTGACTCAATTTTGGTTCTATGTAGTACGTTGGCCATGCACATCAGTTGGTTCTTGACGAATCCCTCCACTAATACCTCGGCTGCGTGTGCGCGCGTGCCTGTGTGTTGATGCGCAATAGTTTATGAATCATCCCTTGTTGAGTGAGTTGTTGAGCGAGATCGACATTGCACTCTTGAAGCGATGCTACTCGATGGAATTAATCGAAGACAAGGAGACCATCGGGTTCACTCTATCATTTGTACGTTCTCTTCTCTTCTCTTCTCTTCTCTGAGTAACTGAGTGAGTGAGTGAGTGAGTGAAATCTGACCAACGAAACAATCGGCTAGTCCTTTTATCACATGACCTCATTCGTGAACACATTCATGATCTTTAAGCGATTCGTCTTCTCGGAGGATACGGTCGTCATTACAACATCGCCGTTCCAATGGACGAAAGGCATGAGCGATATGCGATTCGAGGCAGTGAACTTTTTGATGGGCCTCGATGACGAGTACGAGGCGGCGATTGTGATTCGTGACGAAGTGTGGGTCGATCCATTCCGCTTTCATCCAGTACGTGATGCCAAGTGTTTGCTCGGTGCTGCTCTTCGAACGACTCTGACCGTGGTTCAATTCTTTGCCCACCCGCCACACGCGCACACAGCGATTCATGCCTGAGGAAGCAATCCTGTACAACGAAGTACCGGGGCCAACCAAGGACCTGCAATTCCTTTGTCCTCTTGGCTCCGCAAGCACGAGCACCAGCACCAGCACGTCCTTCAGCACTAGTAGCAGCAGCAGCAGCAGTAGTGATTCGATGGCGACGACGGTGACTACGACACCAACGACAAAATAGCGAGATTAGTTAGTTTGTGCGAGAGATTTTTACGAGAGTGTACATAGACTTGTTTTTACAGCGATTTGTGGTAGAGTTCATTTTCGCACGTGTAGCCGACGAAGAATACAATAGCAATGCGCAAGCGGTCTTCGCGCGCGTTCGAGGACATTCTGAGTGACAAGGTTGCGAGCTAGTAGTCAAAAATCTTTGGTATGACTGACAACCATATGGAGGCGATGCATGCGTCGCTCACAGGCTGAGCCGACCGGCCGAGCGACCGAGCGACCGACCTGCCGATCGATCAATTGCGTGACACCGAGCTAACTGGCCAACGAATAGATAATAAGCTGCAAGCTGGTTCCTCCGTCTCCTTCTCTTGGTATTTCGTCGGTTCGATCCTCGTGTGGATGGAGGATACTGTATTCTCAAGTAGATATGTACACACGCACAAACGAGGCGGTTGATCGGCAAGTATATAGTACTTACAAGGGAAGACACAAACACAAACACGCGCACGCACGCACGCACGCACGCTCGCAGTGAGGAGGCGCCTCACCGCGTCGAGATGGGCATGCGTGGTTCCTGTCGCGCAAGCGATCTTGTCGTCACTGGCGTGTACGGTGGCAGACTGGACATGGGTGTGCAGATCGGCGCGTAGGACGAGGTGGTGGCGGTGGCGGCCGAGGTGGGAGTGGCCGAGGTCTTGGCAGCCGAGTGGTAGAACTCGAGCAGCTCCCACTCGAGGGCGCGCTTCTGCTGCTGCAAGAGCGACACCGCACGAAGGAGCTCACTCTTTTCGGAGTTGACGGCCGAGAGCGCAGCGTGAGCACGAGCGAGCTCGCTCCGTAGTGCAACGAGTTCTGACTCAGAGGAGGAGGCCGAGCGTGAGGTGGTCGCGGCAGAGAAGGTCGATTCGGCGGCGGATGGGCGGTGGAGAGCCGGATCGGCAGGTTGAACGGGAGCAGCAGGAGACGGAGACGGAAACGGCATGGCGGGTAGCGCAACGTGTGCATATGGCTGCGCGTCAGCAGCGGCGGCGCGGGCGGGGCTTGACGGTGGCGAAGGGAGCGTCGAGGCCGGGTCACGGATATGCTGTTGGGGGTAAGGGGGCTGACGATGGTGCGAATGATGAGGATGGTGAGGAGGCTTCATGGGCGGCAAGCAACAACCGCTGCTGCTGCTGCTGCCGCCGCTGGATAGAACGGTCACGCTGCCTCGCGCGGCAATCGCGGCCGAATGGGGAGCAGCCGATGTAGGAGCGGCAGGAGGAGGAGGATGAGGATGACGGGCGACGGGAATTGCAGGCAGAGATCGAAGGGGTGGTGCTGCAGCAGCAGTGGGTGACGACGACGAGCACACGGTTCCAGGAGCGGCGAGTGAAGGGAGGCTGCGGCAGGGTACCGAGGTGGCGAGGCGTGGTTGTGGTCGAATCGGGTGGCCCGGATGTAAAGTTGTGGGCTCGGTGGCCGACGACGAGGACGACGAGGACGACGACGGAACAGCAGGCGAATGTGGCGGTGAGGAGGTGAGAGACGCCGGCGACGAGGGCGCAGGAGTGCCGGAGGGCGATAGCGAGGGCCACGTGGGACACGAAGGCGGGTAAGAGGCTACGCGCTGCGGCGGCGGCGAGCGGCGGGTGGACGGGGCGTGAAGCGGCGGCGGAGGGAGAGCCGTGACGAAGGAATGGTTCGCGGCGGCGAATGGCGTCGACGCCACGCCGGTCGCGGCGCACACCAGGTGCGACAGCGCGAGCGCCCCGGTCTTGTGCTCAGCGGCAACAGCGTCGTCATCGTCGTCGTCCGAAGTGTAGGCGCTGTCTCCGTCGTCGTAGTAGGAGGAGGGCGGCGAGTAGGGCGAGTAACGGCGCGAAGGCGACGCGTGGCCCATGGCGCCGTTGGCGGCGCACGACGAGCCAGCGGCGGCGGCGGCAGCGGCGCGGCGTTTGGCGGCTCGTCGACGACGCTGCGCCTCAGCACGGCGCTGACGAACGATGGGGCGCTTGCAGTACTCGCGCTGATACGCGCGCTGATAACAGGTCTCGCACATGCCCTTGATGGTGGCGAGGCGTGGCGGCTCATGCGAGCTCTCGGGGCTGGTGCAGCACGACGAACACAGGCGCGAGTCCTTCATGGCGGCGCCGAGCGTGGGTGGAAGCAATGGCGGGTGGTGCGAGACGGAACGAGCACGGAGCGGAGCGGAGCAAAGAGCGGAGTCCGAGGACGGACGAAGAGGAGCTGGCGTGAAGCAAAACAACTGTCAAGAGGGAGAGAGAGAGAGAGAGAGCGCAAGAGCACAAGAGCAAAGCACCACGAACTAAGCGCGAGGGGCCGCTGGAGGGGCGAGATAGCAGCGGGAGGAGAGAGCGCGCGACAAGAAGCTGCGCGCAGCCCGGGGAGACGGCCGAGGTTGGGGGAGAAGCGAGAGCGACTCGCGCGGCGGGGCGTGCGTGCGAGGGCTGGGCGCGAAGGGACTGGGGGTGAGTGTGGGCGTGGGCGCGCTGGTGGCGCGTAGTGAGGCCGAGTGCCTTGAGGCTGAGGGAGAACGGTGGCATAGTGCCGACGGAAAACTCGCAGCACCGGAACCCGATTGGTCCAGGTCAGACGCCAAGTCGGTCGTTCGGGTCGGCGCGCCTCATCTGCCTCGGCACACGGCTTCTGCATGGTGTCTGGAGCGTGTGGCAAGTCGTTGCCAGCTCCAGCTATCGCGCTCCACCGAGAGGCGGCCGTATCACAGAGATATTCTGCGCGAGGAGGCCCAAAATGGCAATCTTCCGTTTGATCTACAGGATATTGTATCCCTTGGTCGGCGCTGCGCAACGAGTGCAATAAATCATGTGGCAGCGCACCCGGTGACGATGAACAGCGTGCCGGGGCTGGAGAACAGCGGCAGAGGCTGGTACGCGAGGTCGCTCGTGAGCCTCGGCACTTCAGGCACGTTTCCTTGCTTACCTCATGTGCCGTGGCCAATTCGCCGCGGTTCGACCTGCCCGGCGCTGCCTTCCTTTCCGGCGACTGCGCCACTCTCTCCCCTCCCCCTCCCGTCCCTCTGCCCGCTCCTCTGCCATGCCTGCGCGGCCGTCACGCTTGCGCTCCCCCCACTGCCGAATGCCGGCCCGCTCGCGGTTTGGCTTGCGCTGGCGCGTGCTTAATTCGTGGCGCACGTGGCGCGAAGTCCTGAAGCCGGCAGAGCCCTCAGCGCGGTACAATCTGAGTCGAGAGGTAGTAGTTGGCTCCGGCGACGTCCGACAGAAAGACCTGGCTCTGCCACTTGTTGCATACGTCGGCCCGCCAGTCGCCAAGCATGTAGTACGATAGATCGATGCCCAGCGTGCTCTGTGCGTGTGCCGCCCGCCGCCGTCGTGGTGATGCATAGTGTTAGCTACATATTAATCCTCGGCACAGAGCGGCGCACGAATCTTTGGTTCAAGGTGAGCGAGTTACGCACGTTGGTTGCTGGATTGTATGGCGGCCAAGCAAATTGTGTCGAACGCTTCTTGTCGCATCCGCTTGGGTTGAGGCACCGCGCAAACTGTGCAGCACGAGCACATGAGCCCCCCGAGAAGCAACCAACGCTCCTGCAAGCGACGCAAGCGAGGCAAGCGAGGCGTACGTTGGTCCACAGCGAGGTCACCTCGGCTGCGAGGACAACCTCGCGTGCGCTGAGTCGGTTCTTCTGATACAACACGTAAGGTATCTCGGCAGTGTGCGTGGCATTCAACTGACGCAACGGTCTACACAACAGCGCGGGGCAGCGATGGTCAGCGAGCCGCTCCGGTCGTCAGATTGTCCGCTCATCGATCGTACCCTTGGTCAGGCGCATGCGAGTACAGGTATCGATACACTGGCTGAGAGCTTTGCTCGGCAAGCGAGTTGGCAATCAAGCGCGTGCCACACGTGATGACATAGTCCGACAATGACTCGCCCAGGACGCGCCAAAAGTCTCCTGCCTGTGTCGTCGTCGTTGTTGTTGGCTCGCCGCCACGAACTGATACACGCACGAGTAGCGCGTACCTGGTAGGCGTCGCTGTAGAAGGCTTGGCCGAACAGTGCGAGACCATGGGTGCCGAGGCACGCGTCGTTCAAGTACGTGTACTGTTGCTTGCTCATGGTCATGGACCTGTTGGTGAGCATGAAGCTGAAGAGATTGCCCTCTTCCAAGTTGCTGCCAATCAGCACTGGCACCTTCTCCACATTCCACCCACCACCGAGGCCGCTTGGTTAGCGCCGCGATACCGCAGCGTGTGCCACGAGAGTCTATCGTACATGGTTGAACTTGCCACGCGAAAACATCACCATCGGCTGCGCCGTGATCTCGACGCCATCTACCATCGGGATGAAGACCGACCAAAGCGGGTCGCAGAACTTGCAATTCGCAAGCTGCGTGGCGTTGACCTGCCTCAAGCACTCCAACTGCGCAGCGGCGTTGTTGGGGTTGGCGCATCCGAATCTGATTCGCATCAGTGACACGCCGGTCCACACATGGCGTTCGGTGAGTAGCTCGCAATCGACGACGCGCGGCCTTGTGCGCGCGCTCTCTTACGTCTCTGCAAATTGGTCCGCCACTCGGAGTTGCTCTGCAAGCAATTGCGTCACTCACCAAGAACAAACACACCCCACCACCGCCGCCGCCGAACTGCCACCCGCCACTTTGAGATCAGAACGCAACAATGCGCTGCGTACCCGCCACGGTCGGATACATGGCATAGCCCGGAGACTCGAGGATCGCCGCGCGGTAGGTCGAGAACGAGCCAGGCATCAAGAGGTGGAAGGCCACCGAGCCACCGCCAGCACTCTCGCCAAAGATCGTCACCGAGTTGGGATCGCCGCCAAACTCCGCAATGTTATCTTGTACCCACTGCAGCGCCAGTCGTTGGTCGAGTAGGCCAAAGTTGTTGACGCTGGTGTTGGTCGCAAAGAAGCCTTTCGAGTCGAGTCGATTCCACGTTCGGTAGGATTCCGAGTTCGGTAGCAAGCAACGAAGCACACACGAGCGTCCAACGGTGAGCAGCACAAGAAAAGGCGTACAGCGAGCGAGAGAGAGACAGAGACAGCAAAGTCTAAGCTCTAAAGCGATAGATAGATACACGCGTGTGGGATGGTGCTTGAGAGTTGAGCGACGGCCATCAATGATGAGTGGCCGACTGCTGGACAGAAGAAGAAACGGGCTCACGCATGTCGGAGCGCACGCGAGAGCGACAGAAGCAGAAACGAGTAGATATGACGCAAAGGCTGTCGCGAGAGATATATCACAACCGACCATCGACGATCTCGTACCGAGCGCGCCCAGGCGGTAGTTCATCGTCACCATCACGGTATTCGTTTCGTTCTATGGAGCGCGCGCTCGTGATCATCAGTGCCGTTCTCTCGCTCGCTCGCGCGGCCAACACTGACGTACCACCATTGGAATGCCGTTGAACGCCACTCCACCGTTACCGACTTGGAACGAGCCGCCATGAATCCAGACCATCACGTGCCATGGAGCGTTGGCCGGGATCGATGGTGCATAGACGTTGAGGTACAGGCAGTCCTCGCTCATGTTGCCCGATGGGTCATCTGCACCAGCGACAGCAGCGTGAGCGCGACACCCCGCTCACGGGCGCGAGTGGCTGCGTACAGCTTGCGAATTGGGTGCAATGTGGCTTGTACGCAGTGGTCTGCAGCACGTTGGTCCAAGGAGCTGGTGGTGCTGGCGCCTAGAAAACGGTTGGTATCAGAGCAACACGCACGCGACCTTGTGGCGACGAACGCGCGCGCGCGCGCGCTGTGCCATACTGTCCATCGGGCTGCTCCCGTGGGCGGAGCGGCGTAAGGGATGCCAAGGAAGGAGTCGACGCTGCGAGCGGTAAAGCCTGCATGTCACACACCAGGGTCAGTGGCGTGGCGGGACAGCGGACACAGACGCCGCTCCGGTACCTTGAATCGGCCCAGCAGACGTGTTGACGATGCGAGATGGCGGGAGCGCCGTCGCTTCAGCCGCCGCAGCAGTGAGCGCCACCGCCAACATCAAGGCGACGAAAGCAACAGCGCGGCTCATGGAGAGTGAATGAGAGAGAGAGAGAGCGCGAATGTGAGTGAGAGTGGGGCGTCAACAGGGGAGAGCCACGAAGTGAATGAGCGAGGGAAGCGGCGGCCTTCTCTTATGAAGGAGCGGCACGAAGATTCTCAGCCGCTGCACCACGGCGGTTACTCGTTTGTTCCCCTCACGCCCCACGCCGTCGGGGTGTGTTTACTCGCTAGCAAGTCTCGTGACGTGTGGCGTGTAGCGGGGGGCGTCTTGTCGCGAGCGAGGCCCCAAGCTCCAGCCGTGCCCAGCATCAGCCGCCGCGGCACCAAGTTGCGTTGTGGCGGGAAGGAACCTCGTACCCCAAGCAGCACACGGGCGATACCGCCGAAATTCCGAGTGCTGGAAGCATGGTGGTGGGTTTATGAGGCCCTTCCTCTCAGCGCGGCGCTCCTCATTCGCTCGCTCGCTGCCTCCTGCCCGCTGCCTCCCTGTCTGCCCAACCCAACCCTCTCTCAGCAACCACCTTCTCTCATTGTTACGGATCTACCATGTCGACCTCGACCAAGTTTGCGCGATTCATCAACCAGTTCAACAGCGGCGATCTGGCCGGACCTGCTCGCGATGTCGTGTGGGTGCTCGCGACACAGACCTGCCCCGAGGTCTTGACGACGCTGGCCGAGAAGCAGATTCAGTCGGTGCCCGTGTGGGACGAGGAGTCCAAGACCTTCATCGGCATGGTCGATGTGTTGGATCTGCGTACGTAGCCGTCGTCGTGCAAGCGAGCCCCGAGCGCTCGTTCGCTTGGCCTCGTGCGAGCCCCGAACCTCGCTGACATGTGTGTCGGCCTGCGTAGTGACGCTGCTGGTGGTGATGAACACCGCCAAGGACTTTGCCGACCTGCTGGCGACGCGCCCCATCTCGTGGGAGGAGTTCTCGCAGGTCGAGATCGATATGTTCTCGCGCCAGACGGTCAAGGAAGTCTGCAGTATGTCTCTCTCTCCCTCTGATCGCAAATGTAAACGCGAGTGCCATCGTGGACGGCTCGCTAACGACGATGCTCTCGGTAATTGTTGTCGCTCGTGTGATCGTCGTCGTGGTGGTGGTCGCCGTTGGAAAGATGCCTCGAGGCGCAACCCGTGGTGCCCGGTGCACTTCTCGGTGCCGCTGCACTCGCTGATGGACATGTTCGGCAACGACGTGAACCTCCATCGCGTCGGCATCGTCAACGACGCCGGCGACGTGACCGGCATCGTGACGCAGTCGCAGGTCATCCGCTTCCTCGCCGAGAAGGTCGTGAGCTTCTCGGGCGTGGCCGACAAGCCCATCAGCTCGTGGTACACGCCATCGGGCAAGGTGGTCTCGGTGCAGTTGACCGACTCGACGCTCAAGGCCTTCCAGACCCTCCTCTCCAACGTACGAACGCCCACACACACTGTTGCCGCACACTCTCGCTCACTGACGGCCTGCTTGGTGCATCGTGTCTACACAGAGTGTCTCGGGTGTGGCGGTCGTGGATTCCACGGGTTCCATCGTCAACACACTGAGCGGCAGCGACATCAAGGTCTCGCTCGGCAAGAACATCTTTGCCGACCTCAACCTGCCGCTGCCCGAGTTCCTTGCCAAGTCCAACGAGTACTTTAAGCGAGTACGTAGTCGCACTGGCACGAACCAGCCTCCGGAAGCATTGCTAACTCACCTCTGGCACTCCGACGTGCAGCACTCGCACCCTGTGGTTGCCACCATGTCCGAGACGCTCGAGTCGGTGCTGAACAAGCTCAACGACAATCACATCCACCGCCTCTTTGTGGTCGACGCCGCCAACCGACCGATCGGTGTCCTGTCGTTGTGCGACCTCATCTCGCACCTCAACGTCACATTCAGCGAGTGAGTGCAACTGCAGCCTCGCACGCCCAGATGCCTTTCAATACTCCCTCTCGCAAGTACCCCACACCCCCAAACTATCTATCCATCTATCCACATTATCTGCTTTAACGTTCTCTCTCTCCAGTTGCCAGTAGTACTGTATACTAGCTTGTGCAATTCGAGCATTCTCCATCGATTCGTGCATACGTCGTAATTCTGCCGATTGTGCAGCTCCATAAAAACCTCGTGAACGAGAAGACAAGCATCGGGAGAATCCGTAGGAGGCATGGCAATGTATGATACGAAGTTTTATGCACAGCCGCGGCAGGATCGTGCGGCTGTGGCGGGCGGGCGGGCGGCGGCATAGCGTCCAAATGAGTGCTGCGGCAGTAGGCGCGTGTGTGGCTGTTGATGTGTGCGAATGAGCTTGTGGGCATGTTGGGCTCGCTCATCTAGTACGGTGCGTGGCGATTGTCGCGGCGAGAAGAGTGGCCGCGCTCGTCACCGCCGCTTCCGCGCATCGAGTCGCGGTCGTTGCGATGGCCGCCTCGGTCGTACTTGTCCTTCTCGCCCGAGTGCCGCAAGCTCGACGACGAGCCACCCGTACCGCTGCTGCTGCCGCCGCCGACACCGCCTCCGCTGCTGCTGCCGCTTCCACTGCCAGCTCCGCCTCCGCGATCGCGGCTGTAGCTTGAAGACGAGTGGTTGTGGCGACCGCTACCACGTGTGTCCTTGGACGACCGTTCATCACGATGGCGCACTACACGAGAAATGCATGAGACGCAGGTTCGAGACGCGCACTGTTGCGACTGCAAGCAAACTTGTATGTGCTTGCTTGCTTGCGTGCTTGCTTGCTTGCTTCTACGTACTCGGTCCACCGTGATGCTCGGAAACGCCGCCACTACTGCTGCCGCCACCTCGAGAGTACGAGCCGCGGCTCGCTCCGTCTGTCCGATACGAGCCGACGTTGTCGTTGGTTCCGCCACCTCGGTGCGAGTTCGAGTGGCTGTCTCCTTTGCTGCCACTCGCCGACGAGGAAGTGTACGAGGAGCCTTCGTGCCGATGGTGTGATGATTGGCTGCCGCCCTGCGATGGAGCAACACTTGCTCCACTCGCAAGAGGCGGCGGTGGCAGTGGTGGGGGCGGTGAAGCTGGCGGGGGCGGCGGTGACTCTGGTGGCGGTGGCGGCGGTGGTTGCGGGTTGTGGGCGTGCTGTGAAGAGGAAGGGCCTGGAGCCGGCTTGCCTGCGCCACTGCCCTCGCCAGGAGGAGGAGGAGGTTTGTGTCGCTAATGTCCATGAGCCAGACAGTGCCCAGGAGCGAGAAGTGAGAAGCGTGCTCTTGAAACGTGTCGACGACGAGGAGGAGACGTACCATTGCAGCAGCGGCAGCGGCAGCCGATGATGATGAGGATGAGGATGAGGAAGTCGTTGTGGTACTTGGTGTAGGTGGAACAGAGCTCGAAGGCTGGTGTGCATGTGGCGGATGATGGTGATGGTGGTGGTGTTGGTGGTGGTGCGGTAGACTCGCGATCGCTTCGATGCTCGTGGCGTCGTATAGATCCAGAATCTGCTGCTGAATGTCTGCAGGCAGCCGCCGATACGCAAATCGAGAGTCAGCGTCAGCGTGTATGCTCGCTCGCTTGCTCGCTTGGTTGGTGACATACTCTCCATGTCTTCGCGACCAAGCTGCGCTTCCAGACTCTTGGTCTTCTCGGTGGCGAAGCTCGGATGGAACTTGGTGGCAAGATAGATGGCGGCGATGGCGATCGAGCTCGGCGTGTATCGAAGGCACAAGTCGGTCCGAAGACTGCGTTCCCAGCCAGCAAGCAAGCAAGCAAGTGCACACGCAGGGGTTGAGTACAGCTGTATGAGAGGAGGGGTCGCTGGGTCGCTGCGGTCGCTGCGGTAGCTTTACCTGTCGTTCACGAGATTCCAAGCGACTTGCGCGAGTCCTTGCGTGCCTATCGATACAAAGCCGCCGGTGGCAGCAGCGTGCTCTCCAATCAATATCGTCAATGTGTACAATGGCGAGAGGAGTGATTTTGCGACGGTGCCATGAGCGCGGCGCGTACGCGCGCGCGTGTACCTTCCAGTTGCTTGATGGCGAGCAGCAGATACTGATACGGATGATCGACGATGAAGTTGAACGAGATCACCTGCAGCAGGAGCTTCTCGGCGTACAAGATGCGGTCCTTCATGTCGAGGAACAGCTGGTGATCCACACGCGTCCACCGACGAGAGCGATCGATCATCAGCACGTGTGGGGCCATATGCGCGCGCGTATCGCCCACCCACTCACTCACTCACACACAGCACGATGCCAGATCGCGCGGCGCAAGAGCGGCCTTTGAACCTTTGCGTCTTCGCGGAGATGCTGCCCTGTGCTTCGGTAGTGCACGACGGCCACGATGTGCTTGAGCTTCTTGGGCGTGTCCTCGACCTTTCCAGCGAGAAACAAGCAGGCGCCCGCGATGATCTACACGATCGGTCGGTGTGTTAGCGCGTGATAGCTCGATCGATCGATCTTGATCGAGCGCGCGCGCGAGAGAGCTCGTCCGTGCCTCAGGTTCCCATTCTCGTCGTGAGTATCGATGATAGAAGCGATGGAAGAAGTAGATAGCAGTGGCCGAGGTCAAGTGCGGACTATCGTCATCATCGTCGTCATCAA
>Ga0209914_1002935_pt1 | contig 12920 bp, 11 predicted proteins | sample ThiBiot_500_plan_FD_183949 | JGI IMG/M metagenome (GOLD analysis project Ga0209914, IMG submission 183949) | Wastewater bioreactor microbial communities from Cape Town, South Africa - Thiocy_cont_500_plan (SPAdes) | ecosystem: Engineered > Bioreactor > Thiocyanate-remediating > Anaerobic-Aerobic...
GTGGTCATTTTAACTGTTCACCATTGTCCTTTATTCTATTCAGTATGGCACTGCTATTATTATTAGCTGGAGGTCTCACAACAGGAATCATGCTATCAAAAACGAAAAATGAAAAGCAGTTAGACTTAGAAACAACAATATTGAGGACTGATACAAGTACTACTTCAGCTATCAGCACTGATACAAGTACTACTTCAGCTATCAGCACTGATACAAGTACTACTTCAGCTATCAGCACTGATACAAGTACTACTTCAGCTATCAGCACTGATACAAGTACTACTTCAGCTATCAGCACTGATACAAGTACTACTTCAGCTATCAGTACTACTACAACAACATGTGCTCCTGGTTACTCGCGTGCACCATCTGGAATATGCGTTAATCTTCTTATTGATATCAATAATTGTGGTTCTTTTGGTTATGTCTGCTCTTCAAACTATACAAGTTGTTCAGCTGGCAATTGCAGTAACACACCTGCAGTGCAACTGGATGGCGGTATTAGTATTTTCAATGTTAGTAGTACAAACGTCGACGATTCAATGATTAAAATAAGTTTACCACTCAGCATTAGGTTATACAACTATTCGACGATGAATGTCACTGTTACAACTAATGGTGTAAGCATACTATTTACTTTGTGACTTTTAGCTACTTAATAAAAAAAAGGTTGTCTGTTTGAGTTCTTGTAGCACTACTTATAGTAATCAACTCCTTCCAAGTAGCAGTTTTGCAGGTCCAACCGTGTTTGGTTATTGGGACGATCTTTACATTAAAGCAGGAACTTCTCAAAATATCTACTATGCAGTGAATGGAATTGCACCAAATCGTACAATAACATTTGAATTCTATTGCACTCATTATGGTCTGTTTAGTGAATACTATCATTTTCAAATTGTATTCTTTGAAAACTTGCCAAACATCGTTAAATATATCTATTTCGAAGCATCAGACAGTGGTTCTTCAGCTACTATTGGCGTACAAAGTAAGTTATTCTTTGTTTCTCTAATGAAATACATGTGCATATTGAAATGCTAGAATCTGGAACTGGTCCCAGTATGACTTATTCGTTCAATCAACATAATTCAGTTATCAGTAATTTAACATTATTATTTGATACAAATACCAATACATTTACCTGATAAATAATAAAACTGATCATTTTTCATTTACTTTGATTTTTTCTTCTTCCAATAAAACAACCAGTAAAAAATAGTTTCGTCATTTATCGATGCAACGGACCATATCAATACGCATGAATGCATTCAAATGAGTGAATATTGCTATTGACTATATATATAGACACTCTCACTTTATGTATATATAGTTTCATAATGAATTCGTACTTTATAACCCTTGTGATAACGAGCTTGACTATTTGTGCCAGTGGACGGTATCAGAGAACAACAACAACCATCGGTCGAGTTGATTGTTATCCTGATAGAGAAGCAAAACATTCGAATTTCTCTGAAGATGCCTGTTTGGCACGCGGTTGTTTCTTTGATGATAATAATGAAGATGACTCAAATGATGTTCCATGTTATTTTAAATTCCATTATGGTTACAAATTACAAGGAGATGTGCAAGACATACCCAACGGAAAACGACTACGTCTAACACGTAATCAAGCAGTAACTAGTCCATTTGCAGAACCTATAGATAACGTTTTACTCGACGTTCATTATTACACCAACGATATTATCAGATTCAAATTGTACGATGCTGATCAGCAGAGATTCGAAGTATGATTGAAAGTCTACTATATACGTAGATTGGATTATTATTCATTGTTTTAGGTCCCTATTCCATTGACAACACCTACTGACTCGATCACTTCAGCTCAATATGAATTCACTTATTCAACTGATAGCACAAAGGACGACATTCTGTCATTTGCTATTAAACGTCGTGCGAATCAAACGATTTTGTTCGATACATCGATCGGTGGTCTTGTTCTGAACAATCAATTTCTTCAAATTGTTTCTCGACTTCAGTCACCTCATGTCTATGGATTTGGAGAGAATAATCACGAAACACTGAAACACAATGTAACAGCACGCACCATATGGGGTATTTTCGCTCGTGATCAAGGTATTTCCTGGGCCAACAATACCAATCATTATGGAGTACATCCATTCTACTTGGTTATGGAGCAAATACCCAATTCAGATGGAGTTCCATCAGGTTGCATGCATGGTGTTCTCTTGCTCAATTCGAATGCTATGGATTATTCATTTGGACCAGATCCATCAGTGACTATTCGTACCATAGGTGGTATTTTAGATTTTTTCATTTTTCTTGGTCCAACACCAGAACAAGTGATTCAACAGTATACATGGCTTGTTGGACGACCAATGATACCGCCATATTGGTCACTTGGTTTTCATCTTTGTCGTTGGGGTTATGGAAATTTGACACATATGAAACTGGTCAATCAGCGCAACCGAGATGCTGGCGTACCATTCGACGTTCAATATGCTGATATCGATTATATGGATGCATTTAAAGATTTCACCATCGATCCCATCAATTATCGTGGTTTGAAAGAATATTTTGCTCAATTGAATGTCGATGGAATACGAACAATTATTCTATTAGATCCAGGTTTATTTGATGATCAAAAGTACTATAGACCAACTATCGAAGGTATCGAACAAGATGTGTTCATTCAATGGGAAAATGGATCGTTGATGAGAGGTACATGTTGGCCCGGTCCACTTTTCATGCCAGGTAGACACGAGTCCATCATATGTGAGAGAAAAGAAGATAATATAGGATTATTTTATTTCGTACATAGATTTCTTTACCAATCGAACGCATGTCTGGTGGACAAAATTGGTCACTAATTTTCATAATGTCAATTTGACGTTCGATGGATTATGGATCGATATGAATGAGCCAGGTAAAAGTTCTTATTTGTTTAAATTATTCTATTGAGAATAGTAAACAACTTCTTCTCACAGCTCTATTTGGTACAAATGATGATGCACCATGGAATTGGGATATTACAGCTAGTAATTTTACATTAAAATGTCCACAAAGCAAATGGGATGATCCACCTTATCGTACCAAAGCTGTCTTTCGTTATGACAACGACGAGTCAATGAATCGACCTGCTCGTATCTCTGATCGTACTATATGTATGACCGGTTTACAGGGAGAAATCGATGCTACTACGAGAAAACCAATGTATCGTCATTATGATGTACACAGGTAAACATTCGATTTTGTTACGTATATTCTACTGTTTACATATTTAGTCTCTATGGATGGAGTCAAACAAAACCGACCTTAGATGTAGTACGAACAATCTCTGGTAAACGAAGTTTGGTATTAGCTCGTTCGACGTTTGTTGGCTCAGGTCAATGGGCTGCTCATTGGTTAGGTGACAATGCAGCGATATGGCTCGAACTGAAACAATCATTGATTGGATTAATTGAATTCAATTGGTTCGGTATTCCAATGGTTGGTGCAGATATTTGTGGATTCGATCAAATTCCGACCGAAGAGATGTGCATACGGTGAGAGAATTTCATATTCCGTTGATTTCTTCGACGTATTTTGATTTTTAGATGGCAACAAGTTGGTGCTTTCTATCCTTTCTCTCGTAATGTATGTTGATCTCTTGGTTCTCAATCGATAAGTTTGCCATTTCTTCTATACGTATCTTTAGCATAATATCTGGAAATTACCTGATCAAGATCCAGCTGCATGGAATGCATCATCTACAGCGATCATGATTGATGCTTTGCGTATCCGTTACACACTTCTGCCTTACTATTATACTCTTTTCTATAAAGCACACGTAAATGGTTCGACAGTTATTCGACCACTCTTTCACGAGTATCCAACTGACAAGATAACACTCGATATATATTTGCAATTTCTAATTGGATCTCATATTATGATTGCACCAGTGACCGATGATGGAGTTCGACAATTGAATGTCTATATTCCTTCATCGGATTGGTACGATTACTATACAGGTGTTTCGATGTCTGACCAATCACAATATGTTACCATACAAGCACCTTTGACCACAATTCCAATTTTACTTCGAGGTGCAGCAATCATTCCAACTCAAATCTATGCAAACAATACTAAATATTCACGGTAAAACTACTAAAAAAGATAGTCATTCATCTTCATTTCACTGATTTGTTGTATTAGAAAGAATCCATTCGGACTTATTATTGTACTGGATGCGAATGGAAATGCTGAAGGTGATTTATTCTATGATGATGGTGAAACACTTGAAACAAATGCATACTTCTATGCAACATATAAATGGTCTTTACAAAATCATCAATTACGAATTGATATCATTAAAAACAACTATAGTCATATGTCGGATTTGATTTTAGATTCATTGGCAGTTTATGGACTAAAAAGTGAACTGCCAACTAATATTACCATCAATGATAGACAGTTGATCGCAGTTAGAAGAGAACAGACACAAATTATTGACGTGATTGGATTACAATTACCAATGAACAATAGTTATGTAGTAAACTGGAGTTATAATACATCATCTCATAATGGAAATTCTTCTATTATATTAACACTTTTTCTTTGCATTCTATTTAGATATTTTTCATTGTGAAGAATAAATACAAAGAATATTAATACTCTTCTGACTTTGCCCAACTTGAGAATGTTGGATCGTATAGTTCAGCAGTACGAGTAACATTGTTCCAATAACCTTCTCCGCCAGTAATTAATACTTTTCCGTTTAATAATATTGATGCTCTATGGTCGTTTCGATTTTCATGCATGCTATCAATTATAGTCCAAGTTTCTGTCGATGGATCATATAATTCGCTATTGGGAACTGAAGAATTTGCTCCAACATTTCCACCCGTAACTAAGACTTGTCCGTTTTTCAATAGAGTTGCTGTGTGAAGTGATCGGCCAAAATTCATACTAGTAGTATTAGTCCAAGTGTTCGTTGTTGAATTATATAATTCAGCACTTGCAAAATGTTCCGGACCATAACGTGTTCCGCCGGTAACTAAGATCTGTCCATTCATTAACAGTGTTGCTGTGTGTTGATATCGTTCAACATTCATAGTAGCAGCGATTGTCCAGTTTCCTGTCGATGGATCATATATTTCAGTTGTCTTTGCTTTATCAATGTCACCCCAAGCGCCAATAACCATCACTTTCCCATCAGGTAATGTTATTGCTACATGACATTGCCGTACAAAGTGCATGCTACCAGTTTTGGACCATTTTCCTGTCGATGGATTATATAATTCACATTGAGATAGTGTTTCATCAAATTCATTTGATCCTCCAGTAACTAATACATTTCCGTTTGGTAAAATTGAGGCTGTATGATCTGTTCGAGCATCGTACATACGATGAACCAATGACCAAACATTAGTTATCGGATTGTATAATTCAGCTGATGCGTCATCAGTATCTTCAATAGAATTACCACTATCAGGTGATCCACCAACAATCAATACTGATCCATTTGCTAACAATGAAGCCGTATGACCAATTCGTTGAGCATGCATATCAGCAGCTTTTGTCCAATTACCTGTTATTGGATTATACAATTCACATTTTTTCGCCATAAGACCAAAACCGCCAGTAACTAATACTTCACCATTGTTTAAAACTGTTGCCGTATGCGAATCTCGAGTAGAATGCATAGAACCAGTGCGTGACCATGCTATCAATTTCAGAGGTTGTTTCACTATTGAATTTTCATAATCGAAAACAAAACTGAAAACTTACCTGATGATGTTACTTTTCGTGGCAAAGAAGCAATAAAACTTATGAACAAGATTAAATTTATTGTCGAAACTATGAAAATAATTGAATAGAAGATTATTTTTTTGCGAAAGAACACTCACGATATAGGCGTTTGTTAAACATATTTTCTTCTTCACACGAATGAAAATAATAAAGAAATGAATAAATGCACTATTATCGATAAACTATGCCTTTTATACGTCTCTTATATTTTCACAAGAATAACAAAAGATTACTACTAAATACAAAGTCCTTTCGCTAATACATTATCGATGATTGAACTGATCTTCTTTGCTTGATCTTTGAATGACGGATCTATGATACAACGTTGCACAGCGTCATGAATTTGTTCAGATGTGGCTTGCTCTCCATCTAAGGCAATTCCTGCTCCAAGTTGTTCCACACGTTGAGCTAGTATCGGTTGATCGGCTCCAAACGGAAGACATACTAGAGGTACACCATACTTCAATGCGATACTTGTAGTACCATGCCCAGCATGAGTGACTACAACATCTACACCTTGTGACAGAACTTCTGAATGCGGAAGTTGTTCAATGATAACTGCATTGTTGGGAACATCTATATCTTTCATGGATGTTATCGTGCTTGTGACTAGCACACGGTATTTAGTTTGATCGGATAATGCTGTCAGAGTTCGCTGTATTTTGCTATGACTATTGAACAATGGTTCTGTACTGAAAGAAACCAAGATAAATGATCGTCGATCATCTTGTGACCATGGATTGATCCATCCCGAAGGAGGTGCATCCTCTATTTGTGGACCGATCCATCGGTATAGCGAAGGACTAAGACTAGAAGCAAATGGATCCAATTCGGGAATACTAGTGACTAATGCTCGACCGACTGGTTTATCTTCAGCCCATTTCCATGTATCCCACAGTTCTTTGACAGGCTCGAGACCTTCAGCAAGTCTCATTTCATTGGCACGATTCATATTCAATGATTCTATCAATCCACCTGGAGTGCTTATGCCGCCAGGAATAGTATGCACCAATATGTAAGAAATCTTCATCAACTCAGGACTCTTTTCCACAGCAGTCAAAGCTCCGTACATCATACAATCTACAATGATTCGATCAGGTTTTTCTTGTTTCACTAGCATAGGAATTTCGTTGAGATGCGTCTTGCAACACCAAGTTGTCTCAATGAGTCGATCGAATCCTGTAGAAGTGCTTGCCATCACCACTTCGTGCGTTTGTTCTAGTTGAATGAATCGTAATCCTCGCTTGTCAAAACGATTTCGCTGACTAGCATATCCAGCAATGGATACGCTATGACCTTGTTTTATGAGTTGTTGAGCGATAGCAATTGTTGGTGGTTGATTTCCTGCACCATCCCAAGTAAAGATGAGATAGTACAGAGAAGAAGAAGAATGAGACATATAGAGCGGTGTTTTGAGGATTTTATCTAAAGCGAAGAAAATGTAATTGGAAATATATGGATGACACACAACAAAAAACTGAATGTCTATTTTAATTAGTTCTTTTTCGGAGCTGAATCACCAAATAAATAGGCCGTCATTTGTTCAAGACTACGGCCGCCTGCTACATCAGCTTTTTCGCATGCTTCTCGAATTTCTTGAATTTCTTCTTGAGTTAATTTAATTTCAATAGCTCCAATATTCTCTTCTAAATTTCTGATTTTACTTGTGCCTGGTATTGGAATAAAATCATCACCTTGTGCAAGAATCCATGCCAATGTTAGCTGACCTGATGTACAACCTTTCTTATTGGCTAACGTTGTTATTTGATCGACTAACTGAAGATTTTTCGGAAAATTCTCTTTGGAAAATCGTGGCATCATTCGTCGACGATCACCTTCATCGAGATCATCTGGACTCTTAATTTGTCCACCAAACATTCCACGACCTAATGGTGAATAACAAACAATAGCTACACCAAGTTCTCGACATGTTTTCAATAATCCCACATCATGTCGTTCAATATCTAAACTAAACGGTGAATATTCAATTTGTACGCATGCAATTGGATGAACAGCGTATGCTCGTCGAAGTGTATCACTTGAACATTCCGATAAACCAAGATATTTTACTCGACCAGCATCAACTAATTCTTTCATAGCACCAATTGTTTCTTCAATTGGTACGGTTTTATCAATTCGATGTACATAATATAAATCGATAACATCAAGACCGAGACGTTTGAAACTTTTTTCACTTGCTTCACGAACATATTGTGCATCACCACGAACTAAAAATTTCTTCTCAGGCGTAGTAATATTGGCGAATTTAGTTGCAAGAAATACCTGAAAAGAAAAATGGAGATGTCATCGAGTAATTACGAATATACGAACTTTCTCTCGTTGTTCCGGATATTTTTTGAAATATTTGCCAAGAAGATCTTCACTATCTCCGTAAACATCAGCACTATCGAAAAAAGTACAACCGAGTTCGATAGCACGATCAAAAATCTTGAAACGTTCCTCATCGGCTATTGCTGTTGGCGTTCCATAGAATGCTGATAAACCCATGGCTCCAAACCCAAGAGCCGATACTTGAGGACCATTTTTTCCTAATTGTCGTGTTGGTATCTTTGCCATCTTTACAAATAAATCTCTCGAAAAATAAAAATAGTATCTCTCGAAATAAATGATTCGTTGTTTTTTAAAGCCAATATTTATCTCGGAGATATATAGAGGGCTTCAAAGCATTTAGGTTTGTATACGAAAAAGCTTATCAGCGTAATCGTCATTCGCACTAGAAATTTACAGATTTTTTCACCTGACCAGAACAAGAATCCTATGTTATAATAACAGATCAGAGAGTCGATTTTTCAAAAATCATCTATTCTTCTAGTCCACATCATTCTTTTTCACAGTATGCACAATAATTTCATTTCAATCGTTTTTCAGCACCCTCTTTTCTACTGTTGAATACATTGAAAAAAGCGACATCAATAAAAAAAAACAACCTTCGCATGAATGTTTCATCCCATTAAAGTCGTCATGACGAATTGCAAACCTTTCAAATGATTCTTTTTCTTTCTTCGCTAGTTGAAAAACTAAAGTAGGTAAAATATTTCATACATCTTACTCTACCAACTTCATTCAAACCAGTATAGGTAATATTTCAGATTCAACGAATCATGTCATTGTCACTTCATACACTCCCGATCGACATAATCTATCGCATATTCGATCATCTCAGTGAAAAAGAATTATTTCTATCCACAAGCCACGTAAACCAGAAATTCAATGCTATTCTGAATTCTTACAAAAGATTTCAAGTAAATTCAACTAACACACATACCTCCACCTCTATAAACTCACTAACATGATTCTCTACACAGACACTTACCACACTCGACCTCGAGTATAATCAGATCGAAGACGCAGATGCACAAGCACTTGGTCAAGCACTGGAAACAAATCAAGTTCGACATACACATCTATCTTTTTCACTTGTATCATCAGTCTTCTGTATTTATTACAGACACTCCTCACACTCCGTCTGGACTATAACGAAATCGGACCTGTAGGTGCACAAGCAATTGGTCAAGCATTACAGAGAAACCAAGTTAGCGGCGCATTTTATTTTTCCACTTCTATCACCAGCCTTCTATATTAATTCCAGACACTCACCACACTCAGCCTTCAATCGAATAAAATCGGAGTTGTAGGTGCACAAGCACTTGCTCAAGCATTAGAAAGAAATCAAGTTAGATACAAATTTGTTTTCAATTCTATTACCAGTCTTTTGTATTTGTTACAGACACTGACTACACTGGATCTCTACAATAATCGAATTGGAGAGCAAAACGAACAGTTGCTTAGAAAACTATTGGAGAAAAGGCGAATTTGAATATATGCTTCTGGTTTAGTTGATAAAAAGCTTGTCGCTAACTTCTAGTTTCTGTTTTATATGAATAAATATCTGAGACAGTATCATCTAAAAGGAAGCGGATTGGTGTTGGTTTTGATATTTTAGTGGAATAACTTGGAGGAAAATTAGTATAGATTGGACGAGGGTGTTGAGGATGTCTGCAATAAATATAACAGTTGACTGATCGAAATAAACAAACTATTAATAAATATTTATCTATTTTTATTTCTTTTTAATGCTTGGTAAATTGCCTGTTCACAGTCAGCACTGACATTACTATCTTCAAGCATGAGTGCAATGAGTGTCTGATATAAATATAAAAGAAGGCTGATTACGACGAAGTAACTAAATATATATCTCACCTAATTTCGTTCTAAGGCTTGCACAATTGCTTGCGCCCCTTTAGCTCCCATTTTATCACTCCAGATGATTAGTGTGGTGAGTGTCTATTCACGATAGAGAGCTGATTAACCGTGGAAAATGTCACAATTTGCATGGAAAAGATGTTAGGATATTAGTTAGGTTTACCTGGAATAGGTGGTAAGAATTCAGAATATCATTGAGTCGTTGATTTGCATTGTTTATGGACATGAATAAGTCTTTTCCATTTAAAAAGTCAAATATGCGATAGATGATGTCGATGGGAAGTGTATGAATTGATAAAGACATATTTCTTAGAGTCTGAAATAATACATACGTAATAACTCAATGTGTTGGTTTCAAAGTTATTAAAGTATGATATGCTATGCGAATCCAAACTTCGATAAGAATTCTGTTGTGACACTAGCGTTTTCTTGTTAAAAAAAACCATCCAAATCTAGCTAAGGATTCTTTTTGCAATCGTAGCGTTTTTTTATGAGATAATTTGGCTAAGCTTGCAATGATAACATACTGTACTTTAAACAAAGTTAGCTTTACTAGAAAGAAGATTTATTCACTTCCTATTTTTTCGACTTTTGATTTTTCATAGATCTATTTGTTAATAAATCCACCAGTAACGTCCCATACATATACGTATATAGAAATGTAATATAATTCTAAAGAAAGAAAGGAGAGAAAAGAAAGGAAAGAAATGATAACATGAAAGAAAAGAACGGTTGACAATCATTAGTTGTTACAGTAACAAGAGGTCCAACATTATTGGCAAATGCCCATCCAAGAGCTTCATCCTTATGTATTTGCCAACCGAATACGCCTCGAAGATCAGGATATTTATTTCGAAGCTCTTTCCATGTTGCTACTGCTTGATCAACAGTCATATAATTTCGTACACCAGGATTAATACCAAAACCAACAACGACATGTGATACACCAAGTGCTGACACCCATCGATCAATATTGTTGACTATGTAAGATTGATTGGCTAGATTTGGTCCACTATAGTATTGTGGTGCAGCATAATCCATGGCACCAGCTTGTACCATTGCCTGACAAAATGCTAAATCTCGTTTATTCCAAGCTGCTGGCGGCGCAGTAATAAGAAAGCCAGGATAACGTCGTTTCAATTCTAAACTAATCCAAATCATTTCATCTGTGTCCGGTGCTTGTTCCCCTTCGAACGTGTTCCAATCTAATCCATTGAAAGCACCTATTTTTTCTTGAAGACTAACAATACTATCGAGAAAAGTTTGCGACTTTGTTCGATTCGGAAAACTCATACCATTTTTTGCACCGCCAACTGATAATATTATCGACCGATTTTGAACTGTTTTAGCATAGAGAATATCTTCTTTCAAATGAGTATTAGCTCCTCGACCATCTCGTGGTCGATTAAAGTATACTTCACCTGTTGTGCCCGGTGGACCACCGACTGGTTGTGCATGAAATAAATATATAAGATTATAATTCATATTGACATCACGAATACGAATAGGTGAGTCGACCCAATTTGGCCAATAGCCTCCAACAATTTTTCCATTGATATTATTATTTGATATAAGATAGAGTATGGATACAATTGCAAGAATCGTTAACATGATATTTTTCGTTCTTTTCAAGTAATTGAATGAAACAGATGCTTTTATATAGTCTCAATCAGGGCTCCGAATGGGATAGGATGGGACGAAAATTTTGTCCCATGGGTTTTAAATATTATCCCATTCCCATCCCATCCCGTGGGATCCCACAATTGTATAGAAAACAAGTGTCATTTTAATGTAGAATGTTAAACCAAGTGATATCCTTTCTTGATTTCATGTTCACGATCGTTTATTTTTTGAAAACAAAATGCAAATATGACATGTTTGTATTAACCCAATTTTTTACAATTGAAGTAGCAACACAAGAGCACTGAAAATGTTATTGAGAGAAAAAACAATACGTATATAAATATAAAAGGAAAAGCTTTAATATATTAAACAGTCGCTTCGTAATATTTTTTTCCATAGTTCGAATAAATAAAATACAGTGGAGTGCGAAAGTCCTTGCCTTATATATAAGTGAACTTATAATGAACATATCCCTTGATTTTTCTCGAACGGTTTTTTTTAAATATTCTCGTATATACGGACACATATATGTCTATTTGTGTATAACGATGTTCATTTGAAACATCCTTTCGTTTGAATAAAAACGTGTTCACAACGAAATTTGAATATAATGAAAACGAACCGTTCAGCCATCTTACATTTCTGGCAGAACGGCGAACGATCGCCAGCAGCCATATCTCGTATGACGAAGATCTCTATCCGAACTGTCAATTATAACATTAAGAAGATTAAAGAACAAGGTACCATTGAGGACCGTCCACGACAAGGACGACCTCGGAAGATTACTGGTACTGATAACATTGCACTTGGACAATGGATTCGACGAAATAATGAATCAAGTGCGAAACAACTTGCACACAAGCTGCTCTATGAACGAGATTTGAGTGTGTCCGTATGGACAGTTCGTCGACAACTTGAAAGATTAGGCTACACAAGTACTTTACCACGTGGTACTCCAATGCTGACACAACAACACAAAAACGCGCGTGTTCAATGGGCAATCAAGCATAAAAATGATGACTGGAGTAGAACAATATTTACCGATGAAACGTGCTACCAATTGTTTCGTAATACAATTCGACGTTGGTCGTTGAATCCGAGTGCTGAAGTTAAACGAATACCAAAGAATAGACAGAAGATTATGGTATGGGGCGGGATCAGTATTAAAGGACTTATCGGCTGTCATTCGTTTCGGAATATCATGGACGGTCCCTATTTCGTTCGAATTCTACAAGATCATCTTATTCCTAATGCGAAAAATCAATTTGGCAGGCGATGGAGATTACAGATGGACAATGATCCAAAGC
>Ga0209914_1002942_pt1 | contig 12891 bp, 5 predicted proteins | sample ThiBiot_500_plan_FD_183949 | JGI IMG/M metagenome (GOLD analysis project Ga0209914, IMG submission 183949) | Wastewater bioreactor microbial communities from Cape Town, South Africa - Thiocy_cont_500_plan (SPAdes) | ecosystem: Engineered > Bioreactor > Thiocyanate-remediating > Anaerobic-Aerobic ...
AGACTTTTATGGACTTCAAGAGACTTCATTACAGTCCAATTGACTTCAAAACCATCGTGGGACTTCAAAAGATCTCATTGATTCAGATGGATTTCATATGACTTCAGACGCGAAGTCTCAGTTGTTTCCCCCTTGGATTTTACAGTTAAACTCGGTTCGTAAAAAACACGAGCCGTTCCCAGCACTGTTATATATACTTGATATCTGAACTTCAATTTCATACATAGAGCTCACATTTTTTGGGTGTTCTACAAATATTATAATGTGAATTGTAATAACTATTCAACGAACAAGCTAGATAAATAATTTTATTTTTATATGTTACATTGAAGTATAGAATAAATCAGATATTAAGATCATTTTAAAGTGCTCCTTAATCAAGAATCAAATGTGAATGTTTGTTATACTTAGAGAATAAACATAATTGCAGAAAACACAACTCAGTTATTGAAAAAATCTATTATTTTTAGTATTTTAATGATTGTTAGCGTTATTATTACCTATTAGTTAGCAGATATGACAGTAGAAAAAATTCAAAAGTTTTATAGTATGTCAGAAATAGAAGAATGTCGTTACGGCTTTTCAGCGTGTATACGAATAAGAACAGGGTCATCACCTGGAGCCACACTCAGACCTTTTTCTTCTTGTTCAAAAATAATCTTGAAACCAATTTGTTTGAGTTCTTCGATAAGTTCGGACTTACTAAATGAAATATTTTTGAATGCAGTATTTTTTTAACACAGCAGATTTAAAACTTACCGTAAGAATCGTCGATAGTGCGTGTTTATAAACGCATCTTTGTCATTTTCTACTGGTGTTCCCTTTCCATACATATTATCAAGCACAGAACGTGCCTCAATGAAAAACATGCCTTCAACATGAAAAATTACTTCTTGAATAAACCAAATAAATACGAACCTTTGCTACGTAGGTTTTCAAATGCCCATCGTAATGCTCGACTGGCCGCCTCTGCATTGACTGAATGTAGTGTAAACCGTGAGTAAACAGAACCAAATTCACTGTACAACAAAAAGTTATATAGCTTATGTTCAAAATTATTTTATTCTATTACATAATTGTATTGCAATGCAAGTGTAGATCATGTTTATGCGAATTAAATAGGATTTATGCTGATGAATTCGTTTCAGAAAGAGAATAAATGTAAAAAAAGAACTTCAACATTTATGAGGAGGTATGAAAAGCTATAATAATCTTAGAACTAAATATACTTTTCTGACGAAATCGTCAAAGCTGCGGGTTTGATACAATGACGCCCACTATTTTGTTGCCATATCGTTCATACGTTATTGTTTCTTCAGCTGTGTACACATGGAACTGAAGAACTTTTTACACATGTAGTGACAAAGAAAAGGGGATATACTTTATTATTGCAATGAAATTTTTTGTGGTTATTGGTGGCTCTTCAAGAAATGTTATCTTAGAATCTATAAATGGCTGAAAATCGAACTTCATGTATACTCATCAGATTGAACTAATTTGAGTAATATTTTTTGGTTTCCACAATGTTTGATGCTTCTTTACAATAGTTAAATAACTCACAATGTAGGTGATGTTCCCAAAGGAATAAAAGAAAACTCTTTACTAGATCATCGAACTAATTAAAGGCAATAAGTTGTTCACTGCCAATGAACTCAACTTAATGCTAAGTTAAGGTTTAGTCGTTTGAAAAAATGGGGACTTTGTGTGAAGTCTTTCTAAGAACAGTGCATTTTTGCCTATAAGATGGAAGACAAAAAATTGATGAATAATCTATTCTATTTAGCACGAAATGCTCTTTCGAATGATATAACGTTCATATTTTTTTCTTGTCCTTTTATGACCATTCACGTCAAATATCTTACCATGTATAGTTAGTCGGTTTGTTAATTTGCTCTCTTTCATTATGATTTGGTCGGTCCAGTTGATTTTTAAAACAAAGTTTATCGGATTAAAAACAAAACCGAGGAAAAAAACTTGTATCGAGCGGTTTTCTCTTTGTTTATACACTAGACTTTTGTCTCAGACTTTTAATGTGAGTAGTTACTGATCAGCAATATCAACATGTGGAAAAATCCATATCTCAGTTAATATGTAGCAAAATGAATAGAACATTTTTCGGAATATTATAGGTATTTTAATATAAAAAAATTTCGTACTCAAAAGCTATCGAGACTTGTTCTTAGTTTTTTTATATTAATCGAACCAAAAACTCGCGATTCATTTAATTATGCTAGAATTTTCTATACAAATACTTGTTAACTGTTTCAAGGATGATTTAGGAAAATTATCATAAAAAATACATACGGAATGCAGAATGGTGTTGGAAGAGTTGAAAAATCACACGCGATAAAGCGCAAGTTTTCTTTTGAAGCAGATTGTTCTTGCAATTTCTACGAAATAAATGTATATTTTAATTATAGTGCTGATACATATGTTGATTTACTTCAATAGCCGATGTACTAAGATCAACACCAACAATATTGACATCAAAGTGATGAAAAAAAAGGGCATCACGTCCATTACCAACTCCCAATTCAATGACGGGTTGATAGCGTTGATTTGTCAAAAAAGTGAGAACACTAATTGATAAATTAATATTATATAAAATTCAAGTATTCTCAAGTGATACCTTCTTGCAAAAGATGATGGCTCATGAGGAATTGTAGCTTCTTTGTACTTATAGAAATCGTTCCAATATTCAACTGAATCAATCTTTGTTTCTTCGGTCATGTTAAATCTACTTCTATGAATTTTACTATATCTAAATAGAACATTTAAATAAAAGAAAATCTTTTAAACAAGGAGGAAATACGAGTACTTATTCTTCCGGAACTATTAAAAAGATGACATATTGCTGTTTCTCTCCGTCATTTTAAAGCGTGTACAGAGTGTCCCAGAATGGGCCTACCAAACGGATTTTCGAATATCTTCGCTATTCTACATAAGTTTATCTATGGTTTTTTTTCTATCTAGAGGATTTTTCATATCGTCGTACGAAACTATATGTTTTGGTCAAAATACAAAAATTTTGCCTTTTCTATATGATACAAACAATTTCAAATAGAATAAGGGTATTTTATCATGATATTTGCATACAGTTAGGTAGGGCTTCTTAAGTTCTACAACAATGCACAACTTCAATGTATTCGAATTGTTTTTAGGCAAAATCCACGAAATACAACTAGAAGTAATCGAAATAATTACCTAGAATTAAAAAAAAGTTATAGATAAACCTATGTACATAAAGTACTCAATTAGTTCTAGCAACAGCAAGATTAAATTTGATTCTTATTCGTTTCTTTCTCATATCTTGGGCTATTCTAATAGTGTCAGATGTCGTGTATTAAAATATATATAGAATGCTTTATAAGTGTCTGTTGTAGTGGCATAACCAGGATTTCGAATGTGGAGGGGCTTTGGTGGGCTCAACTGACGAAATTTCACCCGGTGGTGAGACTCATAGTAGAATTTCGTTAGAGCAACTTTTCAAGGTGGTGAGGCTCATAAATCCAGTGGTGCGGTTGATACCTCATGAGCCATACCCTAGTTACGCCACTAGTCTGTTGTAGTATATTTTTAAGTAGTTTTTGAAATATCTCCATTTTCATCTGAAAAAACAGGCCATATATGGATACACAAAAGCTCGATTTTTATTAGAGTTAACTACAACTCAAATTCACAGCGAATTAACTGATGTTTATAGGTCAGGCGAGGTTTCATATCGAATGATTTGTTTTCGAATTCGTCGATTTTTAAATGGACAGGAATCATTGGATGATCCTAGTGTTGAACGTCCAATATCCAGCATTGTTCAATGAAATAGCAATGGTATCAAGGGGATAGTTGAAGTTGACCCACATATAAGTATCGATTAAATCGCTTACATGTTGGACATACAACATGAAACTATCAACAAGATCATAAAGCCACATTTAATGCTTAAAAAGATATCCTCAAGATGAATTTCTTATGAACTGACTGAAGCACAAAAACTACAAGATTTTGAAATTTGCTTTGAAAACTAACAGAAAATCGAAAATAACTCATGGAGATTAAATATTCGATCATCCGTCTTGTTCACTGGATCTTGCGCTTTCAGATTTATGGGTTTCTAGTTCGTTGAAACCTAATACGACTTCGTATTCAAACCCTGAACGTCCGAAGAGACCCTTAGTCAGCGAGCTCAGGTCGATGTTCGTTGATGAGTGCCGAAAAAGATCTACGAAATAGACCGAAAGGACGAAAGTTTGCCGTAAACATAAGGGACACTATACTTCAACATATCATGTAAAAAATCAGATTTCTTTTTTTTCTATCGATAAATAAATTGCGAGTGCTAGAACTTATTGACTAACCTATGTAGAATAGCGAAGATGTTCGAAAATACTTTTGGTAGGTCTTTTCTGGAGCACCCTGTATAATGATGATCTTTATTGAATTCAGAATAGTGATAGCAACGGTTCAGTACGACATAATTGTATACAATTGTTTTTTCTCATTTGTTGCATATCGCAGAGATATGCTAAGTACCTAACGTTACTCGTAAATTTTCCAAGCATAAGAAAATTTGCCGAAGAAATGGTTTTCGCATATATAACACTGACTTTACTTTCTCTTCAATAAGATGTATTCTTTGAAAAGTGATAAAAGCAGATAAATGAGACGAATCCATAAACAGACTCAGAATGTCAAAATATGTCAAGAGAACAGATATTCGAAAGGCAACTGTGAAAGATTTCAGAGTTGACGCCATTAATTTTGGTATATATTAAATATTTTTTTCTATATTAGCTCAAGAAGAGCAGACTTCTTGTGGTTACTCTGATACAACGGAAAAAATGAAGTATTTGTTTAAAAGTCTTTGTTATTTGAAATACTCATTAGGGAGATTTCTACTAGAACGAAGATATAGATAAAGTCTCACTATCGTGTGTCATTAACAGTTATGTCGATATCAGTAAAAGAAAATAAGTAGAAAAATATAATATATGAGTAGGGAAATGGTTCGAATGGAAAGAGTATATGTAATGAAAAATATTTTTTCGCCATCTTATATAGTCTACTTTAGGAAAGAAAATCAGGGATTCGATAACTGTCAATCAAGGCCATACAAAATCTTCCTTCATAAATATCTTTGAGTTCATATAAACGATTACTTTTGGTTTTTCGTCATGCTGTATCTAATTTAGTTCCAAATTGTCAGACAGCGTCTTCCAAAGGCACTAAATAATCTTCTTCAGAATTTATAGTTCGAAAGGAAGTACTGGGTACCGATATTGAAAGAAGAACGTACACTACCATCATAATAGAGACTTCAATACTTACGATACATGTCCGACTTGAAAGTGGAAACCTTGAAATTTCAACTTTACATCTTTCCAATTTTATACTTTCAACTGAATTTGAAGTATTGAGGGTGAAGGCGGATATGCGTATGCAGTAGGTATAATTCCAAAGCTGAGGGTTATATGCCGACATGCGTGCAACAGTTAAGATCGCATCCATGTGAGTTTGCTGCGAAAGTGAGACACATGGCCGTGGTCCTTTCATCATTGAAATACGTAGGTTCCATAGATATTCTGTAGTTCATTCATGCACCTAGCTGAATCCTTTTGGACATTACAATCTATCTCTTAGTACCATCACCGTGCCGCACCGTAAATAGTATCCGGGACGCTGATGAAGTTGAAATTTCAATTGAATAAGTACAATTGTAAAGTTATAAAATTGAAACTCGAATTCAACTTTCAAATCGGACACTACTAATAATTACTACAAGAAGCAAAGGACAGATCGTAGAAATTCTCTCAGATTCCAAGGATTCCAAAAATTTTTTTAAAGTTAGGTCCAATGTGTATGATATCAAGTTTTCTATTTCTATAAAGTCATATGAATCCTATTATACATCTGAAACAATTAACAAGTGCTTATAATACTATTGATCGCTGCTTTCTTATGTAATATCGACACTATCCGTTCCAAAATCAATTCAAGATCCTAGAATTTTTTTAACGTTTCTAAGTGGCAAAATGTATACATATTAAACGACGATGTTATTCCTAAATTGTCAATTAACCTAATTGATTCTTCATACGATCTTCAGTCCACTTCTTCAATACGTCGTATATCTTAGCTACAGATTCCAACGTTCCTATTCTGAATTATCCTGAGAGTCTGCTCCAACCCACTTCATCAGTGTTCCAAATAGAACTAACAACCTGCATTGATTGCATTCTTTATTTGTCACTTTGAAACATTCCTAAGCACCAAAAAGTTGCAAAAACTCAGACAAAAGTGCCAAAATCCTAAAATTCTGTTTTGTGCTCATTACGATGATCAGATCTTCATACAAATTTCAATGACGAGTATAAATTTTACCAGTGGGAATATAATGCGATTTTCATCAGAAAGGTTTAACGGAGGAAAATCAGTGGTGTCTTGGATAGAGTTCGTCGAGTTCTACTTGGAACACTGATGAACTGAGTTAAAGCAAGCACTCAAGCGAATTCGGAATGGGAATAATTGAAGCTGCAGCTAAGATATCGTATGTTTCTAGACTTCGAATAAATCATAATTAGCAAAAATCGATTTTTACAAGTAACGCGAACGATGGGATTCGCCTAATTCTGAACCATCAGTGAATGTTCAATGATTATTCAAATTTTCTCTGTAATTTAGAAAGTATAAGTTTTGTTTGTAGCGAAGAATGCTTTACTAGGAGTACGTATACGTTTTTAACTAAAGATTGGAAAAATAATTAAAGTAATAGCATTGATTGTGAGAGATGTAGAGATCTTTCATGAACTTTTTGACATAGAGATATGATACAACATGTAAGATATTTTCATTTCAACGTCATTGATGGTTTTCTCTAATCTGTCCAAAACATCGTTATAACGATATCACGTTTCTTTATAAAACCTATCTGTTCAATAAATCATCCAGCAATATTTCATTTCATTTCAAAATTCGTGTGCATTTTTGATTTCTCGCTACGAATCACTTGCCTGACAAAACAAACTTCGTATACAATCTTCGTCCTTCTATTACACTGATCTTCATTCTAGACAAGTGATCACAGTATATCTGAGCTATTGAATTTATAGTCATCATCTTAATTCAATACTTCTCCATTCATTACCCGTAGTTCATGTCTACCATATAAACACGTCCGACAGCATATGTGGAATCTCACCATGAAAAGATTTCTTGAATGCTTTTCTAAATCAATGCCGCTTTTCGAATTATTTTCGTTAAATCATAAAGAGTCACATATCAACTGTAAAGCAATTCAATTCAATAAACTTCAGTGCTGGAAACGATTCGTGTTTTTTACGAACCAAATTTAACTGTAAAATCATAAGATGAATTCAATGTGAAATAAAAGAAGGAGGTTGTTTCGAGAGGTGCGTATGGTGTGAACAGAGTATTTTTATATGTATCATAAATATCCTTATTATCTATATTAAATAGAGAAAAATCAATAGAATCATAAAAAAACAAATTAAATAACGATTGTTTTATTGTTTTTTTTGAGTCATTATATTTTTATTTATATTTAGTAAATGTATGATTGAGTAATAATAGTATCTGCACGACTAAATTCTCGTTCAATTGCTGCAGTTCCAGCAGAGAATTCGTGGCAATTAATGAGAGAAAAAGTTGTATACAGCTATGCCAAACCGAATTAAATCGTTAGCCGAAAGCCCCTCGGATCGAATGGAACGGAATCAATTTTTCAAAATGTACAAATGGAGCCGAAACCGAACTGTTCCCATCACTGATTCGAAATAAAAGAAATGAAAGTACCCAATTTGTTTTTCTGCAAAGTATATTTTATAATCTTGGTTAGAAAATTATGATAAGATTTATGTTTAATCTGTATGTTAATGATTTTGCATAGGTTTCGTCGGAGATAAGTTAAAGAGATGAAATAAAACGTTTCAAAAGACAAAGACGACAACAAGGGAACACAAAAACATTTTGAAATCTTTCAAGGAAGGTATTTATCAACGAAAGCAAGACTATCATGGCTAGTCGTAGGTTATCTAACACTTTGGTTTCAACTACTTCATCAAAGACATCCAATGACAGTGATTTCAAAAGTATTTTCTTAACTATCTTTTTCTGTTAGATGTAGAAAGGAAAAACATTGAAAACGAGGAAATAGTAACGAAAAACGTTCGTGCAAATTTGGAACTAAGCTTAGTAGAAAATTTCTGGTACAGTACGGATGTTCGCAACACGTCTCTCTTGGCTAGATATAAATTGTCATAGAATAAGAAGGATATTTATATTTATACTAGTGTATACTGATATACAACTTGCACTGTATCGATGTATTACTATACCACTGACATCAATACTACAACTGCACACCCCTAATTGCTGATATTCAATGATTGTTTAATATGTTTAATATGTGTGGCTAATAATTCAAATTGGTTTTCAGCGAATTCGTGAAGGAGTTTGTTCAAGAAAATGAGTCCCGTTGTAATAGAAAGGCATAATTTTCGTCTCTTCGAAAAATCTTTTTTGTTTAATCTTTCTGTTACCTAAAATGTTTTCGTTGAAAAGCAGAGAAATATGTTATAAGATACAGCTTGAAAAGGATTACAAACTACGAACAACAATTTAAAGTTCATTTAATTCCTATGATTTGCACCAGTGTTCGGAACGGTTCGGTTCGGTTCGAAGGTGAATGATCCGGATTTAACCGAAACATAGAAATTTGAGAGAATTGAATAAAAAAAGAAGCCCCAAAGTGTATCAAATACTTATAAAAGAAGATGTAATTCATTTCTGGTCATTTGTTTTCACATCAGAAGGAGAATCTGATAATAGTACAGATTCTTTCTATTTTTCGGATAACAATTTGATAAATCTACTTCGAGCGATAGGATTGTTTCATCATCATTCCCATTCATGCATATTGTTACATATCTAAATTCTTCTTCAAAGTCTTATCATTGCTCATTGAGTTGTACTGCTGTTTTAATCAAAACTTAATCCATTTTACACTCCAAATCGACTAGTGGAATAAACTATGTTTTGTCTCAGTTGTTATGGAGATCGGAATATGGCTTAAATCTTTAGAAATGAATTTTTTCCAAGATTTTTCGTGCATATTCATACATGAAATTTAAAGGTGAGGCGTATGAAAGATCGTAACAAAAAAACAAGATATCAGAAAGATATATCAGAATACGCACATAAACGTCCAACTTTATTTTAGTACATTTTTATCATCTTGAACATTAATTTAAATAGTACTTTTCCGAAGATCAAAACAGGCGTTTGCTACAGCAGCTTAAAATGACAAGAGAATAGAAAATTTTAAAAATTCCTTATAAAACTATGGTTTTCTCTTTAATTTTCACTTTTTCTTTTCGTAAAAGAAAACTTCACAATTTTGTAATATCCAGTAATGTGCTGATGAATAGTAGTCTTTCAAAACGAAACAAGCTTTAATAACTGCTCTTATTAAAATAATTCTAAGTAAAAATGAATAGTTATGATTTTCTCTGTCGTAATTAAAACCATTGTATATTCGGTTCGAATCGGTTTTATCTTCAAAAAAACTCGAACCGTTCCCAACACTGGTATGTATGAGAGATTTTGACTAAAAACTTTTGTAAATATCATCTAAATTATATTGTTTTACAGTGATTTGTGAGATAAGCTGCGCGACTCCAATATAATACTCTCGAATATGTATACTGCGGAATCACGAATGATTTGGGCACAGTAACATTTGTTATACAAAAAAATACGCAACCTCTTCAAAGCGGACACTTTTCATTGGTTCCAAAGGTGTCCACAACAGAGAGGTTTTTCTGTATATAAGTTTAATTGTTAAGAGTTCAAATGGAGTCACAAAGAGTCAAACACTTCACGGTTCCTTGAAGTTTTCGAAATTTTTCAATATTAATCTACTGCTTCTCATTAGATCAGAATGTCACTGATAATTAATTAGTGAAAACAATTGAAAATCTCGAAACTGAGCTCCTGAAATTAGATTTTTATTTCGAGAAAAATTATAAAAACGGTAATGTTCGTGCTGAAATCAGTAGATTTTCCAAGCGTGTCCAATATGTCCGATAAAATTGAGTAGAGAAGAACGACACTTTGATTCTTGGGGACTGCTAAACTGAATCAAATGAAAAGTGCAGGATTTCTAGCACGTACTGATTTGTTCATAGTGTTTAACTTACATTCATAAAAATTTTGTTGATTTTTGTATTTCAGTGCTCCATTAAATGTATAAATATATTATCACGTGCGATGGTATGTATTCCCTATTATATAAAGCCAATAGAACTATGAAAGAAAATAAATCAAAGAAAGAGAACAAGTTCGACATTGACTAGGAGTATTTGTTAATTTATAAATTCTTTTGATATTTTTCTTCGCGGTCTCGTTAGAATCAATTGAAAAATGAAACACAATCTTTAGGACCTTGACGCAAATACAAGCAGACACAAATAAACCGTATTCTTCATGTGGTTCTGCCTACAGTTGAAAAAATTATATTTTCAAGCAGTATAATAGTAAAAATAACTATGAATCTACGATATTGTATTTATCGCCAAACTTTGATCTATATCGTAGTTGTATTTTCAATGATTGGCTTAATTATTAGGAAGTCACAATTTAGGAGTAATCAGTTAGTGCAAATAAATTCAAAATCTATATATATTCCTACAGTTAGAACAGAAATAGACAATAATGTATCAATCTCGCATTGGCCAAATGTCTCCCAAAGTAATGCAACAACAGTAGAATTTCTTATCCCTACGTACTACGCTCCTTCATATATTGAAAATCGCGATTTAAGACTGCCATCTGGCTATGCTCATTGGAAATAATCCAGTATTTTGCATCGTGAGCTAAATCATCACGAATATGAACTTATGATGAGTCTTATAAAGATTATCGCAGATATTTGTGTCGCGAATAAAATAAAATTTCTAATGATTAATGGAACATTGTTAGGATCTTGGCGTCACCATGACATGATTCCTTGGGATGAAGACGCAGATTTCTTGATGTATGTGGATGATCAACCACTATTTATCAATGCTCTCAAGGAATCTAAATATTCAGAAGTTGGATATACTCTTCTACCATTTTCAAAACGTCCACAGCGCTCGTTTAAAGTATATTTTCACAACACTACATGTGTTAAAGCTAATTGTCCTTGGAAATTTCCATCCGTGGACATTATTTTATACAGCACTGATAAAAATTATCTATGGTTCACTGATAACCGAAGAATTCGAATCGATTTGAAATACGTTTTTCCGATTACCATGCGTCCACTTGGCTCTCTATGGCTACAGGCTCCTCGTGACCCACTACGGCTTCTCCCTCCAACTATTGATAGTATATGCCGAACTCACGTCCACAATCATCGACTTGAAAGACGGCAGAAGTCTAAGAAATGTAAATGTAGTGATCTTTATAATGTTTATCCATTCGTGCAACGAACTGATTTGAAAATGACGATTGAGGCGCTAGTAATTAATCAAAAGATTATTCATATAGTTATATACCCCTTAAGTCAAGAAACCCTCGGCTACAATCAGTAGTGATCAATGGATTACGACATAAAGCAGCACTATTTTATGTCTCCCCCTTGTTCCCTCAACTGTAAGGAGGGCCATATGAAAAAAAAGTGTTTGTGTCTATTTGCATCAGAGTGAAAATAACATCGATTTTAGAAACTTATAATAGTGAACAATGATAGTTGGAACGTAGTCGGATCCTGGGTAATCAAGGCTGGAGAGTCTGAATTGATAGGTAGATATTCAAAATTTTCAATTGAGTATTTTGCACTAAAAACTGGATATCTTTGGAAACTGGCGATTTTTTCTATAATGTGATTAAGTTAAATCAGATATAGTGAAACCTGTCTATAGTGGACACCATTCAGATTTGCTAAAAGTGTCCACTATGGAGAGGTGTTCATTTTATGAGTCATTCCATGTAAGCCACGACCGAACGTGCTCAATCGATATGCTCAGATATGGTTAATTTTTATATGCGTGATAGAGGCATGAATTCTTTGAATTTTGGTGAAAGTCGTTTGGAAAAATATTGAACCGTTCGATTTTTATTGCATTTTCACTGAAGGCACTTTTTCGACGGGCGATTTTGCGAGACGTAAAAAGTAAACAATGTATCTTCTGTGAAGACTGAATGTTTTAAAATATCAATATCTAGTTGAGCTCTACATATACTGTAAGTTTCAGCTTAATTCATTGCATCGTTGATATTGTATGGACCTCGAGATTTGACAAAAAATGACTTTTCGCACCAATTTTCACTCCTCATATCTGTCCACAGGAGAATGATAGAAGTCTGAAATTTTGAAAACAAGTAGATCACATGGTTGTTTAACTATCATACAAACTTCAGCTCTCTGGGATGCACAACTCATGCACGATAATTAAATAAAGAATCGGCTTTTCGTCAAAAAGTCGATTTTCTCCCAAAATAAGTCCTAAATTTTTTAATTATCTATGCAGCTTTGAAGACCACACAGCGGTCTGCAACTCAGTATAGAAATAAACTTAGGACGCACATAGGCTGTCAAGATATTCATTCATACTTTTCGAAAAAAGCGTCCTACGATTTTCATGTTTTATGCTCTGCTTTTTCATAGCGACATGTTTGTACAAGCTAAAAAAAATTCACAGATGATAGAAGTTATGTCACAATGTAAAATTCGCGCATGAATGCTGTTTTCTCAGTTGATATACCCAGTAGTGTCTTATTTGAAACTTGAATTCAAATTTCAAATAACTGACTTTTTCGAATATGCCTACTGTGTACACATGTACGCCTTCACCCTCAGTTTAAAATTATCGAGAATAGGCATTCGAAATT
>Ga0209914_1002943_pt1 | contig 12890 bp, 16 predicted proteins | sample ThiBiot_500_plan_FD_183949 | JGI IMG/M metagenome (GOLD analysis project Ga0209914, IMG submission 183949) | Wastewater bioreactor microbial communities from Cape Town, South Africa - Thiocy_cont_500_plan (SPAdes) | ecosystem: Engineered > Bioreactor > Thiocyanate-remediating > Anaerobic-Aerobic...
GCCAATGAAAAATTTTGACATCGTTCATTGTTGTATAGTAAATGTTGGTACTAATGTCAATTGATGATGGTACATCAAAAATTGATGAATAAGACGTGAAATCGATAGTACTCTTCGAGATCTATCAGAATGTATTATTTGTTTTTGCAATAAATTCGAAAAAATAAAAAAAATAAAAACTTAGGATTTTGGCAGTTTTATAGTACTTTTTGCTATTTTCTGGGACTTAGGAAGGTAATAAAGAGAAAGTAAATAGTGGAATCGATGCAGCTCATCGAGCTCTATCTGGAACCACTTCGATCTTAGTTGGAACCGGTACTCAAGCGAATATGGGGAGCATTTACTAGGAAAATCAGCATTTTTAGCATTGCTCTAGCATTTCAGGCAGGCGTTAACATTTTTTCTAAAAAGTAAATAGTCCATTCGATAGAGCTCGTCGAGTTCTACTTGGAACCACCTCGAGTTCCCTCCAAACAAGCGCTCAAGCGAATATGGGGAGCATTTACTAAAAAATGCAGGATTTTCGGTGGTTTTTAGCATATTTTTGCAATCCTGCAGGGACAGGATAGTTTGTAGATGCGAAGTAAATAGTGCGTTGGATAGAGCTCGTCGAGTTCTACTTGGAACCACCACAAGCTCACTTGGAACCAGCACTCAAACGAATATGGTGAGCAAATACTCGAATATGGTATGAAAATATCCTACGTGTTTCTTTTGGAATTTGGTAATGTTTTTGTTTAGTCTCTGTTTTGTCTGTGTTTGGATAGGAATCGTGATTTGCATAACAGAATGTCAATCTGCCAGACGAATTGAAAGTCCATTTCGTTATATTTATTTTGCTTATCAAATGATGTTAAATGTCGGTTATGGAGATACGAAAGAGGAATCAATTCTATCGTTTATTGTTCTTATCTCAATGACATTAATTGGATGTTCGATTTTAATCATTTTTTATCAAAAATTGATTGAAGATTTGAAGAATTCGGAGAGAGAATTGATTTGTATTGAAACATGGTCTCATCAAAGTTTTGTTGAAGATTTATTAAGACAAATGAAACGTGTGAGAAGAAAGCCAAATGACGAGACTGTAAACACTAGCTGTAGTTCGAAAATGAAATGAAAATCTTCAGAAGATAATTTTAAATAATAAAACAAAGAATCACAAAAATGAATGTAAAAACGTTTCATCGTTTATCGACGACTTCTCGTCGTAGTTTGTCGGCCATGATTCGTCGTCGATTGAGTTCCTCGTTCGATATTTGCGGTTGTTGCGTGTTTTGATTAGTTGCCATGGCTTTGCGTGCGAATGCAGCCGATTGTGGTCGAGCCGGTCGCGTTGTTTGCTGTTCTTGTTGTTGAGTTTCTTGTTCTAAATCTTGAGCTCGTTCGTTTTTCTGTTTCTCTACGATGGCATCACGTTGTCGTTTGAGAAAATCTTTTCTTTCTCGAATTGCAGCGGCGGTTTTTTCATCGACTAATGATGTTTGATCGGTTAATTGACGTAGTTTTTCACGAAGTACTTCCTGTGAAACAGCACCAATGGATTGCGGTGTTGAATTTCTATTCGAAATCTCCTCGTCATCGTCGTCATTTTTATTGTTTTTCTAAAAATAAAAATCAAGTTTCGATACAAAAACAAAACGAAATAAACCTGTGACACATTTTGCCGAAGATTTCTGTACCAATCGGTGTCGAGATTTTCTCCTCGACGTTGCCGTAAACCCGGCAGATGAACTTCTTCTTTGACTGGTTTCTTCGGTTCTTTCTTTTCTTTTCGTTGATGAGTGGCTTTCGAAACAGTTGGCGAAGGTCTTCGTTCGGCAACAACATCATCGTCATCATCATAATCAACTTGAATCTTTTTCTGTGGAATTTCTTGTTTAACAACTGGCGTTTGTTCGGATTGAGCAATCGATCGACGTTGCGGTGGCGTTGCTCCAGGAGCAGAAACAGGCGAAGCTGTTGCTTGCATTAAAAGTGAAAGAACAAGATCATCGCCCGTATCACTTTGTCTCAAAAGTCCCCATTGTAACTGCAAACTAACAAGTGCTTGTAATTGAAGAATCAGATTTTTTCGTCTCATCATTTCTTGAAACAAAGGAAAATCTCGTGCAGCATACAATTGTTCAAACGATTCGTCAACCATAACGGATTGTTCGCTATCGGTTGGAATTTGACAAACTTTATTTAAATCATCTTGATCTAAACCTAAATCTCGGCCAAGATTTAGAATTAGCGCGTCAACAAGACGAGTATATTGTTCATGAATATTCATTTGTTCTTCGAGTGACGTTGCTGAAGATGTTGCATTGGTTTCTTCTCCTTGATCTTCATCATCATCGTAATCAAATGCAGCACATCGTGCTTCAATGAATGTATGAACGGGCGCTGCCCAAATCGGCGAATGAATAAAATCACAAACGGTATCAGCTATCCAGTTATTGCTGTTGTCGGAACTCATGTTTTGCGTTGAATATTCAATTAGTGCTTTTGCTTTGTTTTTCTTTTAACGAGATTATTTGCAAAGAAAGATGTTATGACGTATTTTGTGTCACCATAGGACGTGAAATTGAGATGGATACAACCGTCATTTGTTGATGTCAATTTCGAATTTTTTTTTGTTTTTTATTTAAGAAAATTGTTTGGTGATTATTTTTATACTGAAATTCTATTTGAAAATAAGAAATATTTCCGAATATTTCGTAGATGAGCGCCCTCTTTTGACAATGATTAAATTCAAAATTGTGATTTTTTGAAAATCCTCTCTCTCTGATCTTTGTCTAAATCGAAAGAATGAAACAAACTAGTGTCATCTAATTAGACAATTGTCTCTTGTTTTTTGTATTTCAAATAGAAACAAATGTTGCCCAAACTTCGACGGATTTCGTCGGTTCTCCGCACTAACAGCAACAACAACAATGATCAATCGACTGACAGTAATTCAAGTGGAAAAAGTACCGACGACAACACAGTTTATGTCGAAACATTGCTGTACATTGTTCATGTCGATGATATCGATGTACCGATACCGATGAACGAGAAAATCAACGAAGAAATGTACGATGGTGGAGATGAACAACAAATAAGTTCATCGAATCAAATCGTTCGACGTTTCTCGAAACGAACAACCGCGAGTTTTAACGAACGACATCAACTAACAAAACCATCGTTTACTTTTTCAAATCCATTGAGACGTCTCAATAGTAAACTCAATTTCTCTTCTCTTTGCATTTTCTTTTCGAAATCCAACAGGTTTATTGCAAACAAATGTTCCATCGACATCAATTCAACGGCAAATATCGAATGTAGAAAATCAAAATAATAACGAAAAAGAAGATCAAACGTTTCCACCGCCACCATTATTCATTAACGATATCGAACAACAAGAACAACAACAGTTGAATATTAAAGCAACAGGCTCAGGTCTTACTGATGGATTTGTTGAGGAAAATTGTCCGTTGATTGAATTGAATCCGAAACCAATTTTTGTAAAATTCAAAACTATTTTTTAGGTTATTTCGATTTAAATGCACCGAATGCTGAACTACAAAAACTGGTTATCACAATTGATGGACCATCAAAAGCGGATATTCAAATTGAAATTATTCAAACAGGAATCTATCGAGTTTATTATAATTGCCAAATACCTGGTCAATTGCCTTTGAATCAAATAAATCTCTTTATTTCGAATATTTTTCAGGTGATTATCATATTTCTTTGACATACAATGGCGAACATATTCATGATTCGCCTTATTATTTAAATTTACGTGCTCGTCCGCCAACAGCAACGATTGAACCCATTGAATTCTATGTAAACTAAATATTTTCATCGAAAAAACAAAAAAAAATATTTCTTGTTAAACTCTAGGTGAATATTCCATGTGTAGTTACAGTTCGTCCATCGATTTCATGTTCTGTTTTCCAAGCGTCTATTCAAGCACCTCAAGGAAATGTGAATCTGCCAATAACAGTTCATAAATCAGCGAAATCCGAATGTTATGAAATCTATTTTGTTCCGAATACCAGTGGAAATCATTATTTGAATGTTCATTTAAATAAAATCGCCATTTCGGATAATCCTTGTCGATTAATTGTTCGACCATCATCAATGAAAAGTATATCTGCTACTGGTCAAGGACTTTTTCATGCTTATACAGGTCAAATCAAATAGAAAGTCAATGAAATCTTTGGATTTTTGTGTTTTTGTCTGTTCAGGAGAGTCAAGTCATTTCTTCGTATCGAAATCATCGAATAATTCAACAACAGAAACAGGAACATTTTCTGTTGGTATCAGTGGTCCATCGACTGTTTTTCTCGATGCCAATCCAACTGAACATGGTTATGAAGTAATTCCTCTCTCTCTCTCTTTTTGTTTGAGATCTTCTCTAGGTGATTTGTTAGTTTCATTACAAACCAACACAAAGTGGAAAATATCTGATCAGTATTAAAAACGGTGGCAAACATATCGAAGGAAGTCCATTTGTTTGTCGAGTCTACAGTTCGTTTTGAATCTTTGTTTTTCAAAAGAAAAAATTGTTTTCTGTTTAGATAAATTCAATGAAACAAATCAAAGTTTCTCGACAACATACGAAACAACAACGCAAATGTCGACTAGTTATCATTCGTTGACAACAAATCAAACGATTGTGCAACGAAATCGTTCGTCAACAAGTGAAATCGATCTCGATATTCTTCGTTCGTCGATGACTGGAGATCCGTCACGAGTTTGTGTGTTCGGCACAGGTCTTTACGAAGCCAAACCAAAACGAAAAGCAACATTCAAAATCGATGCAACTCAAACAGGTTCTTTATTTTCTCGAAAACAAAATCGACTTTTCTGTTTGTTTATTTGTCATTCGAAGGTCCGGGTTTACTTTTAGTTGGTCTTTATTCATCTCTCGGTCCAAGCGAACGTCTCGTTATCAAACGAATCATCTCATCTCCTCAATTGTATAAAGTTTCATATCGAGTTCGCAAACGTGGTCAATATATGTTAGTTATTCTCTATGGATCGAATCTTCAACATATCCCTGGAAGTCCATTTCTTGTCATTGTAGAATAAATTATCGTTTTTTTTGTTTTGTTTTGTTTTTAATTATAATTTCATTTCGATGTGTGTTAATTGTGATTCTTTGTCTCTTATTTGATTTTATTCTTTCGATTATTATGCGAGAATGTATGTAAATTAACAAAAAAAAAAGAAAATGGATGAAGAATAAATGAAAGAAAGAAACGAAAGTGACTTGTTATGACAACGGGCTAACAACAGAGAAAGAAAAGAAGAAAAAAAAACGTAAGGTTACTTTTGTACGTGGTAGTCAAGCTAAACTGTCATTGCTATTGTGGTAAGTAGTTAAACTCGAGTAGACATAAATAACGAAAAGATCTTTACGAGATTTGATCGTCAATCCTTTTTTTTATTTCGAAAGAAACAAACAAACAAAAATGAACGATCAATTTGTTCGAAAAACTCCTTTACCACCAACAAAATCGACAGGAAATCATATTTATACGAAGCTACAAGTTCATTATGGTGGCGATGTTCAAGATCTTGTCTTGAAAAGTGAACAAGAACCGAGCTCGTACGAACTTGCTAAGGCGTTAGAAGACAATTATCGCGTTCCGTTGAACGAACAATTGGTTTATTTTCGTGGTCAACGTCTTCATAATCATCAATCAGCCGAAAATGCTCGTCCTTTATCACGTTATGGAATCTTCTCGGGAAATACGATCACATTAGTCGGCAAAAAAGGTTTACTCTAATCCCATGAATATTTATTTCATTCTTTTTCTTTTCGCATTAAAATATTTTTGACAAAAAAACAAAACAAAACTAAACTTTTTATCCTTTTTTTACGAATGTGTGTGTGTGTGTGTTTTTCTGCGGAATGAGATTGGTTTTTTCAAAGAAAAGGCACGGAAGACATTTGAATTTAAAATGATTTCATTAATTTAAGTACGAAGTCGAGCCATTGATGACGAACTACTGTCCGTAGTCGTATGTGGCACTGCTCTCGGCATTGAATTTGTATCACCATGAAGTAATTGAACGATGGACGGATCGGACTGGGCACCATAGATAAATTCTTCGCGTGATAATCTTCCATCACGATCACGATCATAAGCAGTGAAAATCTTTTCAATTGACAAACAAAATCAATCGTAATTAGTTCAATTAATTCGATTTGAATTTACTTTATTAGTTCGTTTCTCCGGCGTAGATTCATCGTCAGGCATTTGTACAAGCGGACCAACCATTGCGTAGATAGCCTTGAAAATTCAAAAACAACTTGCAATCGAACTGTACGAATGGGAATTTACCGTGACAATTTCGAGCATTTCTTGTCTTTGTATGAATCCATCTTGGTTTTTATCGTATAATTCAAATGCCCAATCGAGTTTTTCCTCGAGAGTTCCTCTGGATGTGACACTTAAAGCAATAAGAAATTCTCGAAACGATATTTTTTGATCATGATTCGTATCAAATCGACGAAAAACATGTTCGGCAAATATTGACGAATCGCCAACGGGAAAAAATTGTGCATAAATCTTTTTAAATTCGTCGAGAGTTAGTTGACCATTGGGACAATCTTTATGAAAACATTTATACCATTCTTCTACGATAAACACAAAAACAAAATATTATTTTATTGACATAAGAATTCTCGAGTTTTTACGGATTTCAGCTGGAGAAAAGGTCGTCGATTGACAAAAATCGTTCAGTTCGTTTTGTCGAAGTTTGGCCAACGGTTTATTACCCATCAACAAAATCTTCCAAGGTTAGCAATGTCTTTAGGAGAAAACAACAGGAATAGTTGAAGTCAGCTGCATAGCAATATGTCAGTTCTTTTAATGGCAGAGAAAAAGAGAGAAAACAAAACTTCTGTCGGATGTGCTGACCTCTACATTCGTCGGCAATTGGTTTAAAAATAAACTATTCAACACTTGCTACTAAACGCCGATCGAAAAGATTTGAGGAACTGCAAAAATCAAGAATAACTGAAACTAAAATCATGGAAATGATTTGCAGATAACTACTTCAATTCATCGCAATATCTGCCCATTCAGGTTTTTTTACGTTAACTGAGAACTTAGGAAATAAGAAGTTGTCGTTGAACGTTCATCTATATTTGCTATTTTATTAAATTAACTGTATAATTTAACTATTTTTTTAAAAATAAATCAGGTCATTTAACACTCTCAAGATAAGAGTGACATCTCGTTTAATTTCGATGATGTCGAATCGAATAACTATCTATATATAAAAGCACCAATCGTTTGGTTTCTCGTTTGACCAATTACTACGATCAGAGGACTTCGTTTTTTTTTCTTGTCTTACTCTCAAATAACCATTTCTGCAGATTTAATGAACAAAACCACATTTTCTTTTCAGATGAAATCGAAAACCAAGAAATCCGCTGAAACGAAAAAGTAAAACCGAAAAAAAAACGCTGTTTGTTTGTTTCATTTATTCGAATAATTTGATTTAGATCGAAATCAAATGGCGTTTCAGCACTCGAACAACATAAACAAGATTTAGCTGAATTAGAAAAAGTCGATCCTGAATTTTTCAAATTCTTGAAAAAAGAAGACGCTGGTTTGTTAAATTTCGACGTTGACGATGACGATGAATCGATTCCCGACGATGATCCCGAATCACACACTCATCAACTTCCCGAACAACTCGAAGAAATGGAAAACATGTCCGACGAAGACGGAGAAGAATTGAGTAAAGAAGAACGACAACAAGTGACAACTGAAATGATCGACAAATGGTCAAATCAATTACAAGTAAACAACAACAAATTTCAAACAACAAATTTCTTTTCAATTCGCTTTTTTCAAACAGAAAACTCAACCAGCATTGAACACGATTCGATCGGTAATTCGAGCCTTTGGCTTTGCTGTTCAATCAGCTTATGGCGGCAGTGATATTTCCGCTGAGCTCGAGAAGAAAAAGAGAAAAAAACAGGTTAAAATCGGTGCAATTGATGATCCTGAATGTACGACAAAAGATTCTCTTTCTTTCTCTTTTTGAAAGTTGTTTGTGTTTTCAGCATTCAATGCAATTGTTCGTGTTTGTTTAAAACAATTTCTACCCGCTATCTATCGATATCTTCGTATAAAACCTGTTTCAACAACAAAATTAAAACCCGAAACCAGTCAAAACTGGAAATACATCGAAAATATAATGAAGAAATATTTGATGAATTTCACACGAGTTCGTTTTGTTTTTCCTCGAAGAAAAAGTTTGTAATCGATTGAATTTAGTTGATATCAATGATCAATGTTCCGATAACATTGAATATTCTTCTTCGACATGTTCGTTCGTTGATTCCATTTGTGATTATTTTGCCGAACACCCGTCAAGCTCTTGTCAAAGAATTGATTCACATTTGGTCGACAGCGTCCGACGAACGAAGTCGAGTCATTTCATTTGTTTGTTTGTTTCATTTGGTTCGTGAACATCGAAAGGAAATCATGGGCGTTGTCCTACGAGTATTGATTATTCAATTCTCTTTCCAACGAAAATTTTCATTTGATTTTCCACTAGAAAATGTATTTGGATTATTTGAAAAACTGCAAATTTACATCGCCAACGACGCTTCCGTTGATAAATTTCATGCAACGGTCATTAGTCGAACTCTATTCCCTCGATCCAACGGTTACTTATCAACATGGTTTTGTTTTCCTTCGTCAATTGACTGTTCACCTTCGAACAGCAATTCAAAACAAAAAAACCGTAAAATCAAATTTCTCCGATTCGAACAAACGAATTTTGTTTTTTAGGAAAGCGTTCAAAGTGTTTACAATTGGCAATTTATTCATGCGTTAGGTTTGTGGACAAATGTCGTCGGTGTTTTGTACAACAACAAAGAGAAACTCATTCAGCAACTCGTCCATCCGCTAACCGAAGTGATTGTTGGCACAATTCGGTTGATTCCAACAGCTCGGTATTATCCATTACGATTTCATTGCATTCGTCTGTTGGTTAAGCTCAGTGAATTGACAACGGTATTCACACCGGTTTTACCGTTTTTGCTTGAAATGTTCGAAATGACAGATTTCAATAAACGTCATAAAACCGCCAGTCTCAAAGCGCAATATATCAATTTCGATACGCAATTGAAATTGACGAAACTGCAAATGGATGATCGAGCGTTCAAAGTTCGTTTTTTGTTTGGTTTTCTTCTTTGTTTTTGTTCGAATGTGAGTTTAGGATGGTTTGATGGATCAATTCTATGAATTGACGATGCTTTATCTCGTTCAATATGCTCATCATATGACATTTCCTGAACTTGTTTATCCATTGATAATTAAATGCAAGAAATTTATCAAAACTTGCAAAATACAAAACTTCGTGAAAGTTATTCGAGGTCTCTTGGAAAAAGTTCAGGAAAATGTCAATTTAATTGAACAACGACGACAAAAAACGGGTTTAAATGTCAAAGATACCAAACAAATGGTAAAAATCGAATCGATTCTTTTGTTTTCTCTTCAATTTTCCGAATGAATAGGACAAATGGCTCGAGCAAAGTCGCCAACAATCGACATCAAGTCCATTGGTGACTCATTTTCAACGATACAAATCGTTACGACAACGAGAAGTTCTCGAAGATATCGCACAAAAAGAAAAAGTCTGAATGTCGATTTGGTTTTGTTTTGAAACGAAGATTTTGTCATTGAAAATAGATCTCGAATTTGGGACGAACATCTTTGCCTGATTTGATTCGACCTGAACATCAAGTTGCTGCCAAACAGAACTTTCAATCGATGATTGAAAAAGAATTCAGCGATCATGAAGACGAAGACGATGAACTTTTTCAAATTAAAACCAACGGAAAAGACGAAGAAAATTCAGAAGAAGAGGAGGAAGAAGAAGAAGAAGAAGAAGAAGAAGATGATGATGAAGCAGCAAAACCACCTCCGAAAAAGTAACTAAAAAGGCAAATAAATGCGTTGATAATTTTGTTTCCGTTTTAGACGTCAAGCAAAAATGAGCAATGGTCATTCGTCGAAACCAACATCCGATAAATTTCTTTCGATTGTGAAAAAGAAATTCGATCAGAAAAAAGATCGTGTTAAAACGTTGTCAGTTGATGACTTTTAATAAACAAAGAAAAAAAAAACAATAAATTTACAAAATTAGTTTCAGAGAAATTTCTCTTTCTCTGATTTGTTAACTTGTTTTCTTTTTCCAGATAAATATTCAAATGACCGAAGATACTCCTCCAGTTTTATCTGCTAAACTTTCCTATCCAACTCGTCCCTATGTTGCCCAAATGCCTTTTCTAATGCGTATCATCGGTCATTATACAGATTCGGGTCGACCGATGCCAAAATCCGGTTCACCCGAAGCAGAAATAACTCTTCGAAATCAATTAGACGATGAACAAGATCAACGTCTTGTTTACAACGACGATACACAACCGATCGAAGTCATTAATCCGTTTGTTCGTTGGCATCGACGTTGGTATCGTAGCAAAGCGGTCGATCCATCACCAACTGTTGGTGCTTATTATACACCATTCAATATGGCTCTCGAACCTTGGGCTATGGGTTTAGGTGATATGGGATGTGCAAAAATATTCAAACAATATCGAATGTGTACTCATATGGTAGACTTTTCACTTTCCTACTTAGAATAATGTCATTAGTTGAGTTTTAGGTGCCAAGTAATCGTCGATATCTATGTGAAGATGAAAAAGATGATGTTAAAGAATGTATATTTGCACAGAAAAGAGTAAGTTCAACAAAGAACCGTAGATCATTGTAATTGTATTCGTTTTTTTTTTGATAGTATCTTCGTCAACAATACATGTATCAACATCGGTAAATAGTTTACTTGTTTTCATTGGATGAATCAAAATGAGAATTTTGTGTTTTTTAGTGTAAAGAAGAATCTTCCGTTCCCCGAAGATCCATTAATCGATGGTTACAATTGGCATTCATTCAAATATTTGAATTAGATTAGTATTCTTTTATGTCTTTCGAATTCACTGATTTCTTCCCTTCTTTTTTTTTGTATCTATCTGTCTTCCTTTTTTCTCAGCAAATAAACTGCAGAAATCCCATCGTGTTCAATAAATATATTATTTGTATCAATATAGAACAATAAGTTCGACTCGTGTACTAATTAGAAAATTCTCTTCCTTTACTAAGAAGTCGTTCTTTAAGAAAAAATAAAATTGACTGTATTTCTGTTGGTGTTCAATAACAACATGTACTTGCATAGAATAATTAGTTAAAACACGTCAATTTCTGTTGACACAACTATACAATGATAGTTGATGAATCTGCTTCATCGATCATTCATTTCTCTTCATATAATCTTCGAATAATTTCTTTCTCAATTCAATATTTGATGATGACTTTGGCATCAAAATAGATGGTTTTGCGACACTTGAACAACATGAAAAATTGATATAGAAAACTCAACCAACATTAAGTGCAATTCGACAAGTTCTTCGTGCATTTGGTTTAGCTGCTCGATCAGCTTATGGTGAAAGTGTTGTTTTAGCTGAACTGGAGAAGAAAAGAAGGAAAAAACAAACAAAAATCGATGCAATCGATGATCTTGAATGTACGGAGACTCTCGTCTTTGAAAGCTTTTATTTTATTTTTTCAAGAGACATCTGAAGGACTATCGTCAGCGATGCATGCACAAACGAATATCAGAAATATCATTTTCAACTTCAATCGTGTCGAAAGGTTGACTTATGATTCAAGTTGAAAGAATCAATCGTATCGATTTATTAGGCTTCAATAAAATATTATCTTTTTTGCTTGTTTTTAGTCCAGTGATTCTCGGCCGATGCTTTGTTCGTACGTTATATAAATCACGAACTTGTTTTCTGTTGTTATAAACAACGTCTTAAATGGAATTAAATTGTGTTGCAATCATAAGAAAAATTCATGAATTAATCAATCGTGGCGATTTTAAACAAGAAAAAGAAGTGAGATCTAAAATTTTTTTATTTTAATTTGACCATTGATTTTTAGAAATTGAATCAAATGGTTCAAATAATAAATCCAAATTTCGATGAAAATATCACGGATGAAAAAAAAAGATTTGTTGCTTTTGTTAATAATCGATCGACTAAATATTTCATTTAATGAACAAGATTATGATCCCGGGTCAAATTAGCACGACCGTAAACAGTCGTGATTTACGATAAAATACAACTGTAAACTGCATAAAATGGCCATATACGTTACCGTTTTGTATCGTCATGGCGGCCGTATTGATCGCCTTCGGTTGTATCTATTAGTTCATTCGTTTCTTCTGTTGTGTTTTATTCCATTATATTTGTGTTTTTTTGTTTGTAATCGTACAATTGTTCTATCACACCCTCAATGTGTGTGTATATGTCACATTTATCAATAATAAAATTTAGAAAGATTCAAATAACTTGAATTGGTAGAAATAGTAAAACCGTAGATCCATCGACAACTGATTCTTTCACGTGAAGATTTTGGAACTACAGGCTCACGACTCCTAAGCGAAGTGACAAGAACAAAAATTGATCTAGCTATTTCTTACATTTAATCACAATTTACATTTGAATCAAACGATTAAGAGAAACTTTCTGTTATAATTATTTACGGTTATCTAAACTCAATAAATATTTGCTTTTGCTTTTGCATATTTAATCCGAATGTAAAACGAACTTAAATTTGATAATTTCTATGATGTTTTGGATTTTGTTTTTTGTTATTCCTTTGATAAAAGGAGATTGTCCTCCTCAAACTTCATCAATACAACGTCAAATGATGAATAGTTCATCTTCAATTTTCGTATTAGCATCGATTTCGAAGACATTCATAGCTGTTGCTGCTATGCAAATGGTTGAATTGAATCTTCTTAATCTTGATGAAGATATAAAT
>Ga0209914_1002944_pt1 | contig 12883 bp, 13 predicted proteins | sample ThiBiot_500_plan_FD_183949 | JGI IMG/M metagenome (GOLD analysis project Ga0209914, IMG submission 183949) | Wastewater bioreactor microbial communities from Cape Town, South Africa - Thiocy_cont_500_plan (SPAdes) | ecosystem: Engineered > Bioreactor > Thiocyanate-remediating > Anaerobic-Aerobic...
ATCTCCTCGTTCAATGGCTCTCAACACCCTCTCGCGTAAATCTTGGGAATAGGCTTGCATGATCATCCTCCTTTAATACACGGATATCATACACTATAATGTAAAAACTTAAATCAAAAATGCTCTAGTAAGAATGTGAGTCTCGATGAAAGTAAAATGAAAAGTGAAGCGAGTGATGCCATTATTAGGGGTCAACAAACAAGCATCGATCAATCAATCGTTGGAGGAAGAAGGACTTTCATTGAGGGAGGGCAAAATCTTGCTCTTACCCTTAGCACATTAGAGGGGGAATATCATAGACTGACGGGCACTCAAATAGTGGCTGATTCTGTCAGTTCAACAGGAGATACCTACCTTAATGGGGAAAAAAAGTTAAAGCCCGCAATTTGACTTCCACAAAAGATGTTTTAATCACTGCACCAAAAGTTGATATTTCTGGTAACACGACCGCAGGCTCTTTAAGTGCTGAAGGAGGTTCCATTCAGCATAGGGGCAAAGCAACGATTCAGAACAATCTAAGCTTCTCGGCACCTACCGTCAAACAGCTTGGTCAAACCTTTGCGAGAAATACAAACATTCATGCGCCTCAAAGCTATGTAGATACCTCTGAGTCTCGTAATGAAGCTGTAGAAACCCTGAGGCTTAATGCGGAAAACAACCGGGGATTTAATGGGTTTCAAAGCGCTGATTCCGTCTATCTCACCGTCAGAGACATGGATCTTCTGGATGCTTTGAACCAAACAAAATCCCGTGTGCTGGAAGCTCACTTGACAGAGACAGATATCGATATAAGAAAAAATCTTACCATTGATAGAACGCTCCATCTTAGGGCGCGTCGTCTTGATAACAAAGCCAAGCTCACTGTCAATGGGGATTTTATTGCGCATATCCAAACGATGTTGATGAATCGGGGCATCATCGAGGGGAATGATGTCTTGCTTCATGCAAGACAAGTTATTTCAAAACCAATTGTAGATAGAAAGCCTGTACCAGGAGGTTACCAAGATAGACCCCGGGGTCCAGTCATCTTGAGATCCTTTAAAGGAGATCTAAAGATTATAGCAGATGAGCTTTTGAGCCTCACTGGTACCGAAGTTGACTCAGCCCGAGACTTGATTTTCTATAGTGGGGGTGATGAGTATTGGGGTGCAACGAAGCTTTCTTCTGAAAGGAGGACAGGAAGAAAACATCATAGAGTGCATGAACAAACAGAATCTCATCAAAAAACTCAGCTTAAGGCCGGCGGAAATCTTATCAACCGCGTTGAAGGAAATGGGATTAGGGAAGGATTTACAGCCCGTGTAGGAGGAAAATTCGACTCTTTGACTCAAGGAACGGTAACAAACAAGGCTGTATCTAACATACGTCAAATAACGTCTGAGACTTCAAAAAAGAAACCTTTTGGCGGTCGTACGAAAACGACGCGGCAAGAAACGATCATCACACAAGAACCTAACGAAATTAGAGCTGGTACAGGCATAGCTGATCCGTCAATAAAAGATTATCGTGATCAGGGCTCAGTGATGAAAACCAGAGAGGGAGCCATAAAGCTGGGTTCCCTCGAAGGTAACACCCACTTCACAGAGGTTACGAAGAGGGTTGAAAAAGGTAAGCAAAAGACGAGCGAAAATATGCTCATACACTCGTCTCAAAATAAGGGAAGCATCCATGAAACGAAGAGGATTCAGAATCTCCAAGCGCCTCTCGGAGTGGAGGTACTTGGTAACGCTATTCACGTTAACATTCCTCGGGGCTATTCCTTAGCACAGCTGAGTAACGGAAAAGGGATGGAATGGCTGAAGGGCCTCCAAAACAATCCCAAAGTTAAATTTCATGCCGTTGAAGAGTTACATAAAAAGTGGAACCAAAAAACACGAACCCTTAGTCCAGCTGCTGCCATTATTCTTAATGTCGTTATTACGGCTGCGACAGCAGGCGCAGGAATTGCAACAACAGTTGCGACTCTGACGGGAAGCACAATGCTTGGAGCCGGAGCAACGGCGGGAGTTAGCACATTGGCCACTCAAGCGGTCCATGCATTGGTTGCGAGCAATGGAGATCCGCTCAAAGCGCTGGAAGTAATGGCCCAGAAGGAGAATCTTTGCTCACTTGCAACCAGCATAGCTACAGAAGCTGTTTTAAATGGATTGGGAATGCCAGCCCACCCAAGGGGAATTGGCCAGCATCTTGAACAAAGCCTTGTGCGCAATGGACTGCAATCCGTACCTTCTCTGGCACAAGGGGAAGATCCTGGGAAAGTCCTTCGCCAAGCAGCCGTAAACGTTGGGGTTGATACCCTTGGGGGATGGGGTGCGGAGAACATCGGTCATGCCAGAGCTACGGGTAAGATTGATGGAGTCACGCAAATGGTTGCTCACGGTGGTTTAGCAGCAGGGGAAGGGACGATAGAAGCGGCTCTTACATCTCAGAATATAGGTGACTTAGCAGCTTCGAGAGCCGTAGGCGCGATGGTGGCTGAAGCGGTAGCGGATGTGACGAAAAAACCGCTTGGTAGCCGAGAGGCTGCAGCGAACGCTGGTCGCATTGCAACGGCACTCGTTGCTCCTGCTTTGAAGCTTGATGTTGTTAAGGCTGATGATGCGGCGAGAAATGCGCTTTATAATAATTTTTTGCACCCAACTCCCTATGCAGAATCAGAAAAAGTACAACAGGAAAACGCGGAGGCTCTGAGAGAATTAGCTACGACAGAAATCCCAGGAACAAATGTAACCCCTATAGATTTAGGGGTAGAATTGGTTTCCCTTTATCCTCCTTTAAGAATTTTAAGAACGGCTGGATATGGAGCCCAATTTATTTGGAGGGGAATCAGATGGGTACGTTTGGGAGAGAAAGCCGTGCCCATTGCGAGGGTGGTCGAGCAGTCCGTAAAGAAACCGGGCCAGAATATAGAGGCAGCTATACTCAAGAAGACTCCTGAAGCATTGCAAGCTCCGACAGTACCAAGCAAACCAGCTCTTGCTCCAGCACCAAAGCCAAAACCGAATGTAACAGGACCGAATGGTAATCGACCATCATTCAATCCCCAAGCCCCGCAGACAGCACCGCCCGCGGCTCCTGCAGCACAAAAAGCTCCGCAGAATTCTATTCAAGCACCGGGTTCTTTGCCAAGGGAGACAAACACAACAAAGAATGTTGGAGGGGTTAAAGTTAAGAAAGGTGAACAACCATGGACAGTGAGGCCGGGTCAAGAGTACAAAAATAAAATCATCGGTACAGGACAAAAAACACAAACGGATGGACATGCTCAAGAATCCTATCGGCAAGCTCTTGAAATTGCAAAGAGGAATGATGTTGAGGCTCTTATGCTAAACCGAGGTATGAACCGCATGTTACCCAGTGGGAGCAAAATAAAACCGAATACACGTCCTGATATTACCTATAAAACAGGAGATGGAAAAATTCATCAGGTTGAGGTGCCGAGTAGATCAGATAGGCCAGTGGATTTGATGCAAAGGATGAAAAGAACAAATGAACAACTGCCGCAAGAAATGCAAGGAACTTTCAGGAACGAGTTTATTAAGGAAATAAAAAAATGGTAATTGACATTAAACGAGGTCCTTTAGCAAGTACTTTAGTGTTACACGGTTTTCAGAAGAATTCCATAGATTTAAAAGGCTGGTTTAACTATATAGAGAGGTGGTTTCAGAAAGGAGGAGTAATCCCAATAAAAATGGACATCACTGGCAAAAACTGTGTCAAAGGAAGAAGTACGATAAAGTTTGAAAATGGTAAGAAAAGATTAGAGCAGAATAATTTTCAAGAAATTACAGGAATTTGGATCGCTGCTCTTCCTCCCAAGGTAAAAATAGAAATGTTTGACTTTATATTTGCTGCACATCTAGACTGTACATCACCACGAGATACTTTAGTTTTATGCTGGGATGATCAGATCATAAGGTTTGAGAGAGGGTACCTAGAGACGTTAGCCAAAGATCTTTATACTTATTTGCAACCTGCGTATGGATATGGATATCAGAGAGAGTTTCGACAGGGACCAACATTTTATCCCTTTGGGGTTCTTTCAGGAATTGACGCCTTTTCAGAAGAAGCAAAGCAAATCACTCAATGGTCTATCGAATATGGTCGAAGCGACGGGAATTATAGGATAGGAATGTTTAGAGATATCTATCCTATTAATTTTCTTTCAAAGCCTCATTTAGACCAGAAGATAGGAAACCAAACTCTTCAATGTTGGATTGAGTCGTCCCCGCAACATGGAGAGCTTCACACTCTCATAAATAATAAACTCTGGTCTTGGTGGATTCCTGAGGACAATATTGCTACTGTTCGAGAAGAATTAAAACCGATGGGGTTGTTGATTTGCGTTTAAAAAGCCACTTCTGGTCCCGAAAAAATGATTCCCATTGTCCCCATAGCGATTGACAAACTTACCCACTTATATATAACAGAGATAAGTTTAACAGATTATCCAAAAATGGTAAAAGAGGCGTGATAAAAAAATCAATTCTCCTTCTCAGCTTAATGGCGGGCATGGTGAACCTATCTTCTGTTTTGGCTAAAGTCGAAAGAGAAGAAGATACACCTGTTAAAAAAGCCGTTCCCGAGCACGAAAAAACTGCACACACTTTTCTAGACAAATCAAATTATTTATATATAACAGAAATACGTTTAACAGGTTATCTAAAAATGGTAAAAGAGACGTGATTAAGAAAGATACGTGTTAAATATTAAAATGAGGTGAGGTTAATATGTCATATAAATCAATTTTAAAATTAAACTTTATTCTACTCCTAACTTTAATGGGATGTAATAGATACAGCATCGAAACGGGCTACGATGAGTTTAGAAATTCCCCCTCCTGTTCTTTAAAAGATAATTTGTTAAAATTCCAGACAGGCTTTTTTACTGGATCATATAGGCTTGAGCTTAATTTAGATAAAGTAGATAATAATACGGTTCTCGCACACTTTTGTTTGCAGGGTTATGCCAAAAATTCATTCTTTAAGCCCAATTCCCCCATTCTCTTTAAAATTACTCATAAAGACAAGACCACTGAGGAAATTAGGTTAACACCGGTAAGCCCTGCGGAGAATAAGGAATGGACTCAAGCGAATTACGGATATGTTACGACTTATAGCAAAAATTCAATGAGTATTGTTTCTGCAAACATGACGCGAGATCAGATTTTAAAAATTGCGCGTGCAGAGAAAGTAGGATTTGCCTTAGATGCTGTTGGCGAACCTATAAGGGGAGAGCTTGACCAAGGAGATCTACAACCCATTCGAGAGTTTGCTGATAAGTGTTTGGTTCAAAAATAATAGAAACAATGGAGTGAGGCTTCGGTTTTGCAGCTCACCTTTTAGCTCTTTTGATTAAACCATATAGTATGCGGGGGAAATTTATCCTACCTTAAAACTCACTCAAAACCACAGAATCTTTGGTGTCGAAGAGGTGATTGACCGTTCGACCTACTCATTACGAGGATATGCACGAGAGATTCTAGAACACTCAAGCAATTTCCTCTCATGGAATTTTTTGCAGCTGCTTTAAGCAATAGAAGTTATACCTCTTTATTTCTTTTCTTTTACGGACCCGTGCGGCACCAAGACTTCTTGAGCTTCTCAAAATTTTGGAAAACATCTTTGTGTAGATTGGCTCCCCGGGACGGACTCGAACCGCCGACCCAGTGGTTAACAGCCACAAAGTTTAAACCTTATGTCCTTATCTAAAATTAAAAGAACCTTTACAAACTCATGAGAAATGGCTACCTTCATGTCGATAAAATTTTATCAATTTATGCCAAAATAGCTGTCTAAAGTATACCCGGCGTATACCCGGGGATACCGAAAAAGGTTGTTAGATTTGCTAATCATAATTTTCTGATTTTGAAAAGAAATTGAGGGAGAGACCATGAAACCACGAGATAAAAGCTTTAATTTTACAAAGAAAAGTTTAGATTCTCTCTCTTTACCTAAGGTAGGAAAGCGTTTTTATGTTTATGATACTAAAGTAAGAGGCCTTGAAATGATGGTAACTGCACAAGGTTCAAAGTCTTTCAAAGTATACCGGAAATTAAATGAGAAACCCATTCGTGTAACATTAGGCAAATATCCTGAAATGACCGTTGAGCAAGCTCGAACTGAAGCTCAAAAGGTTATTACGGAAATGTTAAAGGGTAAAAATCCTAATGATGAAAAGAAAAAACTTCGGGCAGAAACAACTTTTGAAGACATGTTTTCTTTGTTTTTAGAGAGATACAGCAAGCATAATAAAAAAACTTGGCAGGCTGATGCAAGAACTGTACCAAGATTTTTAGGTCATTGGTTTCGGAAAAAACTCTCAGCTATCACTAAGCAAGAAATCCAATCTCTTCACGAAAAAATTAGGACTGAAAATGGGCTTTATCAAGCTAATCGGCTTCTTGAAAGAATTAAGGCCATATATAATAAAGCTATTGAATGGGGCTGGGAAGGAGTGAATCCTGCTCAAGGTATTAAGAAATTTAAGGAAAAGTCAAGAGATCGATTTCTCCACCCTGATGAGCTCCCTAGTTTTTTTGAAAGTTTGGATGCAGAACAAAATGATACCATTCGAGACTATATTTATGTCTCCCTCTTTACGGGGGTAAGGCGGTCAAATGTGTTGGCTATGCGTTGGGAAGATATTCATTTTGAACGGCGAGAGTGGCTAGTTCCCGAAACTAAGAATGGAGAGCATTTAAGAGTCCATCTTGTCGAATCAGTTATCGATATTTTAAAAACTCGTGTTGAAAAGTATGGAAGAAGAGAATGGGTCTTTGAAGGATCTGGCAAAACAGGCCATCTGATGGAGCCAAAAATGGGATGGAAAAGAATTTTAGATAGAGCTGGTATTAAAGATTTAAGGCTCCATGATCTAAGACGAACCTTAGGAAGTTGGCAAGCGGCAACGGGGGCCAATAGCTATATGATTGGCCATAGCTTAGGTCATAAAAATTCCCAATCTACGGCTGTCTATGCTAGGTTAAATTTGGATCCTGTGAGAGCATCCGTTGAGAAAGCCACGCAGGCTATGTTGCAAACCATCAAAGGAGATGAAGCTCAGAAGAGCATAAAACCAAGATAAAATTTACATTATGAGCGATGGCTGAATAAGTTTCAAGTTTGCCAAATTTAAATTTGCAAGACGTCATGAAATATGATATACAATAAGCGTAGGCTGGGTATTTTAGAAACATAACGTATAATTAGACATTCAGTAAACATAGATTGAGAGTCCAGTTAGAGGTGGCAATTTTTTGACACAATAACTGCTCAATACTTCCCGAAACATATCAAGAAACGACAGAAAATATATTCATACTCATCCCTTAGGAAATTAAGTAAAAAATCTTATTTATTTTTTACTTATAATTTTATTAAGGATGGCGATTTTTACCCAGATTACTCAGGATTAAAACTTAGAATTCGCTGAGTTACCTGAAAATAAAACAAAAATCCATAACCCATGAGAAAGGATATATCTATGGAAGAATCCAATAAAAACCGCCTCTTAAGTCGGAGAGAAGCCGCCGACTTCTTAGGCATAAAAGAAGTCACACTTGCTATTTGGAAATCAACAAAAAGGCATGGCCTTCCTGTCGTAAAGGTGGGAAGACTTGCCAAGTACCGTTATGGCGATCTTCTAGAATTTGTTGAAAGGCAGACGATAAATAAGTCCTCAGATGTCGCTAATGATAACTCAAGATAGCCATTAAGAGGACATATGCACCAAACATTTTATCAAGGGCAGGGCCACTCCCATGTGGCCCTCAAACCCTCGCTTGCCCAAAAACATTGGGGCTATGAGGGAAAATTTGTTAAAGCTATGCATCAATCGGGTATTGATTTGGGAGAGGAGATCATAGCTGATGGCGTCATTCATCGATTTGCGACTGGTAAAAAAGGTCACAAAGATGGCTGGTACGTCTTTTATGGCCTAGCCGGAGCTTTTGGGGACTGGAGTCAAGATATCCATGAAAAATGGAGTTTAAAAACGGCTGATGTTCCTGGCTTAGATAAAGAGCAGCTTTTTGAACAAATTAAAAAAGCAAAAGAATCAATAAATGAAGAGGGGCACCAAAGGCAGGAAGAAGTTGCTTTAACTGCCTTAGATAAATGGAACGCTTTAAGCGCAGAAGGGCAGTCTCCTTACCTTATAAGGAAGAAGGTTGAGGCTTTTTGCGTTCGCTTTAGCAAAAAATACCTGGTCATTCCACTCAGAGACACGATAGGTAAACTCTGGAGCCTCCAATGGATTGGGTCAGATGGAACAAAACAGTTTCTCACAGGAGGCCGGAAGAAAGGCTGTTTCCATACCATTGGCTCTCTTGAAGAAGGAAAACCCATCATTGTCACCGAAGGCTATGCTACGGGGGCAAGTATTTATATGGCAACCCAGCAAGCAACAGTCATTGCTTTTGATGCGGGGAACCTTGATTCAGTCATCGAGGAATTAAAGAAAGCCTTTCCAAGAAGCCCCATCCTTATTGCAGGCGACGAGGATTGTTGGAAAGAAAGCAATGTTGGCCGCATAAAAGCGGAAGAAGCTGCAAAGAAATACGGCTGTTCTGCTATCTTTCCCAAATTTAAAGATATAGAAACCCAGCCAACAGACTTTAATGATCTTCACATGTTAGAAGGATTGGAAGAGGTAAAAAGCCGAATCAATAATTCATCCCAAAGCACAACCCTAAAAGCCTTAAGTATAAGAGAACTCTTATCCCTGGAAATTCCGCCTCGAGAAATGATCCTGAATCCCATTATTCCTGAACAAGGGCTCGTTATAGTGCACGCGCCCCGGGGAATTGGCAAAACCCATGTTTCACTGATGATTGCCTATACAGTTGCAACCGGGGGCCAGATGTTTAATAGAAAATGGGAAACCTGCAAACCAAATAAGGTCCTCTTTATCGACAGGGAAATGCCCTTAGCTGTCATGCAAGAACGCCTTGCCAAAATTATAAATAGTGCCGAGGCTGAAGTCACGAGTGATCATAACCTGCTGATCATTACCCCAGATATCCAAAATCAAGGCATACCTGATCTTTCAACTCTTGAGGGACAGCACTTTATTGAAGAGCACTTAAAAGATGTCAAGCTTCTCATTCTCGACAACTATTCAGCTTTATGCAGGAGAGGGAGAGAAAATGAGGGAGAAAGTTGGATTCCTTTGCAAGAATGGTTTCTCATCTTACGAAGACGAGGCATTTCTGTCCTTCTCATCCATCATTCTAACAAAACTGGAGGGCAACGAGGGACATCAAGGAAAGAGGATCTGCTTGATACAGTCATCACTCTTCGCAAACCAGAAAGCTATGATCCAAGGGAAGGTGCGAGGTTTGAGGTACATTATGAAAAAGCTAGAGGCTTTTATGGTGAAGAAGCTGCACCTTTTGAAGCCTGGCTTAAGGAAGAGAATGGAACATTCGGCTGGTGCCTTCGGAATCTTGAAGACTGTGAAATAGATAAAATCATTAGCTTAAAAAAAGAGGGACTTACGCAAAGAGATATTGCGCTCGAAACAGGGTTAAGTCCTGCAACTGTCAATCGCAGGCTTAAAGAGGCAAAAGAAGGAGTGTTCTTCATGAGTCATTGGAAAGCGAATAAAGCTTGTTTCATGTTTCACGTACTTGGGTGTGAAACAGTGAAACACACCTCAAATCATGAAACAGGGGATGAAACGTGCATGAAACAAGCTCATTAAAAGCTTTAGCTTTCAAGGCATTAGAAAGATTAGAGAAAAATAAGCAACGAAACAAATGTGAAACAAAGGGCATAAATCTTGTTTCACGACCTATCTACCATGAAACAAGATATGAAACAAAAAATATAACACCGACGAAGCCAGTTTTATTGCAGCTCTCTTCCCTTTCTGAAGAGCAAGAAGAACGTATCGCCATTGCCGAGCATGATGGCCAACAAACTCCAACACAAGCTCAACGAATTGCTTACCAAGATGCTTTTATAGCCGTTTTAAATACTCTTCCTTATGAAGATCACTACAAAAACAACTGGTTGGATCAAAGGATAAAGGCAGTAAAAGAGTGGCTTACCGCGCAAAATCTAGAACAGCCGGACTAAAAGCCTAGAGAGAGCTTGATCATTAGAATACTAAATAGCGGTAGGTAACCTGGTTTTTACTTCCTCTGTGTTCTAAAATTTTGTTATCTACTCCAAATTTCAAATCACGGCTCGCTGTAGAAGTAGAAAGATTTTTAAAAACATCCATATATTCTTTTCGAGAAAACCACCTCTCTTCAAGAGTTTTTCTTGCATACTGCAAGCGGGATTGAGCATCATTTAGACGAACACTTGTGCCTTTTCTATAGCTTTGGAGGGCCTTAAGAATTAGCCCCAAGGCAAACTCAATAAATTTTGTTGAATTGCCTTCTTTGTCGCACTGGCTTAGAACTTGGTAATACCCTTTTTGGTTTTCCCTGATGAGTTCTTCTACAGTAATAAATTTAAAAATAGGATTTTCTTTAGCTAAGATAAGCTGTTGCCATAATCTTCCCATTCTCCCATTTCCGTCCATAAAAGGGTGGATAAACTCAAGTTCATAATGAAAGATGCAAGCTTTTAATAACCAAGGAGTGTCTTTGTCTTTTTTAATAAATTCAAATAAATCTTCCATTAACTTAGGAACACGCTTTGCAGGGGGAGCAAGATGAGCGACCTTATGGCCTTTAAAAATGCCAACACCTCCCTCACGCCATTTCCCCTTTTCCTTGATAAGGTCTTTCATAAGGATTGCATGAGCGCTTAAAAAATCTCGCATAGATGTTGGATTTAACTGATCAAACTTATTATAGAGGGCAATAGCATTTTGAACTTCGACAATGTCTTTTTTAGGCCCAATAACTCTTTTCCCTTCAAAAAGGGATGTCACCTGCTCTAAATTTAGGCTATTCCCTTCAATGGCTAACGATGATTGGACAGTTTTGATATTATTTTCTCGCCTTAATTTAATAGGCTCCGTGTCAAGCTTTTCCCCTTCTAGCACGCCGAGGGCATGGGATATACTTTGAGATAGAGCAAGGATGCGCGGTGTAATAGAAAAAGGTGGTTTATAGGGCATATAGAGATGCTATCATATGATAGTATCTTTTTCAAGAAGAAAACAAATTTTCGGAAATCTTTTAGATAATTATTTGAAAACTATAAAAAATATTATCTTGCTTTTTTAGAGTAAGACTTTAAACTAAAAATGCTATCTCGCAGCGAGATAGCGCGACGCAAGAGTGCTGAAACACAAATGCGCCGCTAACCACGCCAACGCATGAGGTTGACAATGGCTGAAAATAATGTAGCGCAACTCGAGCGCATTTCTCAACAACTAACTCGTCGATTTAGGCATCTTGAAGATCTTATGTCTCAAGCCTGGCTTGAACATGAATTGCTTCGCGGTGATTTAAGAGACCTTTTTAAGGTTTATTATCGCTGGTTAGGGGAGGAAGGCATCGAGCATGAGCGGCATTAAGCTCTCTCTTCCATTTTTCATCTTTTAAGTGTTTTTGAGAACGATTTTCGACATATTTGCTTAGTGTGGTATATGCTGGGAATTGCTTTCAAAACCCTATACTTTGAGGTTATTTCCCTTCCCTTAGCTCACGGGATATTAAAAGATAAAAATGGAAGAGGAGTGTAATGGTGAATCTTTGGTAGTACGCTGGTGGAGAGGTTATGATTTAATCTTTCCATCTTCTTATTATCCGGCGAGAGCTAAGGGGCATTATGAGGAACACAAGTTGAGTTCCAATTTCCGACGCACAGCGTCGGAAATCTATTACATCCAAAAAATAGGAAAAGTCATTTTTAGGATATATTTTTAAAATTAACATTACATCCGGAAATTGGAAAAAGTCAATAAACGGATGCCATGATATTTATACTATTTTGAGAGAGTTAGGAAGACAAAAAATAGCGTTATCACAAATTTTTACATTTGGGTTCTGTTTTTGAAGCTTCATTCAATTCCTCCAACCCCTGCCTTGCCCATAGACTGAGTACATCTTCGGACCGGGCCATTTCCTCCAAAATAAGGAAACCTTTGTACAAAGCGGCAGCCGACTCTTTCATCTGGGGAGATTTTTGAAGATCCTCTCCAAGTATGATGCCAAAAGTGTCAAGAAGGCCTGCCTTTGAGGCGAGGCCCCCTACTGCAATTAGAGAGCGAGTTCTTGCCTTTCTAGCGGTGCGAGAGGTGAGCTCAAGTTTGTTCATCATGCGATACCTTTTCTCTTCAGCCCTGATGATGTGCTGCTTCAGTCGTTTGAGGCTTTTTGCAATTGCTGTCAGGGAACCTGGTGCGAAAGGAAGGAGCACGCTTTTCCCACTCCTGTTGTTGAATGGCGGAAGCCGTTTCATAGGTCTGGGTCAGGATATCCAATACAAGACCCCGGCAAAAACCATCCTTAAAAATCTTTTCAACCTCCTTATAAAAAAGAACGGCCTGCTGTGTGTAAAGCTTGTTCCGTTTCTCTCTTAGCCTTTGGATCTGTTTTTCGAGGGTTAGCAGTTTGTTCGCCATGCGAAATCCTTCTTTGTTTTCTGATGACTTAATTTACCAAATTTATTATTATAAATCAACATAATTTATTGAAATAACTAAGTATATTTCCATATAAGCATGAATAATTTTGTGTATCATTATCGACTTTTTGTCGATAGAGCTGTCTTAGTGGACTTTTTTAAAAGTTTGCTAAGCGCGCTTATACGTCTGCCTTCGGCGACAGCGCTTGATCGCAAGCGACGCATAGCGACAGGCTAAGCCTGAGAAAGGAGAAAAAGAGAAATGACATAATCTTGGAAACCTTTCAGCTCAACCCAGAGGGTTCGACTCCTTCCTGGTAAAGACTAGCCATCAGCCAGAAACGAGTTTT
>Ga0209914_1002949_pt1 | contig 12844 bp, 10 predicted proteins | sample ThiBiot_500_plan_FD_183949 | JGI IMG/M metagenome (GOLD analysis project Ga0209914, IMG submission 183949) | Wastewater bioreactor microbial communities from Cape Town, South Africa - Thiocy_cont_500_plan (SPAdes) | ecosystem: Engineered > Bioreactor > Thiocyanate-remediating > Anaerobic-Aerobic...
AACAACAACTACAACAACAAGTACTACAACAACTACCGTAACAACAACAACAACAACATCCGCTACAACAACGACAGCAACTACCACCACGACGATAACCAAGAAAAAAGATCCGAGTAAGATATTATTTGATTTACATCATTACGATTATCTCTTTGAATATATTAGAGCCAACTGTAAATTGGTTATTAATTCTTGGTCTATCTTTATTGAGTTTTCTACTCGCTGTATGCTGTTGTTTGTGTATATGGAGATTTTTTTGGTAAGTTTTTCTTGTTTTTCGAAGAGATAAAACTTAAGTTTTTTTGAATAGGATGCCTGCTGCTAAACGCTCTAGAGACTATGGTACGGCGAAAAAATCCGAACATTCAACCACAACAACAATTAATACAAAAAATAAGATACGAAATCTATTTTCAAGAAAATATTTTAGATCCAATACTGTAAATACAAATAGTAGTGACAGTATTAGCAATAATTTATCAACTTCTGAAGTTCCTCTGGTTTTGCATGATTCGTCTTTTTCTGGATCAGCCAAATCAAAGTCTAGTGTTAGTGTTAAACGTGTAAGTAATATTAAAATGTTGGAAGAAACTAGTAAAAATAATACTGAAACAACATCATTAAAACCACATTCGGCAGTTATAGTGAAACGAATCATTAAATCTCAAGACAATGAAACAAATAATCAATCGAAAATAATTGATCCGAATGGTAGTGTTACTAGTTTACAAAATTCATCAATTGAAAAACCAAGCGGAATAACTGTTGTCAAACTTTCACGACAATCAGCCAAGAACTAATTTTATAATTATTTTTATTCCTATGCTTATTTATGCGTGTGCACACATCAAATGTTTTTAGTTATCCAAGAATATCATAAATTTCTTTAAGACTGTAGAATGCTTCTTCTTTTTGCATAATAAAAAAAAAAGACTTTCTTTAAAAGAATTGAATATTATTTCGTTACACCCATGGATGAACTAGTGATTGGCTTATGAAACCAATAAATCTTCGTTTTAAGGTTCAATACGAATAATCTAAAGATATTGCAGGGTAGTACAAACCGTTCATATTTTATAGGTTTTGTATTCTTCTCAACCTTTCAATATACCTTCTGCTAGTTAGAGAAGATGATTTCTAAGGATATGCTTGAGTTATTTCAGAGGTTTATATGACGTCTTTCGTACAAAAAATGAAAACAGCACTCAAGGGATAAGCGTATTCTATTTGCTGTTGTCTTAAAAAATCTCCACGATTTTCATTATTTAGTAACGTAAAAATTTTTGTATTCGATGATTATTTGTGTCTGCTACATATAAGTTGAGTTGATTATCAAGTGTCATTGAGCTAGGCGTATTAAGTCGAGTAGAATTAATACCAGTGGCACCTGTAACACCAGCAATTGTTACACCTGTCGATTGACCAACCAGAAAAAATTGAATCCGATGATTGGCTCTGTCAGCTACATATACATTACCCATGGGATCCACCTCAACATCGAATGCAGAATTAAGCTCCATCGACGTATTACCAAGTGTTCCATTCAAGTTACCTGCAACGAGTATCCAACTATCGGCACCCATTACCCATCGAACAATATTATGAGTATCACTATTGGCAATTAAAAGACTATTTGATAGTGAATCAAAGTAGAGGCCACCAGGTGAAGATAACTGTGTATTATTTGACCCTGGTCCATTTCCACCAGCTACGACAGTACCTACTAAGTCACCTAATCGATAACGTATTACACGATGGTTAACTGTATCAGCTATGTAAAGTATGCCTGAGTTGGGATCACGCATAAGTCCATACGGTAAGTATAGTGTAATGTTCAGAATTCCACCAAAACCTAAAAATATAGTTACAGGTGGATTTGACTCTTGGCAGAGAATTCTAAAGGTGATTATACCTGCTATTGTTGATCCTTGGGATGTACCATTTTCCCAAAATTGAATTCGATGATTCCATGAATCCGCAATATAGACGTTTCCGGTCGAATCGATCGCAAGATCAGTGGGTCGATCCAGATCAGATACAGATGGTCCTGCTGCTCCATTTGCTTGACCTGCAATTGTGATTCCAGTTAGTGCATTCATTGGCCATTTTTGAATACGATGATTATGCCGATCAGCAATATAAAGAGTATTAGAAAGATCGATCACCAAACCATGAGGACGGTTGAAAAGGTTGGAAGTATTACCGGATTTAGCCACAATGCCAGCTACGGTTATACCTGATTGATTCCAACGAAGCACAGCTATGATATCTGCAACAGTAAAAATATTATTATATGATTTCGTTGTAGATATTACTTCTGGTTGTTGCTGAAGATGGTTTGATCAAAAGTGCTAACAGGATTGCAACTATGGCTAGAAGAAGGACAATCATTAGAATTGCACAGCGGCATCGACGAGAATATCTACAATAATAAATTATTATTGATAAACAAGATTATATCAAATAAAAAATAAACTAATTATGCGTACTTGTTTCGTTTCTTTTTCTTGACATTTTGATGGTAAGTTTTATGTTTAAAATTCGACCATACAGGATGTTTATCTCTCATCTATTGTAATACCAAAAGAAAGAATGTTTATAAAAGCTTTGAGTATTTTCTGTTGATTACCGTATGATGAACCACGTTATGAGATTTTGATATACATCTTTTAACTTCAGAGATTGTTTCACAACTGTGTTTTTGGTCAATATCATTTGTTTTTGATAAAGTATCATCACTTGTCCATGCACTTTGTGTCGACTAAAATGAGAAATGATCAGAAAAGAAAATGAAGAATCTGACTGAACCTGATTATGATTAGTATAAGTATCAGTTGGTGGTCCAATGGTTACATGGCTGACAGTATTGGGTCGTCTTCCTTTTGTCTTTGCACGATAATACTAGATGAAACAGATCATTAGTTCTATACTTGACAGCAGCAGAAATTTTACCTGACTGTGAATCGAATGGGGTTGACTATGACGAGGAACTTTTGTAACACGTACTTCAATTGATGAGGGCCGATCTGGAGAAGATCATCAGAGTATAGGCCAAGTAAATGACACTAACATAATCAGGTCTTACTTCTACTTATCTGTGGATGTATTCGATCTGCCATTGTTGTAATAAAATCTGAATTTTTATTTTTTATTCATTTGAGAGAGGTAGAGGTATATATTTGGCTTCGCTGATGAGTTTCATAAGTTAAAGCATACGAATGAAAAAAGTTTCATTACACATGAGTTGTGCACAGATTTTTGCATATTTTTTAAATAATTTCGAAAAAAAAATTGAATTTCGCACATATAGTCATGTATATTTATCACTTGAAAGTAACTGTTGAATCGAGACATTTATCGAGAAGATATTTAGGTTCATCAAGCATTTGATGCCACGAGTACTTATGCAATTCTCGACCATCGACTTCTTCATCGTTATCTCGAATTGCACGAGAAGCTAGAAGATTTTGATTAGACGTAAGCCATTCAGTGTAATCAAATACGAATGACCCATTATGAACCACATAATTTCCATTTCACTGTGAAAAAGAACCAATATTTTTTTATAATAAATGTATTCAAGACTCACTCCCAGATTCAAAACCTTCGTTGAGTTTAGATTCGAGAAATATACAAATGGAATCAGTATACTACAATAGTTATATGTGTCATGTATTTTTTTAATCGAAATAAAAATATTTATGAATAAGAATTTAATGTGAAAATCGTCATCAAGAAAAGCAAATTATCCAGCTACAGTTGTTGCTGTGGTGGTGGCTCAACCCAAACTTAGCGGAACCATAGTTGTTGCTGTGGTGGTGAGTGCAGCGAAAGTTAGCGAAATCCCAGTTGTTGTTGTGGTGGTGATAGCAGCGAAAGTTAGTGCAACCCCAGTTGTTGTTGTTGTTGTGCTGGGTGTTGATGTGGTGCTTTCGCTCGTAGTAGTCATAAATCCAGTAGTTGATATTGTGCTAGATGTCGACGTTATGGTTGTTGTAGTAATTATAACGGGTGTCGTCGTAGTCAGTGTCGTGCTTACTGTAGTCGACGTCAAGACTGTCAGCTCTATGAAATCAGAAAGAAATAAAACTATAAGCATGTTTAAAATCAAGAGACAATAAGTAGAATATTGATAATGCTAAATTACTTAGATATGGAAAAGTTTTCCAATTGTTTTACTACCCACCCTCAACTCTTTGATCAGATAAAGTAATACCTATGTACTTACTAGTTGTCGTTGAACTGGACTTGTTAAATCTCAAGATAAGTACAGTAGCTAGTGTTCCTAGTAAAAGAGCGCTAAGTAAACAACCTCCAATCCACCAGAAACAAGGTCTACAATAGATCGGTGCCTTTCTAAAGTAGCATCAATAAAGAATATGAATGATAGTATATTATCATCTACTTTCGTTTCTTTTTTACTCTTCGACCATGCGATAAAATTTCGCCTAATTCACCCGTTGTTCTTGTCCAATCTATCGACGTATTCGTCTATAAGAAAATGAATCAGTATTCAATCAACGGTTTTTAACACAAGATATTTGATATCAACAGAAATTAACCTTATTTGAATAGGAATTCCACATTGGAGCACTTTGTGTTAGAACAGTAGATGTTTGATCTGCTGTTGAATTCATAATTTGATGTTGTTGTTGCTATTGATATACATGAAATAAATATGAATGAATGGCTATCAATTGTCATCAAAGATTTATTATACTCACTTGTGATAACGAACGATTAGGCGGATCATTTCTGATTCTGACATGAATTATCGAATTTCTGGATTCTGCAGCGATAGTTTTAGGCCACAATGACGTCGAGTTATACCGAATATATCTTGTCTTAATGTTAAAATTAGTTCTCTATTCAATAATTGAATTCAATCTATAAACTAACCGGATGAACAGTAGATTTAGTAATTGATTGACGATTATTTGATTCCGAAGCTGAAGATTGAACAACAAATGGCGATTGGGACTTTGTCGACATGTTAGTATTCCATGGATACTATTACATAATTAAAAACAAAATACTTACATTACATCAAATTGTTCTAACAAATACAATCAGTGAAAAAAATATCTAGATATTTGTTTCTTATTTTTTGTAGATTGCCTTTAAAGTAAAAGGAATCGATAACAAATGTTGATTCAAAGAATATGACGAGTAAAGCGAAGAAAGAAGTATTCTGTTGTATAATTACATTTTTCATACGAAGATTTTTGCTTTCGTTGATTATTTCAGTATTGAATGATGATAATGACGGCATTAATAAATTGGAATACGATGAGCTCGGCATTCGTCGTGTCACTTTTTTGAAAAAAAAATCGGATTAACAATAGTCAATATAAGTTAACAAATATAGAACGAAAGTAAATAAACACAAAAAAAAATAATAATTGTTTTTTTTATTTCGTTTCTTCTTGCATGTTCCCGAACAATATGCTGTCAGTACAAATAAAAGGTTTCTCTTGATTTTGAGGATTTTAATGAAAAAATCTGTGCCATTTTTCATATAGGCCTAGAGGAAGAATGAATTCTGTTGAATAAGTTTCGACTGAGTTATGATCATCTATTTTTTTTTGAGAACAAATTTCGGTTCAAACAATCCTGGACTATAATATATTGAAAATTATAATTAAATAAAAACGTTATTCTTTCATAAGAGAAATAGATTTTTTTCGTTTCTGTTGCTATGTTCATTCGACTGTCGAGAGGGTCATATGAAAAAAAAAATAATTTGAGTGTGTGTGTGTGTGCGTTTCGATCGGAGAGTCTGAATTAATAGGTAGATATTCAAAATTTGGAACTGCGTATTGATCATTAGAAGGTTTAAAGTGATTTAAATACAAAAGAAAATTTTATCATTCAGTAGCGTCTAAACATTTGCACTCGATGATTTTCTGTATCACATACGTAAAGATTAAGTTGTTTGTCGAGAGTTACCCAACGAGGTCGGTTGAATACACTCGCATTTGTACCATTTACACCTGTTATACCAGCAATGGTTCTACCAACAAATTGTCCAGATCGAAAAAATTGAATACGATGGTTTGGCATATCAGCCACATAAATATTACCCATAGGGTCGAGACTCACACCAAATGGGCCGTTTAAAGATGTTGAATCGTTCCCAGCAACAATTGTTCCATTATAGTCACCAACCCTCCACCACACTATCCTAGGCAGATTGTTATTAGAAATAATCAAACTATTTGAAAACGTATCAAAATATAGTCCATAAGGCATAGACAATTGAGAGGTATTTGAGCCATATCCATTACCTCCCGCAATCACGTTACCTACTGATGATCCATATTGATATTGCATAACACGGTTGTTGTAACTGTCTGCAATATAAAGATTATTAGTTTCTGAATCATATGCAATGGCAGTTAAGTAAAACAGCGTGTTATTGGTACTTCCTGATGAACCTATAAATATCTTATGTTTAAATGTAAGTTTATAAAAGAACAGTTAGTTACCTGTTATACCTGCAACAGTTGTTCCTGATAGATTACCACGAGGGAAAAATTGAACACGACTATTTCTTCTATCTGAAACATACATATTGTCATTGGAGTCAAATGCCATATGAACTGGGATATATAAACGATAAGAATCATTTCCCATTGCTGCGTTTGCCTGGCCTGCAACAGTTAGACCAGTCGATGTACCTATGATCAGTTTTTGAATTCGATGATTCGAAGAATCAGCTATATATAATGCACCTAAAGAATCAAATGCCAAACCGTATGGACCATTCGTTTGATTAGGAGCTGAACCTAGTACACCTGTTTTACCAAGTATTGTTATACCTGTAGAGTTCCAACGAAGTGGGACTGGAAGATCTATAAGAAGAAAGTAATTGTCACATATATTTTGTCTTACTTTTACCTGATACTATTCTTCTTGGTTTTATCAATAGTACCAACGAAACAGCAGTAATTATTGTTATTGATAAAATATTAAGAATAATAGAGATAATGATATATTGTTTTGAGTATCTATCGATAAAAATAAATTAAGAATAATACTTCATTTTAGTAAATTTTCGAACTGACTTTGTTTTCTTTTTTTCTATATTTCGATGATGATCAATTGTAAGACAGTTTTTATCAGACCAGACGTCTAATTTCTTGAGAATACCAGAAGATGAAATGGAATGATTGAAAACAGTGTTAGTTTTAGATAATTGAATGAAACTTTGAGAAGCACATCTTTGTTTTGATTCATATGTGGATTTGTCATTTATATCAGAATGAGAATTTTTTCTTTTTCGAATTGTGATATGAATAATTGACCTTGGAACACTTCTTGTTCTTGATCGATGTCGAGAATGTGAAATAACAAGTGCTTCTTTTCGAGTGGCATTATCTTGAATGATATTGATGAAAATAGTTTAATCAATAACTAAACAGTAGGATTTATATTTTACTTGTGCTTGTCTGCGTAGATGATTGATCTTTCAACATTTGAATCTCTTTTCAAATTATGTTTGAGCTTGATTATATGCATAGACAAAATATCTTCTTTATGCTTTCATTATATGCTAATGTATTCTAGTTAATGTATAAAAAGAAAAAAAGAAATAATACTTGAAAGCTCAGAGAGAGTTGCTAGAGTAATGCTTATTGCGTCTGTGACACCTTTATCTTGCTTGAATTTGTTTTTTTAATAAGTTTTTGTTCTCTTTTCTATGAATAAATTATTCTGTAAATAAAAAATAATCAGAATTCATCATGAATTGAAAAAGAAAAGAAAAAGTATATAGATATTAAAAAAAAGAACAGTCTCATTTGAATAAGGTATTGAAGTTAAATGAACAAAAGAATTGTAAAGTAATGCAAAGAAGAAAATCAAGTATTGTATTAGTTTCACATCATTCTCGTCATAATCGATCAATTGTTCATAAAGTAAAGCCAATTTATGTTCTACCTTTATTTTCAATTGATTAAAATTTAGCATAAATATCCATCGTTGAAGAAGAAACGATCGAACAATATCATTCATATAACTATTGGATTATCAAAAAAAATTCAATCGAATAATAGAAATTTATCATCGGTCAGAATTTTAGAAATATATATTCTTTACATGTTTTTTTTTATAAGATATTATTATTCTAGTCGAATGAAAACTCGAAGAAAAGTGATTATTCGATGAAAAAACCATCGTTATTAAAATCTTCTCGAGTCAGTCCTCATGGAACCAGCAGTTTATTTTCAAACATCAAGTTGAATAATAATGATGAACTAGATCGAATAGGAGTAATCCAAGATTACCATCAACAATCCAAACAAAATAAAAGAAAAAAGTCAGAATACTTTCTTCTAACGAGGAATGATGATTTTCATTTCTAATCATATTTCTAGATGTTCACGTCGATATATTATTGCATCTATGATTATAACTTTACTTGTTATTTTAATCATAGCTACTATTCTACCAGTTCTTTTAATTAAATCTCCAACAAAAAGAATAATATCAACACCTGTACTTCGTTGGAATTCCAGTGGTATCACAATAGCTGGAATTAGTGGCAGTCCTGGTCCTGCTAACAATCAATTAAATACTCCCTATGATATATTCTTGGACTATGCTAATAATCTTTATATTGCTGATGGAGAAAATAATCGAATTCAAAAGTATTTATTTGGTAGTTCAATAGGTCAAAGAGTAGCTGGAAATATAACAGGTGGTTCATCTTCGGATAAATTATGTTTTCCGCAACGAGTTCTTATTGATTCAAATGAAAATTTATATATAACAGACGCATGTAATCATCGAATTCAATTCTGGCGTAAAGGAGCTGATTCAGGAACAACAATTGCTGGTACAGGTAAGAAAAATAAATAAAATAACATTGTTTTTCCTTCATATAACAGCTTGTCTTTAGGTTCTGCTGGTAACTCTACCAATGAACTATATTGGCCCTGTGGTATCGCTCTTCATCCAACATCAAATATACTTTATATAGCAGACCATACAAACCATCGAATCATGTCATATACACTCGGTAATAATTCTGGTACATTAGTATTCGGATTTAATGGAGGAGGAAATAGTAATACACAATTACATGTGCCCAGAGGCTTATATTTTGATATATTGACAAACAGTTTAGTTATTGCTAACTTTGGTGCTCAAAAGATCGTTCGATATGTGTTGGGTTCCAGCTTCTGGACATTGATTGCTGGAGACATTAGCGGAGCTTCTGGTACAACACCAACACGATTTAGTGCTCCTACTGAGGCAATATTTGATCCCATGGAGAATTTGTATGTTGCTGATAGAAACAATCATCGTATTCAATTTTTTTATGCCGGACAATTAAATGGCACTACTATAGCTGGAATTACAGGTGTAAATGGTACTAATGCTACTACACTTGCTGTACCTTGGTCAATAAGACTCGATAGTCAACTAAATCTTTACGTAGCAGACGCATTCAATCATCGAATTCAAAAATTTTTACGTTATTAAAATTCTCAAATTCATGAATATATTCCTTATTTTTATATTTTAAACCAATAAATATAAATAATCTCATCACTATTTTTTCATCAACCGGTAAAAAATAACTTTTGAAACAATCTTTCAAAAGAGGAAACAAAAAAATAATCACTGCTAGCTAAATCCGGCGAATAAGGTGAATGACGAAGTACTTCGTACTTTAAATCGTGAATAGCAGATCAAACTGCACATTGGAATAATATACAAGCAACTGTGTTTACTATTCATATCAAGATAGGGACGCAACATAGAAACATTTTGATCATCAGTGATTATATGCGACATGATACAGTTTTTGTCTATTATTCTCAACGAATAGTTATTGAGTTTCTCAAAAAGAACTTTCCTGCAGTGTCAAAAATAAACCACCATATTCCCAAGTACCTTTTAATTTTTCAACACAGATTTACAAGACCAAAAGAAATAATATCCTTATATTTTTATTAACGTGAAGCGAGCACGAACACAATGTCTAAATTTTGTAGAATGGGGTTAAGATAAGCTACACATATATAAAAAACGTCATATATTTCAAACGTATTCTTCCTCGAAAGTGAATTGAAAATTTTGTTTCTCATAATCATAATTGAGAAGATATGAGGAAAAACGATTATCGATGGAATTTATTTTTATTATATTAATTTCAAAATTGATTTAATAATAATAACGCATAAATTTTTGTACTCGATGATTATATGTATCTGCTACATATAAATTAAGTTGAGCATCCAATGCTATTGAACAAGGGTTAAAAAGTAAAGTAGAATTTGTTCCTGATCTGCCTGTTTCACCAGCAATTGTCGTACCATTAGATTGCCCCGACAAAAATAATTGAATACGATGATTATCCCTGTCGGCAACATAAACATTGTTCATAGAATCAAGTGTAACACTCATCGGATAATTGAGAAGTGTATCTGTACTACCAGAAGTTCCACTAATACTTCCAGCAACAAGTGTCCAACTAGTTGCACCTATTACCCAGTTAACAATATTATTACCGCCTGCATTAGCGATGTACAAACTGTTCGATGGTGAATCATAGTAAACATCAATAGGTAAAAACAATTGGGTATTACTTGTTCCTTGACCATTACCACCGGCAACTACAGTTCCTGATGATGCACCAGATAAATAACGCATAACACGATGATTACTCTGGTCTACTATGTATAAAGTACCTGAACTTGAATCACGTGCAATACCATATGGATTAATCAATTCATTGTTTCCAGAACCAGCAGAACCTGTCAAGAAAATTACGTACTAGCAAGTTTTATATTCAATAGAACGTTGAATTATAAAATACATAAAACATAATTCTTACCCGAAATACCAGCAATTGTCGTGCCCGAAGATGCACCATTCGACCAAAATTGCACTCGATTATTACTTGTATCCGTTACATAAATATTATCACTTGAATCTCGAACAATTCCACTTGGCTGATTGAAATCACTCAAAGTAGCGCCCAATGTTCCAGATGATTGTCCAGCGATTGTTATACCATTCGATGCACCCATAAGCCATTTTTGAATTCGATGATTTTGTTGATCAGCTATATAAAGTGTATTTGATGAATCCAATGCCACATCAAAAGGACGATCAAGTTTATCATTAGTTGTACCCGCGATACCTATTGAACTACCCGCCACGGTTGTACCAGTTGAATTCCAACGTAACATAAAATTTGTAGTAGCATTTGTAGCTGTACAAATAAAATACACAATATCACTTGAAGATATGAAAATAAAAATATAAATAACGAACTTGCTATAGGATCTTTATTTTGTGATGAAGTATTTGGGTGTAAGTCTAAAAAGATAAAATAAAACCATAGAAAATCCAATGACCTTGAGAAATAATAAATAAATTCGTTTTTTTTTTCAAATTCTAATTAAAAATATACAAAAAACATTCGTACTGTTTATATGACTCTATTTTTAACAATAATAATATACACAGAACAGAACAAAAAGAACCTTAATTAATTTTATTACTTCGAATGTTTGTCATATTATTTATTTTCTACAGTAAATATCGATACTAAACAAACCAAGAAAAAAAACGTACTTTGTATTAGAAAAAAAATAAATACACTGAGAACAGCTAAAATAATAATAAACAGAATAACTGCACTGAGTAATAAACAAATTCGACGTCTTTAAAAATAAACAAATAAAGTATCGTCTTTGATAAATCTAATGTTTAATATACTTCTGAGCTTTTTCAATGGTTGGTTGGGTATTTCTCCGTGAATTATCAGAATTTGGAAATATTCGATTTGTTCGCATATTCATTGAACTCTTCGATAAGAAAAATAAAGATTCTATTTGAATGAGAAAGAAATATAAGCAAACTTGTGCACTACGAGTAGAACTCTTGCTGCCAGGAATTGATGGAAGATCCTGTCGATTGACATGCTTGACATAGGGCCGATTGGAAATTCGAGCAAATTCTGGCGGTAGAATAACTATATTCATGTTTTGTTTTATCAACAATAATGAATGACATTTGACATGTATATTTATATTTATATTTGTCTTACCCTCAATAGAATAAAGGAGAAAGCCGTATATTTACATAAAAAAAATCCAATACTGTGCTTTTTCTTTTCAATTGAAAAGGAAGAAAAAGTCAATAAAAATCATTCGATTTCCACCATTTTCTATAGTCTAATAGATTCATTCTCAATGATTATTCGAATCTGAGTATAAAAATATTAAAATTTAAATTTGTTTTCTTAGTTATCCAACAAAACAACTATTTAATGATATTGGATTATCTATTGTAAAATTTTTGAAACAAGAGGGAAACAGCAGACTTCAAGACTTCAAGACTTCAAGACTTCAAGACTTCAAAGACTTCTAAAGACTTCGAGGAACTTCACGGGACTTCAAGTGACCGCAAGAGACTTCTTGAGACTTCATGGGACTTCGGGGGGTTGCAAAAAAAACTTCGAGGGACTTCGATAGACTTCATTGATTCAGATGGACTTCATACGACTTCAGACGCGAAGTCTCTGCTGTTTCCCCTTGCTCATTTCTCAACTCGATAGGTACTAGGAGATTTCACTTGAACAATTTCAAATTTAACAATATCATTGATTCCCTTTGGAGAAAGAGAAAGTGAATATTCATTTTTGGCTTTTCACTCGGATTTCAATCCGAGGTTTCCGCATTTATTTTTTATCTGTATTCAGTGTATATCAGATAAGAAAAGTAAAAAGTACATGTTTGTTCTTTTCATGATAGAATAAAACTGCATGCGATAAAAGTTTGTTTCTTTTTTCGTGTCGTATTACGAGCATGTAAAATACATC
>Ga0209914_1002953_pt1 | contig 12819 bp, 9 predicted proteins | sample ThiBiot_500_plan_FD_183949 | JGI IMG/M metagenome (GOLD analysis project Ga0209914, IMG submission 183949) | Wastewater bioreactor microbial communities from Cape Town, South Africa - Thiocy_cont_500_plan (SPAdes) | ecosystem: Engineered > Bioreactor > Thiocyanate-remediating > Anaerobic-Aerobic ...
TCATAGCCTTGTTGTCGTTGAAGATAGACATCAATCGGCGGTTCATTGTTTGATACAGGAACAAATTGAATAGTTTTATGCGTTTGATTTGAACCTGAATCTTCACCACAATTATAAAAAGCAATGACATTTCTTTTCGTATGATTTCGAATGATTTGATAAATTAATGATAAATCATCAGCCGATAGGAAATCCGCCTGTTTGCTAGATTCTGAAAAGAAATTTATATATCGAATATAGAACAGTTTGTTATGTCGAATTACCTTGTGGTACGAGAAGAAAATTATGTTGTGCAATTGGATATTGGCTGAGAACTACGGAGTAATTCGATCCATCATTTGACAAATCACAAACGTGAATATTTTTCTCAGATGAATCTTGATGTTTCTCGTGAAGACTAGGCAAATGTCGTATTTGATACTAATCAATTGAAAATAATTCATTCTTTTAGAAAACGACAACAAAAAATAAAGCTATTTTACCGAACAACCATCGATTCGTTCTTGAACAATTTTTTCACTTTTAAAAATAATATTTCTCTTGTTCAATGCTTCATCAAATGCATTAGTTACGAGATTTTCAATATTCTCTAATGAATCTGAAGTCATTCTTCGTTATTAAAAAAAAACAGAAAAGTTTTCTTCTTCTCAAAGAAACACTATACATCAGATTGGTTGTTTCGTTTACATTTGTATACAAACCTCTCTGTGTTATCCAAAGCGACCTCTTTACCATTTCGTATAGGAATTATATTATCGTTAAGACTAATATAAAAGACCGGCTACGAGTAAGTTAACTATTGATGTTTCTAAAGGTGTTAAAAGACAAATGACATGACATTTTAGAAACTTATTTTAGCAACAAAAAATAAGTTACAGTATATTTCACATATGTTTTTGTCCTTGAGAAGAACAGAAATAAATAGATTGTGAGCTCGATCTGACCTATGTTTATGAATATTTCATTACTATCGCTTGTCAGGTTTTTGTTTGTTCTTCGAAACGCATGATTAAATTGAATGGTTTCCAGGAAGAAAAGACATAGAGCAAACACTTTGCAAATTAAACTGTTTATGAACAGCTAGCATATAAACACTCGAAAATATCGAGTTTGTTCACTTTTCTTTTCAAAGAAAAGAAAAATGATGAATAAAATAAATTCAGTTTATTATCTTTGTATTTGGCTCTTTCTATTAATCTTTGCAGAAATATCACTCGGTAAGTGCAAAATAGAAATCAATTGATTTCTATGATAATTTACATGGGATTTATACTTGTTTTCATGTACATTGAATTTCGATTGTTGATTAAATTAAAACGAAAATATCTATTTCAATTTTGATCATTAATTCAATTGAGTATTATCAGTTGTTCATGGGATGTCTTGGAGTTTATATTTGGCGTTTTAAAGAATCGAAACGAATTAGTCAATTATTTTCTCAAACAAACGGACATGTTTTTATTAATCTACAATTAGCTGTTCATATTAATAATATTTTAACTTATCTTCTTGGTTTTTGTTGTTTTTTCAGTATGATTCGATTTGTACATTTTTGTCGAATTCATCGTCGTTTAACTTTATTTGTTCGCACGTTGAAATATGCGAAGAAAGAATTACTTTCGTTTGCAATGATGTTTGCACTGATGTTCTTTGCATTTATTTGTTTATTTCATTTATTATTCGTTTCGAAAATGCTTTCTTGTTCGACATTATTAAAAACTGCTGGAATGTTATTTGAAATTACTCGAATGAAATTCGATGCAAGTGAATTAATTGGAGCACATGCAGTTCTTGGTCCTCTAGCTTTTGCTTTATTTATTTTAATTATTGTTTTATTTGTTTAAGTATGTTTTTATCGATTATCAATGAGAGTTTTCGTTTTGCAAGAGAAGAACAAATCGAAGAAGAACATCTACTTTCGTTTATGTTCGAAAAATTTCTCTATTGGATAGGTAAATCAAATGCAACTCAAATTCAAGAAAGGTTTGTATGTGAGCAGTATATTGATCCAATACAAAGTTTCTCAAATCGAATGTAAACAGTATTATTCAACCATACTTTTCAATATAATATTTGAGTGCAAAAAAAAATTGTCAAACAAGTACATTTCAATTGTTTTTTTTCTTCTCTTTTAAATGGCGTGATGTCGTGAGTATTTAACAGTGTATGTATAAATAAATACTCTGATGTTTTTTCTTTCTCTCGCTTGCTTTTCTATTATAAAATAATGTACCGGCGCATGTAAACAATTTCAATGTCATGATATTCCAGTTTAGGGTCACTTTATAGTAGAGAGTTAAAAGTGCTCTTGATTTAATTGGTGATCGTGACCGTTTTAAGAATCTTTTTTTAACAAGACCGGCACTCACACTGTTAATAAAAATAATAGAAAAAAAACAGGCGAAGAGAGAAAGAGAGAGATTGTTGTTATGCATCACAATTATTCATGTCAGGCATATAAAAAGGCTTTGTACATTCAACAACAATTCATTACAACATTTTCATTGCATCGATTTCTTCTCTTACCAAACACAACATTACAATGTCAAATTGGAATATGGCTCCCGTTCATGTTGGCAACACTAATCAGGCAATTGTCGATCTCGATAATGTTCCATCTGCGACAACTGTTGAAGTGTAAGTAATTTATATCAATGCATATTTCTGTATTTCTGTAATTTCTTTTATAGGAAAGGTGCTAATAAAGTTAAAGTTACTGCCGTCAAAATTGCCTCTGTTATTGGAGTATTTTGTCTGGTGACGGGCGCGATATTTATTCCACTTGCGGTTACTTATACTGGCCCTTTTGCAACTTCAACATCGACTTGTAAGTAACTACCAACTATGAATCTTCAATTTCATTTATTTTTCTATAGCATCAAGTACATCAGTTAGTACAGCTGCTGCTGGAACTACTACAGTTGCTGCTGGAACTACTACAGCTGCTACTGCAACTACTACTGCTGCTGCAACTACTACCGCTGCTGTAGCATCACCTCAATGTTCATCTTATACTACAATCAATGATGCAACACGTTTACAAACAGCTGCAGGTGCAAATACATGTGATCAATCTATCTTCAGTCCTAGTACGGGTACTTGGGTCCGATTTAGTGGTGCAGGTGGAACTCAATTAGCAACATCAGCTCCAGGTATCAATTTATGTGATACACAATCTACTGGCTGGCTTTCAACTGCATTGCCAGCCAGCGGTGCTACAGCTAATGGAACAGTATGTTTTGCATGGAGCTCCAGTACTTGTAACTGGGATGTTGCAGTACTTACAACAAACTGTGGTTCATTTTACGTCTATTATCTTTTGGCACCACCCGTCTGCAATGCTCGTTATTGCACTCAACCATAAACTTTTTTTTTCACATAAAATCAGTTGCGATTAGTGTTCTGTATTTCGTTTGATGCTTTTCATATTATATTAACTGCGTAGTTAAAAGAGTTTTTTTTTCGTTCTATGCAAATAAATAATCTTTAAAAAATCTCATGTGAGTTTCATAACAATATTGAAATGTGCGATAACGGTCGTGTTTCGCTTCATACTTTACCTATTGATATAATCTATTGTATTTTGGATAATTTAAATGAATTACAAATGATTGTATCTGTTCGTGATGTTTGTTCCCGATTGAATTCAGTTGTGGATAGTTATCAACGGTATCGAGTAAGAATTTATAACCGAGTTTTTTGTTTGTTTTGAATTTATGAGAAAAATAACATATTTTTAGCTAATGAATGAACTCGATTTGAGACAAAATAAGATCAATAGTACACAATTAGTGTATTTATCGAACGTATTGAGAACAAATAAAGTATAATAAGATAGTTTTGTTTATTAACTTCAGTTTTTTTATGAAATACACCCTCACCCTCGCCCTCAACGAAATTGGTGATGAAGGAGTTCATTATTTGGCAGCTGGACTGAAAACCAATACTGTAATTGAGAATCGTTTTTCTTTTGTTCTGATATCTATATATATTATTGGCATATAGACACTTCAAATATTAGATCTTTGTTATATGGCATCAAGAAATGAAATTGGAGACAGAGGAATAGAGTATTTGGCCGATGCTTTACAAGCCAATGAGGTAACATGCGAAAGTTTTATTTGTTAGAAGTTTTGACAGCTTGAATTCGTATAGACACTTGAAATCTTACGATTGACTGGCAATTCAATTCGTAATAGAGGAGCATGGGCCTTAGCAAACCTATTAAAAACAAATAAAGTATTAAAAAAAATATTTTGCAAAAATTATTATCTAATTATTTTTATGTTATTTTTAAAGTCAATCAAAGAACTGATATTATGTAATAATATAATTACTGAAGATGGTGCAGGATATTTTGCGGATTCATTACGTATTAATAAAGTAAATTCAATATACATTTCAAACTAAGAAATCGTTGACTTAATTCAATACAGACTCTTGAAATATTGGATCTTAAATATAATAGGATTTGTGATATTGGAGTACAATATTTAGCTAATGCATTACACATCAATACTGTATAAGAAAAACTTGATTTTTATAAAATTACTTCTTTGTCAAATAGACACTCAAAGTTCTTGAACTACAAAATACTCAAAGTTTTTGGACAGAAGCAGTATCTATACGTGACTCAATAAGAAAGAATAAAGTATCAATAAACGTTTTTTTTGTTTTACTTATTTATATTTATTGGTTGTTATAGATGTTGGCAGCACTGAGTGATTCTAATATTCGACTACATCCACAAGGAGCAAAATGTATAGCAGATGCATTGAAAACTAACACAGTTGAATAAAATAAAATTTTGATTAATTTGTAAGATAGATTTACTTTGTAGACATTAACAGTATTAGATCTTGGCGGTAATTTTATGCAACTTGAAGGAGTAATTGATATAGCAAATGCATTGAAAGTGAATATGGTAAAATAGAATTGTATAAATCTATGATGTTATTTTATTGAAAAAAGAAGGCACTCACAACATTGATATTATCTTCAAATCACATCGATGATCTCGGAGCACAACATTTAGCAAATGCATTGGAAACGAATAAAGTATGCATGCAAATATTTTTAACATTATGTTTTTCATCGTACATATAGACACTAAACGTTTTGGATGTTCGAAACAACAAATTCACCAAAACAGGAAAACAATATCTAATTGATACATCAAAAACTAACACGGTTTAATACACTTTCTCTAATGATTCTTTTTTGTTTATTAAGCATTTATTTTAATTTAGACACTGAAGGAGTTATTACTTTAATAATATGTTTTCCAATGAGTTAAACCATCGCTCTTTTTATTGTAATAAAAAAACATAAAATGAGTCATGCTATGAAGGTATAGGACAACGATAGTGTACCGAAAAATCGAGGTTTTCACTTCCTTTTTTTTCTTACTCATCGTAACTTTGTATATATACAGCATTCATTTTCTTGTATTTTTAATTTCTAACAAAAATGCTTTCATCACAGCCAATTCCAAGACGTATTGTGATCGAAAAAGACATAAGTATACACATTTCAAATGTCATTACTCTCTCTATATCTATAATTCAAAGGATCTTGCAGCTTTAGTTATCGTTTTAGCACGAAATTTCCTGCTGAATTAAGAGGTATTATTGCTCCAGATGAATATGTCGATGCAATCAAAAATATTAATAATGCTGGTTGGCGAACACTAAGTGAAAAATTTTTGATAACTTTTGGTTGGATCTTGGGAATTCTCGGAATAGTTTTAATAATACCATGCTGTCTTGGATTGATACTTATTGGCTATGTTTATTCACGTGTTGATCGTCGAGTCAACAATCTACTTACTGCTCTATCGGTAAAACATACCACAAAACTACGTGTTAAATTTATATGGAGGATGGAAACAATTGTGATTTCAACTGGAGACAAAAACGAAATTGATACCGTTCGAAAATATGTACGTAATCGAACTTATCGTACAATAGGTTGATTATATTCTTTTATTTTTAGCTGATCATTGAAATTTACGATGACAGTTATTCATTGCAACGAATGGCATCTGCTCCTAAATCTAAAGTTTATCACGTTTAAATTTTCCGAAGTATCAACTATATCAAAGAGATTTTATTTGGGTAGAATAAAAAAGATACAGAATCAACGAATTTTTTAAACTTATCTTTACAATTTTTCAAATTAAACTTAGATAAAATATCGTTTTTCATTGCGACCGAATCATTGATTGTTTCAACGATCGGTTTCACGATTTCATTTGGCACGGCGATATTATTTGCCAACCATTCAAGTCCTTCTTGAATGCCTTTATTTTCAAGTGCCGATGCACCTTGTAAATGCCAAACCATTTTTTCATCGAATAATTCATTCAAACAAAGCTTATCTCGTATTTCATCGAGTGACATTGCATCAGATAGATCTTGTTTATTAGCAAAAATCAGCACTGGAATGTCTTGAAACCCTCCTGCAGCTTTTATTTCGAGTAATTCTTCTTTTGCCTCCTCTATGTTATCTCGATCATTGGAATCGACAACATAAATGAAACCGTTAGAATTTTGATAAAAGAATTTGGTTCGTGGCCGATAATCACTGCGTCCACCTGCTAACCATGCAGCTAGAGTGATGTTTCCGATTGTCAACCTTTCGAAATCAGCACGAAACCTCGAATGAATATGGGCATTAGAGAATTTGCCATGTTTGATAACATGAACAATACTTCTTTTACCTAAATAATCAAAATTAGAGTCATTCAATGAATAAAGAAAAACTACGTACCAGCTCCATAGATACCACATATAGGTATTTTAACTGCAGACATTTGTTGAAATAAATATTCTGAGTATTCTCGCTTGAATTTATACACGATGATAAGAAAATGACTCATATTGCTACCTATGCACTTTTTTTTATCATACATTACGCAAAATCATGTCAGCAGATGCCCTTTTATGGAGACCCATGTCGACTATTTTTTAGAGATTTCATCGTAATTACGCGTAATGAAGAAACTGCGTCACAATTACGCGTAATTACGCCGTTTTGACCGTAATATTAGAAATCCTACAAAATAGACGGGCACACATATTCAATGACACGTTCAACTTACTAAAGGGATCAGGCGTCGTTTTGTCTATTGGAATGTCGAAGCTGGCCTCCTTTTCCAGAACTCCTCAATTAAAATTCTTGAATAGATTGTTCAAGAATGCTCTCATCTCCACAAAGTCTATACCTTTGGGTCAAAAACTTACAAGTTCAAGATGTGAAAACAGTTAATATTGTCAACTATAAATACACGAATGATCAAGGAACAAGATTTCAGTTTTTAACAAATCTGATCGCATATTCAGATTCTTAATTATGTACTATCTTGAGTGAAACTTTATGGAAAGTTGTTGCTAATTATCCAAATGTCAATTTATGTATCGACAAAATTCAGCTAAACTTTTTGAATATCTGACATATTAGCATTCTACTTATCTGATTATCTTCAGTGGAGTAATATCGGAGTTTTTAAATAACATGAAAGAGCTATATATTAAAATCGATGTATTTTTGCCCTTTGATCCCAAATCTGATTTCAAATTCGGATTCCTCGGCCTCGAAAACCTATTGTTCAACCTTATTCCGATCATCAATAGTCAATAATTACTATGCAATCAATGAATGTTTTTTTGACCTATGCAAATATTTTATTTTTATATAGTTTTTCTTAATAAGAGATAGAGACGTAAGTTTAGTCCAACGGGGTTTATTTGTAGATCTTCGATTCAAGGTTCCAGTATTCAAATCTACCGGTCAGTATTTTAAAAAAATCAGTTTAGAATGCTCTTTGCTCGAAAAATTACTCGAATGACTGTAAGACCTATTGATACATGCACCTAGTTCTATTTTGCTACATTTTTTGCAAATACACAAATAACCTTATCATAATCAACAATTGGTTGGAAATAAAACTTTTCACCGTAAATACGATTTTTCCATCATAATTACGCATTATTACGTCACAATTTGATCGTAATAGAAAACATGGGAATATTCATTTCTTTTCGTATTAATAAGATTGATGGATTTTAATGAAAATGAAACCATGCAAGTATTTTTTTGTGTTTAGATTTTCGGCATACACTTTTTATGAAATGAAATAAGAATAATGTCGAAACATGATCGGCAATATTCACAAAAGAAAAATGTTAAAATTAAGAAGATTTCGAAAAATTCGTCGTTATATCGTGGAACAAATTCAATAGAATTACAGATTCAGAACGATAGAAGAGGTATTATTATCGATGATCGTTGTGAAAAAACAAAAACAAAACAACCAAGAAAATACTGTGGTTTGTATGTGCGTATATTTATGTGTTTATGTTGTACGATTATCTTGGTAACTTGTTTCACTGCTGTTCTATTGGCATTATTAACTAACAATACGAGTAAACAATCTAAACAGATTGAAAACAAAGAAGTAATTTTATTGACTGATCGTAATGAAACTGTTTATGGTTTATGGAATACAACTGCTGGTCATAACAGTCTTCTTTCAGGTCCTGGTTCTGGTAGCCAAAGTTATAATCCAAATGAAACACCATCAAAAGCTTTTGATCAAAATATGACAACTAAATATAATAGTTATGGTGTTTGTAATAGTAGCGGATTGTTCTATCCACCATGTGGTTTGCATACCGGTATATACTTGACACTTCAACGAGGCTCTGCTGTATTAACAGCTATACGATTTTGTACAGCAAATAGTCTTCCTGAACGTGATCCTATGACTATAACAGTTGAAGGAAGTAATCAACTTGCAGCAAATCTTTTACTAGGTTCAAGCTGGACATTGCTTTATACGGGTTCGAGTGGTCTTGAAATTGATCCTGGTCGGTTTAATTATAGCACAAAAATGACGATCTCAAATAATGTGATATCATACAATAGCTATCGTGTATTAATTACATCGAAACGTAATATTTCAAATTCGATTCAATACAGTGAAATTGAACTCTTTGGTTATTTTCTGTAAACAGTTTCTTGTTAATAACAGAGAGCTAATAAAATACCAACAGTATTTGAACCATAATTTGCTACAATTATATCGAGCATGTTGTCACCATTAATATCAGCTACTGACACTGAATACGGCTGAGATCCAACTGAATAAGTCAGTTGCGTAGCAAACGTACCATTACCATTATTGAGCAGAAGACCAACATTGTTTGAGCCCTGATTTGCTACAACAATATCAAGTTTACCGTCTCCATTCATATCACCTAGTGCTATTGCATACGGATTAACACTCGTTGGATAGGTTACTTCAGGAGTAAATGTTCCATTGCCTATGTTGAAGAAAATACCAACGTTATCTGGCCCGTAGTTTCCAACGACAATATCAGGTTTGTTATCTCCATTAAGATCAGCTACTGCAATCGAATATGAGTCACCACTAGTTGAATAAGCTGATTGAAGAAGAAATACACCATTGCCATTATTAAGTAAAACAAGAACTTGATCTGGAATATCGATTGTAACAAGCAGATCAAGTTTATTATCTCCATTGACATCAGCTATTGCTACTCGAACTGGATATTGATTTGTCGAATAAGTTACTTGAGGAGTAAATGCGCCACTACCATTATTACTGAGAACACCAATATTATGAGCACCGTTATTTGCAACGATGATATCAACTTTATTGTCTCCAGTAACATCAGCTGCTGCAACGGCTACTGGATGCGCACCGATTGGATACGTAATTTGAGCTGCAAAAGTTCCACCACCATTGTTAAGTAAAACGCCGACAGTTTGTGAATTATCATTTATGACAATTATATCCTGTTCACCGTCTGTATTAACATCAGCAGCTGTTACATACCATGGTAAATTACTAGTTGGATAAGTTACTTCATTAGCAAACGTAACACTGCCATTGTTGAGAAGTACACCAATGGTATTTGTGCCGCTATTTGTGACGATAATATCAAGTTTGCTATCTCCATTAACATCTGCTGTTGTCAGACATGATGGTGTAGAGCTCACTGGATAGTTTATTTGCGGTGCAAATCGACCACATGGAGCTATTATAAAACGAGTATACGTACAAATTCCGTTGAAATTTCAGTTGACCTACTTGTTGTTGTAGTTGTTGCTGTCGTAGTTGTGACTGTTGTTGATGTTGTTGTTGTTTTAGAAGTACCGGTTAAGATGATAATTAATACAGTCATACAAGCACCGAGAAGAGCAAGACTAAGCGCAGATATAATGAAGCAACAACGGAGATTCTGTCTGCAAATGTATTTGTCATAGTTGGAACGTTTTTTTCGATTGTTTTTCGATGTTTTATGATGCGAATTTGGACCATCTAATCTTGAGGGTAATGATCTAGTTGTCTAGATTTCAAATATAATATCTTATCGTTATTGTCAAAATGTTTCATCGTACTTGTGGAAGTTTTTGATCAAAACTCTCAGTCGAAACAGCAGGCACCTAGTTAAATTACGAAAAATTATTTATAATCAGAGATTTTCTAAATAAAACCGAAAGCAAAGCATTTTGAGAGTTGGTCAATGAACGGCATGTTGGATGGATTTTATTCTTGGATGATCGAATGGATACATGTATTATTTTATTAGTGGACATAATTCAATACTGTGAAAAGAAAATAGAAGAAAGGTTTCTTTCATACAACACATATATAACTCGAATATTTTTTCGAATGAAAAAAGTTAATTAAAAAACGTAAAGCCATACATTTGATGCGCAAGTGAGAACGGAATAGTATATTTTCTGATGAAGAATAAAGAAAAAAAAATAGAGTCATATTTATGTGTGATTGAATCGTCTTGATTTAAAGAAAGATTTTAGCAATTGTTTAAAAATACGCCGACTGAAGTACCTCCCCAATTTGCATTAACAAGATCTAATCGACCATCGCCATTGAAGTCAGCAGCACGGATATCACTCCCAGTAATATTACTTCCGACTTTAATTTGTGTTGTAAAGCTTCCATTACCAAAACCAAGATGTATGCTTATGCCATCACTAAATAAACTCACAACAGCAATATCTGTTTGATTATCACTGTTAAAGTCGCCTAAGCAAAGACCAAATGGACGAAATCCAGTTGCATATGATATTGGATTTGCAAATGATCCATTTCCATAGCCAAATAGTATTTTAGTACTGTTGCTACTTGGGCAAACAACAGCAAGATCTAGATTATTGTCTCCATTAAAATCGCTGGTGACTATTGCATCTGGACTTATACCAGATGCAAATGTCTGATAAGCTGAAAAACTTCCATTACCATAACCAAGAAGGATACTCATAGATGATACACCAGAGTATTCAATATTAGAAACAACAATATCTATTTGATTGTCATTATTAAAATCACCAAGAGTCATATAATAGGAACTATAACCCGCTGAAAATGTCATTGGTATTGAAAAGCTGCCATTTCCGTGCCCAAGATATATACTTACCATCCGATCTGTTAAAAAAGTCATGATAAAATCGAGGCAACCATCATGGTTAAAGTCATAGACAGCACCGAAGATTGGTGTACGGGGACTTGGCATTATTGTTTGATTTGTGAAAGTTCCATCTCCATGACCAAAAAATATGCTAAGACTTTCATTAACACCATAGTTTGCAACGATTAAATCAGACTGATTATCTCCATTGAAATCACCTATCAAGATACCCTGTGGTTGTGCTCCAGTTTGATATGTTGTTTTTCGTGCAAAGCTTCCATTTCCATAGCCCAGAAGTACACTGATTGTGCCAAGATAGTCCTGATTACTAGCTACAATATCTATATGATTATCATTATTAAAATCACCAACAGCAATCGCTTGTGGCAGCAGGTCTACTTCATATCTCACCATCGGTGCGAATGAGAGTTGACACGATCCTATAGATAATTTTTGAAAGCATTTATTTAACGTCCTCTTCGCTATAAATTCATACCTGGTAAGGATTGTGTCGAAGTAGTTGTTGTAACGCTAGTCGTTGTAGTTGATGATGTATCAAGTTCTATATAGATTAGAACAATTTCCAAGTATTGAAAAATCTGAGTATTAATTAGAACTTACGTATTGATGAGCACAATTGAGTGAATATTAATGGAAGACATACTTTTGTAGATTGACAACAAGCATTGACAATGCATACAAATGCATTTGATGGACATGCATTTGTAATATTATCACATGGTTCTAAAATCGAACACAAACTCGCAGGTGCACAGAAACTCTGATTATTTATTGAACGATAATCAAAACATGGAGTTTGTAATGAATGACAACTATCATTAGTATTCATATTACATTGAGAAAGTGAACAGTTCAGTGTTGAGTCCCATGCTGAATGAAACGTTGATAATAATGAAAGTTCAATGGATGAATTATTTTGATTACATATCAGATTTGATAATTCGACTGTTTCAATTTTGAAGACACTCAGAATAATTATTGAATTGAAAATTTTTTGTAACATTCTTCTATATTTTAGTTTAAAATATTAGAAGTAATATAAATGCCATTGGTAAAAAGAATCAGAAGAAAAAAAAACATTTCAAATATCAACTGAACCGAAAATTCGATCGCCATTCGCTTTATATATTTAAGGACAAGAGTATTTGTAAAACTACATGCTTTTATTGACGTTGAAACGTATGTAATCATTCATAGTATATTTCAACAGTACACGCAAGCGCATTAACTCAAAGAAACCTTCAAAATCATATTGCTTTTTAAGTATACGATAGTCGCAGAAAAAAGAAAAATTTAAGAGAATTTCGTTGTATCAATGCCAAGCTTTTTAGCATAA
>Ga0209914_1002955_pt1 | contig 12811 bp, 9 predicted proteins | sample ThiBiot_500_plan_FD_183949 | JGI IMG/M metagenome (GOLD analysis project Ga0209914, IMG submission 183949) | Wastewater bioreactor microbial communities from Cape Town, South Africa - Thiocy_cont_500_plan (SPAdes) | ecosystem: Engineered > Bioreactor > Thiocyanate-remediating > Anaerobic-Aerobic ...
AGAGATGAGTGCTTTTCGAAAACTAATGGATCTTCAATTACGTCCCATGAAATGGAATTCGATATCAAAATAACTACTTAATCAGTATGAACTAAGACCTTCCAATTGAAATCACGTGAGTACAGTGCCATTACAGAGTCAGAAATTGTCAATGTAAAGTTTGCTGAAACAATATCATACTTATATAGTCGATAGTTTTTACTTGAAACTTGATATGCTCCCATACTATGGATTCAGTCGAGGGTCAAGTGAATCAACTTTCGATAAACATTATTTGTTTCCTGTACATTAGCTATTTTAGCATCGTCTACAGTAGATATTATTTCGAAACAACTTCAACAAACGTTAAATCACTGTACAACGAGCTGCGTATGCTAGTTTATGTGTTCCAGTCGATTTATAACTGATATTTCTTCGATATGCGAATATTGTCATAAGCTAATCTACAACTCGTTCAATGACTTTCTAATTCAAATTTATTTTCCATATCTAACATAACTCTATACGTATCAATAATCAGCGCTTTTCATTCCACAAGGAAAAGAGATAACAATGAGTATTACAATTATAGATTCTCTGTCGCTACACGACCGTTCAAGGTGATTATATATTTTAAAACGTTCAACAGAAGACAGACTTTCACACTCTCTACCAATTTACTTTTTATACGTGGAAAAAAACAAAGTTAGTTACAGCTTCTTTTTTAAGAAATCAATGCTCTTTTTCACATTTTGAATATTTGGATGATTTGAGGGTAATGAACGTTGCCTAATATCCAAAGCACGTTCATAATAATCCAGCGCCTTCTTGTAATCAGTCTTGTTTCTATAAACCCATCCGATGTTGTTGTATGAAGTAGCCAAATCTGGATGATTTGCAGGAAGAGTTTTTTTCGATATTTCAAGTGATTTTTCATAATATTCAAGTGCTTTCGAGTACTCGCCCATGCTGTCATACACCAATCCGATGTTGTTGTATGAAGCAGCCAAAGAAGGATGATTTGCAGGAAGAGTTTTTTTCCTGATTTCAAGTGATTTTTCATAATATTCAAGTGCTTTCGAGTACTCGCCCATGCTGTAATACACCGATCCGATGTTGTTGTATGAAGTAGCCAACAAAGGATGATTTGCAGGAAGAGTTTTTTTGTCGATTTCAAGTGATTTTTCATAATATTCAAGTGCTTTCGAGTACTCGCCCCGATGATTGTTAATAACGCCAAGTTGATTGAATATGTATGCTTTTTCCTTTTGATCCGTTGTTTGTTTTAGTAGAATTTCATATAGTGCTTCTGCTTTGTCAAACTTTGCTAATTTTATCAGCAATTGACCGAGACGATTCCATCCTGTACTATCTGATGTTTCTTCCTGAATGGTTTCAGACAATTCACGTAATTGTGAATCATTATCATCAGTCAAGGTTAATTCTGCTTCCCAGATTTGCGGTTTATCTGAAAATTGTTTTATTTTGCCAATGCGAAAGACAGAGTGCATTGAGAAAAGAATTTCTTCTTCTTCGCTAATTTCACTAATGTTGGCAACATGAGCGAATGGTGTACTTTGAATCGATGGATCGATGCGCATGACAAACAATATAGAAACAAATTCGTTTTTACTTGGATTACGATGAATAAATTCTAATGATGTCTTTCGATTTTCGCTAGTTGATAAGAAATTATTAAAAGCTAATAAACCACCTTGATTCTGTTTTAATTGATTGAAGTCTGTCTGAGATAAACTTTGACCACGATAGACGATGAACGACTGTGAAGAAGTTTGACCATGAAATTGTTTCGAATGAAGATCGGTTATGTTTTTATGTAAATCGCAAACGAAAAATCCCATTTGAATGATGATGTCAACATCCATGAGGCGAAGAGCTCTATTGACCATCGAATAAAGAAATGTTTCACATGTATACCACCAAATTGGTTGATGATTGCGATATTCTTTTGCAATTTTGTTTACATTTCGAAGTTCAAAAGAATTCTCGGCGAATTCGATGCGACAATAGTTTAAAAATTCGTTGATATGCTCATGATCGAAATGAATAGTAAGTAAAATGTCCTTCAGTATCTGCGTGTACATGAAGGAACATTCTAGAGTGTTCTTATTGGTAGTTGAGTCTCCGCTTGGGGCAAAACTAATTGAGACTGCATTTTGATCGCAGTCTTGTGCGGCTTGTTTAAGTGCTTCACAGATGGGTTTAATATCTGTGAAGACACCTTTAACTTTGGGCCATTCTTTCGCCCATTTTTCATGTCGATCCTTATTCCCACAGAAAATGTAAATCACACTGACCTGTTTTTTGTTATGAATGGCAGGTACAGTCGTTTGTCCAAGTGCACCAGAAGTGATCATAAAAGTGGTTTCTTCTGGAATTTTGTTGATGAAATCAATGCATTCATCGAAATCAACGAACGTATTCACAGTGTTTACAACCTGTTTCAATTTCTGTATGGAATTACGACAGTCATCATCGTTTTCATTAATGTTACCATCTAACCAAACGAGATGAAAATTTTGAATAATACGTTGAATGCGTGGCCTTCGCTTGTTACTATTCGAACTTGCCATTTGTTTGTAATGTAATGCGCTGTATTGTGCGGCTGTGAAAACGCGTCTTTTTATACAGTATGTTGGAAGAAACACCCTAGCAACAATAAAAACAAGTAACGCTTATCCAATGGATTCGCACACCCTTTCTGAAAGAGCTTTATTGTAAGATTTTGTTGTAGAGATAAATCGAATATATATTTCTCATTCGAAGTTCCTTATTAATACCTGATATTTTCACTATTTTACGTTGCACTCATAAGACTAGTAAAGAAAATTCAAGCTATTCCGATACTGATTCTACAGTTTTCATGGTAAAAAACCTTTCTAATTGAGATAAGAATCTCGTTCATGATCTTACCGTTTTCTTGGTAAAAAAACCTTCCAAGTTTAGATAAGAATTCTATTGTGATGCACTACCATTTTCTTGGTAAAAAAACCTACCAAGTTTAGATAAGGACTCTCTTTTAAATCGTAGGGTTTTTTATGAGATAATTTGACCAAGCTTTCAATGATGACGTTCTGTATTTTAGATAAGCTTAGATTTACTAAAAAAAAGGTTTAGCCAATTTCGATTGGAAATGTACCGAGTCGAAGTGAAATTTTTGTAGAACTTCATGTATTATGCGTAAAAAACTTTTCTAACTGTTTTTCTAAAATAAATTCAGACTAAATATTATTCAAACCATAAGCGGCGGAGCCATTAGACCTAGGCAACTCAATTCAACTCAGTTTTTGAGTTGAAATGAATTGAGTTGGATATGTTTTTTAGAGTCGATGAATTGAATTGAATTCAACTCAAAAAAATTCGGAAATGCTCGTCATACAATGAATTAATAAAATCGAAATTGAAATTAAACTGACCGGTACATGATTATTATTCAGTTTTCAGCCATTATATGCCATACTATTGCGGTCTCATTATTTTATTCTTTTGAAATTTTCGAGCATTTATCTAATTTTATCAAAATTAGCTACGAAAATTCTATCGATTCCTGCTACATCTGCTCCAGTAGAACGTGCGTTCAGTCAGAGTGGATTTCTATTTCGTCAGCACCGTGCATCAATGATACGAACTACTTTACAACAATTAACGATGTTGAAGTGCAATCGTGGTCTATATTAAATATATGATTGAGGACATTATTTTTACTTTATATCGTCGATTTTTCTCTGCTACTCTCTACTCTACGTTTTATTAAAAATGCGAAACTTCTTTTTCGGACGAATTTTATTTCGATCTTCTGATTTTTCACTATACTTCTTACTTACTAAGCGGTTTTCTTTATCATTAGGATTAATAAAATATTGACAGGTACAGGTTTTACTAAGAATAAACTAGGCCAATATCGATTACATATATTTTAGCGCTATAGTTGAATTCATTTCAATTCAATTCAATTTTTGAATTGAGTTGAATTGAATTGAAAAATATTTGAGATGATATCCGAATTGAACTCTTGAGGCTTATCGAATTACATGAATTGAATTGAAAATCTGTCTCGAAAATTAACAAGTTGAATTGAGTTGAATCGACTTTGGATGCCAATGAATTGAATCGAGTTGAACATCTTTTTGAATTGAGTTGCCTAGCTCTGCTATAAAGTCCTATATTTTGACGTTTTTTTCCTATAATCCTATATTTTTTGGAAAATTCAAATTTTTTCAGAAAAAAATCCTTTATTCTGTAAGCACATCTGTTTCATATGATGAAAAACCACTTGAATATGCAATAGAATGTGTATTGGCGATAATTAATGATTTCTTCATTCGTTTTCCGATTGAAACTGATGGGATTATCTCATTTTATTTCATGTTGGTTCTTTGTAGTTATAAATATTGGACTGAAAAAATAGTTTGATTTTATAATTGTAGATTATCAAAATTGTGTTTAAAGTTAGTCAATTCTTTGTGCGAATATAAAGTATTCGAGGTTAGAATTTTTCCGAAAAGAAAAAGCATTGTTTTCTACGTTGACCAACACTCTCACTCCTCAAAAAACAAAAAGAACTTGAGACAGTCAGTCTGCTGATAAAAGATGGCAGTGACCGATTACAAACAGTATTGAAAAGCAAATCAATCAGTGAACAATTATCCACTGTTACTGACCAATTGATATAAAATTAAAAAAAAGAGTTTCAGTAATATCATAAACGACAGAAAATAAATAATTCAACCGATATCTTCATTTGAAACCAAAGATCTCGAACCTTTTTACTATATGATAGAAGATTATTTACGAAAAAATGAAATTGCTTATTTTCTGAAAAATGTCGTATCTTTTATTCGATTTTGGTTAAATTTGAATAGAATATATAAATATGCACAAAGACTCACAATAAATAGAATATCGAGTCATGTTTCTTTTTCTATTATTATTTTTCGAAAGTCCCAACAAGTGTTTTTTCGTTTATTGTACCAATATGAAAACTATCTGCTATTTCTAACACTCAAAAATGCGCTACGAAATTTAAACTACGAATTTTTGTCACTAAAACCGTATCCTATACGTTTCCTATGTGAAAAATGAATTCGAACAGCAGAAAACGATGGTAGCAAAAACTAAAGAGAAACTCTAGAAGTTAAAACAAGATTGTCAACAAGAACAAGAAAAAGTTAAAGACACAGAGAAAAATGTTGAAAATGAAAAATCTAAATTAGAAAAACAAAAACAAACATGTCAATCGTTGAAAGCAGATGTCAATCAACTTGATGCACCAGTGAACAACTTAAAACAACGGCAAAATAATCTGGATAACAAAAGCAAAGTTGCAGACACATTAAAGAATCAAACCACTCAAAAGCGAGAAGCACATTTAGCTAATGATCAAGAATTATCACAACTAACATCGATACTAAAAAACCCTAGTATGAAAATACCTCGAACACAACTCAATATTCAACAGGCACCTTTGCTTATTGAAAAGCCTCAACAAGAACAGCAAGTACTTAACAAGACATGTAATAATCAATTCGATCAACGATTTCAACATCCAGATGACGATGAGGACTATGTAACGAAAACTGATAAATTGAATCTTTCAATAAATTGTTTATCAATACAAACAGAGACAAAGTCTTCAGTTCAAATAAAGGCATATGTTTATTGGTGTTAACAAGTCGTTTTCAACCTGAAATCTCCTCGTTTATTAGAATAATCAAAGAAAAATACATAACGGAAAAAATAATAAATACTCATTTCTTTTTATTGTGATATTTTAATTTTTGTCAACATCAAATCGTTGAATTCGATGATTATGCCTATCGACAACATAAAGATTATTCGCACGATCAAATACTAAACCTGTTGGATAACGGAACTGATTTGATCCTTCTCCTTCACCATTTCCACCGACGACAACATGACCTTCTTTCGAATCTGATGACCAACATATAACTCGATGATTAGAACTATCCGCCACAAAAACATCACCGTTTTCATTTACAACTAATCCTTGTGGATACGATAATTGTTTCAAACTATTTCCTTCACCTTGCCCACCAGCAACAATAATTCCTTGTTTTGCATCTTTCAACCATTTCATCACACGATGATTGTTACGATCTGAAACATAGATCGAATCTTCTCGATCAACGAAAATGAATTCCGGATAGTTGAGTTGATTGAGTTTATCTCCTTTTCCATTTCCACCTGCAACAATAGTTCCTTGTTTTCCATCTTTTTTCCATCTTTTCACTTCATTTCTCTGACAATCGGAAACAAATAAATCTCCTTTGTTATTCATCGTTAATCCAACACATAAAATATCTTGAATGAGAATTTGTCTATCATTTTGATTTTCTAATGACCATCGAACAACTCTTCCATTTCCCCAATTACATATAATCAAAGATTTCTTATTTCGATCCAAAATCACACTAGATGGATAATAGAATTGATCGATTCTGTTTCCTCCCCTATTTCCTCCAGCAACAACTTCACCATTTCTTTCACCAAATTTCCATTTAATAATACGATGATTGTATTGATCAGCAACATAAATAGTTTGTTGTTGATCATCAACACAGATTCCAAAAGGTTCATTGAATTGATTTAATTGATTTCCTAGTCCATTTCCACCAGCAATCGTAGTTGCTTGTTGTTTCCATTTGAGATTTGTAGTAGTTGGAGTAATATTAATGAATAATTTGTTAATAAATGTCGATGATGAATCTTGTTTAATTTGAATGTAATCTGTTTGATAAAGTTGATTTTTAAGATCTTCTAATTCTATTTGAAGTTTTTTCAAAATAATTTCATTGAAATCTTTCTTTTTAACAATGTTTTGCATTTCTTCAGTGAATGAACGCAATTTAACTTCAATCGTTTGAGAATATTGTTGAACAAGATTTCGTTGTTCTTCAGCTGTTTGTCGAATTTTTTCGATGGATATTCGTTCCCATTGAGTAATTTGTTGTATTAATGGATGATTATTTTTCTCATCGTCCAAAGTTTGTGCAAATTGATTTCGTTGATCTTCAATTTGATGAAATTTTAATTTCAATTCTTCACGATGTTTCATCAAATCATCGATACAAAAATATTCAGAGCATCCCGTACATATATAAGTTGTTATTTCTTCTCGACATGCAAAGCATTTCATTGTTGTATTCGATGTAGCCATGGTCGTTTTTTTAAAATTTAAATGCACACCTTAGGAAGAACAAGCAAAACAAATGTGCGCCGTTTCTTATCAATTATGATAAACAAGTTCGGAAGAGAATTCGAGTAACTGTAATCTTATGCTTGCTTATCATCGTTAGATCAAAAAAGATGTGAAACGAAGAAGCAACTTTATACAACAAGCCGAAAGTAGAGAAACTCGACAAAATATATACAAAGTGTAATCTCGACAGGTTAAATAAGTCAATTCATGAATTCGAAAAACATCGAGTTGATCATAATCAAAAATTATTGATGAATTTGTCGTAACCACCGTGTTACTGCATTTAGGAATGTTTTTCTATAGAGTTCTGACGGTAGAACAAATACAGCAAAGACAAGCATTGGTGGTGTAAAAGAAATGAAATAACCACAAAGATATAACCAAGGATTTTCCGATGGATCGACACATCCGGATACTAATGATATGATTAAACGAGGCAAAGCTAAGACAAGCAGAATAAAGTGACTGATTAGTAATTGTTTATGTTCACGTATTTGACTGACAGCAAGTTCTCTGAAGGATTTTTTATTGTTTTTTGCAGTTGATCGTCGTCGAGCTGTACCAAAAATAATGAATAAAGCAGAGAAAAGGTTAACAAAAAATGGTGCGACAAGGTGAATAAATAAAGTAATTGTGTTGTAGGTTTGAACCGAACGAGAATATCGAATAACACACAAAACGATATGTTCATTTGTCATTGTCAAATTCATTGTTAAATTATGACTGATATTGATGGGATTATATTTGTGAGTTGTATGTTCAAATAATTCATGATGAAAATAGGTAAGATCAAAATCATCCATAGAGCTGCATGTCTACTCATTTTCTTATCAAAATTAACTCCTTTTGATACATTAACAGTTCGTTCGATAGCAATACAAGCATTTAACCAACCATCTAAATATAAACAAAGTTTGAGAACAGGACCAACGAATACACAATCTGTTCGAAGAATCGATGAACGAACGATTGAATATTGCTGAATAAGAATAACAAACCAAAATTTCAGTGTAAACATCGTAATTTTTAGAAGAGAAGTTACTGAAGATGCTAGTAAATATATTCCACAGCCAACTTTTCTTAATTCTTTATTTCGAAATGTTATTAAAGAAAAGATCCCATTAATGAAACCAATAACAAACATAATCATAGTGATTCCAGCAGCTGTTTGTACCAAAACTGATTATTTTCGAAATGATATATTCGATTGAATTTTATTTCGTAAAATCTCATTAATAGTCAAACCGAGATAATCTCCTAATTCGAAACGATATGCACCGCAAGTGAACTTGCTTTGTATGAGTCAATTTTGATTTTGATATGATGGATCAAAATTATTCTCGTATAAATATCCATAGAGTTAATTACCTTTTCCACATATTCATGGATAAACTTGATTTTCTTTTGTTAGTTCTGATGAATATGTTGTTCGAAGATCTAATGAAAATCTCGGTTGAAAGAGGAAATAGTTAATTGAATATTAGACTCAGTGATCAGATTGAAAGTAATATTATTGGGAGCAGATACTAATATTGAATAAGAACCTTCGGAGATCGAGAGAGATATTCCCATGATGAATATGTATGTTACACTAGATTGCAATTCAATTGTGATTTTAAATTCACGCTTAGGACAACCATTAAGATTACGAGCGATTAATCTTTCATAGGATGTATATTCACTAAAATGTTCTTTATACAAATAAAAATGTGAAGGTAGAATATACTCATGATGACATTTCGAACGAATTCTAGTCTGTTGTGATGAATATAATGATTGAACTATTCTTGTTGAAAATTGACTTTTATCTTAAAATAGTTTTCTAAGTATTCAGTTGAAATCGATGTTTGTATAGATACTCATTTGTTTAATCTTAATTTCATTTGGTCCTTCAGCAAACAAAGAGAATCGACCTTGCTGATTTGCATAATCATAAGATGTTGTTACTGTTAAAATCTATGTGATATTCAATTTCAAATAAGCAATTATTCTTAATTGATCAAAGTCACATGAGTCATCATTTCGAACGAATGAATTATCAATAGAATCATAAGGATTAAATTCATATTCGTATAAATAACCAAATATATTCAAACTGCTTTCAGTTGAGAACATGTAGAAACCAGATATGTTCACATTGATCTCTAACGCTTCGTAATAATGATCTAATTGTCTACAGTTAAAACTTCTATGTTTTCGACTGTTATTAGTTAATTCTGACGAATAATTCGATTGAATGATTGGTTCAGTGAACTTACTATGATATCGCATAGAAACATTACTTGGTTGTTGAATAATTATTGAGAATTGACCTTGTTGAAGTTGTTGAGCTGTTGTTACAATTAATATAAATGAACTATTCGTCGGACAGTACAAAGTCATTTTAAATTGAGCAATTCGATTGCGTTTATATTAAGATGAAATAAAGTGAAATTATTTTCATAAATATATCCAACTCAATTTTGAGTACTATGACTTCTAAATGTATAATTTCCTTCGTCTCTCATGTGAATTTCAATCATTTCACAATAGTAATTTCCTAATCTGCAATCCTTAAGACGATGACATCTATGACTATTATTTGATAAATGAGATGAATAGTTTGTTTGTACAAAATCTTTGATTTCTATTCAATATACGAAAAGATAAACTCTGTTTGCTCCGTTACCAAGATAGATATCACCATTGATTGTCACAAATATTGACGATAGATTTGATAAACTATTTGAAATCTTTCTTGATGGTTCACTATTATTACCATTGTACCAAATCGAAATTTCATTAGTTTTTTTATTCGATATGTAAATTGAATTGTTTGAATTGATAAATAGGACGCTTTCATTAGCAAAAGTTGTTGCATTTGAATTCCAAGTTGCGTTTAGACGAAATTTTGGTTGATTGAATGAAACCTCTACGGTTAATAACACCCCAATGATATTATTCAATAGAAGAAAATTTATCCAAACTCGACTAAATATTTTAAATGAACTAATTGCCTGAAAAGATTTTTTTGTTTTATTTTAATGTTGTTAAAACAAAAAAAACAATTAGCTTTGTTAAAATACTGATATAAAATCACGTTTATTTGCTTCTATCAGAGCGAAATAATTACGTAGGAAAAATGATTTGACTTTGATTTCATATATAGAAAATTCATTTCTTTGATACTTCTACTTCATACATGTCAAACTTGAATTGAAATTCAAGCTCATATTATGATTTAGGATGAGGGCGTATTGCCTAGGTAAATGCTACTTTTTCATATGAAAACTTCAAATTAGCTAATCGAAATTTGAATTCGACACTACTGTGCTTTTGAGTATTTGATTCATCGTTTTTAATAATCGAACATCTTTATCAATTCAAAGTTTGATTTCAATTTACTGATGGACTAATTCGAAATGTTAATTCAACGTTTTCTTCTGATTTTTATCAATTCTTGGGAAATTAAGTTTGTTTTAAAACAAAATCAGAAATCGAAATCTTGAAATTAAAGAGAGAACGGCGCTAAACCGTTACAGCCACGGATTCGAATTCTAAGAGTTCTGTCAAAATAGAACCGTTTTCCGTTCGAATGATCTCTCTTGATTTAGTTTTGTTTTGTGATTATTGACATTGACTTGACTTAAACAGCGATCGTTTTCTCTTTGTCAACAAGTCGAGTCTTTGTTTGCATTGAAAAGTCAATATTTGATTGGATTGAATTTGGAATATATGATCTGTTTTAGTCGATTTATTTGCATTCGAATTGCTTTTGATTTTGAAAATAAATATTGTCAATTGACGTAATGAAATCGTTGAATAACTGGCCGATGTTGTTTTCTTTTTCGAGCTTTTTCTCGACGAATTCGTTCTAATTCGTGTTTTGTTGGATCAATTCCGAAACCGTATTTAAGAACATCCATAAGAACAATAAAACCAATGACGAGTAAGAGAAAAAGAATTGCAATATAACCGAAAGATTTCGAAACGAATTGAAGAGTTGCTAATTTGGTTGAAACGATTTCACAATATTGACCTGAATAATTCTCAGTCAAACATTCACAAGTGAAATTAAGAAATGATGACCGACATGGAGAATTGTTTTCACAAGTCACATTTTCACAATAATTTATCATTTTCTCACAAAATTCACCTGTCCAACCGTGTTCACACGAACATTCGCCGGTTGTTTCGTTACATGTTCCTTCATTCCAACAGGTTGTTGGTTTACATCGACGATTATCAATTTCACATTCAGAACCATCGAAATCTTTTGAACAATTGCAAAAATAACTTTCATTTCGATTCTCACAAGTTCCGTTGTTTTTACAAGGTTTTAGTAGATCACACGGATTCGAAGATATATTACAATTTCGACCCATTGTATTATTCGAACAAGGTGGAACGACCAACGATGCCGATGGTGTTGTTGAGATTGTTATTGAAGATGTTAAGGTTGATGTTGTTGTTGTTGTTGATGATGATGATGTTGAGGTTGATGTTGTTGTTGATGTTGGACCTAAATAATCAAATGAAAAATATCGAATCGTTGTTTGTTGTTTTACTATTACAGAAGTTTGTTGATAAACGAAACTTTTGAATTCGATAGTTATAGTAATCGACAACAAATAAATTTCCAAAACTATCAAAAGCGATACTTCGTGGAGAAGACAATTTATCGGATGTTGAACCTTGACCAGAACATGCAACGATACAACGAAAACCATTTTCATCTGAACCTATTATTCGATGATTCCAAGTATCTGTAATGAAAAGATATTTATTTCCATCCAAAATCACATTTGTTGGATAACTAAGTGAAATTGTTATATTTGGAGATGTATTTCCTGCAACTGTAGTTCCATTTATTTGTCCTAATCGAAATAATCGAATTCGATTATTCCAATAATCAGCAACATATAAATCAAAATTCGTATCAACAAAGATTCCAAATGGACCATTTAACAAATTCGAAGTAGAACCAACAGAACCAGTTCCAGCAACTGTTGTCATTGTTGATGAATTTGAATTTAACGATGTTTTTACAACTTGATGTCCATCAAACATTGAACAATATAAAGTATTATTAAGATCAACAAAAAGACCATAAATAATGTGAGAAACAGTCGCGATAGTAGTGGTTTGATTTGAATATGAATTTGAGAATTGAATTATTTGTTTAATTGAAGTTGAATCTCCAACATAAATTTGTCCGTTTGTTGTTACAAATATTGAATATGCTAATGATGATAAGGTTGTATATAAAATCAAATTTGTATCATTGGAATTATTCATCGAAATGAGAATTCGTCCGTTGTCACGATTGATTGTATAAATTGAATTATTCGTATCAACGTACAAAGCATAAGGATATGTCCCGATTTGAGTCTGATTTGCAAATGTCGTTGCATTTTGATTCCAAGTTGAATTCGGCGGAAACGTCGGTTGATTATACGATTGACCTATCGAACAAAAAAAAAGAGAAGTAAAAATGTTTGTGAATGAATAAATAGATTAACTTTGAATTTGTCGAACAAATAGAAGAATAAGAAAAATCATCGTAAAGAAAATGAAATGTTTTGATTTGAATTTAGAATTTTCTTACTCAAA
>Ga0209914_1002961_pt1 | contig 12778 bp, 14 predicted proteins | sample ThiBiot_500_plan_FD_183949 | JGI IMG/M metagenome (GOLD analysis project Ga0209914, IMG submission 183949) | Wastewater bioreactor microbial communities from Cape Town, South Africa - Thiocy_cont_500_plan (SPAdes) | ecosystem: Engineered > Bioreactor > Thiocyanate-remediating > Anaerobic-Aerobic...
CCAATTGAAAGAGCAAACATTTTTACATATGTCTGTGCTAAAAGAATGGTTGAGGAAAAAATACCCAGATAAAGAATTAAAAACAAACAAGAGACGTAAATGTCCTGTTTTGCGTGATTTTGCCCATATGCGAGTAGGAAAAAAATGAATTGTCTTGTTGTTTTCATCACAATTCAAACAAAGTTTGTGCAAATAAAAGGCAAGCCCATCATTGAATGAAGTGGTGAAACGAATTACTTTTATTATTAAAAAAATGATTGTTCTCTCTCTTATTGTTGTTTTATTTGCACATGGAGTCACTTTTTCCCACTAATGTAAGACTATAAATAAAATAAAATAAAATACATGAAATCATCTTCTAATATTTCGTTTTAATTTGTAAGATTATACGTATACTGTGAACTCAAATGTCGAACTCGAAAGAATCGTCAAAGCAAGTGTTGTCAATTGATGTCGAATGTGTAGCAACAGGATATACTCATCTGGATCGAGCACCATGCAGTGTAGCTATTGTCAATGATCAACGTGAAATTCTCTTCGATTCATTAATCAAACCAAATAAACCTGTTGTCAGTGATCTATTTCCTTTCAGTGGTGTACGTGAATCAGCTCTTCAAAATGCTCCATCTTTCGATGAAATTATTAAAAAGGCAATTCATATATAAATTTTACATAAGTTCTACTCTTATTTTATACGAAATATTCTATATAGGTACATTCATTTTTTACACCACAAACATTGATTGTTGGCCAATCGATTATGTGTGATATCGAATGGATGAAGCTTGAAAAGGATGTACATTACAGTGATATAGTTGATCTGGGCGACCAATTTATGGCGTACGATCCAATTTATCGTAATAACAAGTGAGTGATGAGATACTCTTCAAAATTATTTTTAGTACTAACTGAATGTTTTCCTGTGAAGACATTTCTCTTTAGCTCATGAGGCATCGGTACTATTAAAAGTGAATTTAAATTCCACCGAAGGTCATATTGCTCGAAATGATGCCAAAGCAAGTATACAACTGTATAATAAATATATAAAGGTAGAATAAAATTTAAAAAAATAACATTTTGATTAAGTTTTTCTTTCGAAAAGGACAAAGACCCATCGAAACTTAGTCAAGCTCGTCGAGCACTCCTTAATGCACCAATAACACCATCACCTATGCGAAAATATCCTCTTGGCTATGAAAAGGTTTGTATATCTGCATTTATTCGAAAGTTTTGTTTCTGTGGAAAACCAATGGTTAATGAATTACACAAAGAATCCAGTCAAAAACGACGACAAAATTCAACAGATGAACGTGACGAATCATCTTCATCAACATCTAAGAAAATCAAAGTTACCGATTAGATAGAAGAACGATAGTTGAAACGTTCTTATTCATCGAGAGACATAAATTATGTATACAACGAATTGTTCTATTCGTTGATAATAAAAAAATTGTCCAGTAATCATGCTTTACGTATATCTAATAGAAAAGGCTTTGTATAATTGTCACGGTATTGTGGTGTTTGTAACAGTGTTGAGAACGGTTCGAGTTTTTTTTTAAATAAAACTGAATTTACAATGATTTTAATTGCGACAACGAAAATCAGAACTATCCATCTTTAGTTAGAATTATTTCAATGAGCGCAGTTATTAAATCTTGTTTCGTTTTGGAAGACTACTATTTATCTGCACATCATTGCATATTACAAGATTGTGATAAATTTTCTTTTACAAAAGTAGCAAATGCCTGTTTTGATCTCTGGAAAAGTAATACTCTCACTAAATAAGTCAATATTCATCGGCAATCATTTAAAAAAATGGAAAATTCTGCAGCATTCATATGAACGACTGCGAGATCTAATTTCATGTCATTATCGAAGTCATTTGCCAGTAGAAACGATGACGAAAGACCAGTTTCAAATGTTATTTGACTTTCGAACATTCCATTGCCGATGCCAAATAATAGACTAATTGTATTATCATATGCATTGGTAATAGCTAAATCTAGTTTTTTGTCATTGTTCAAATCACCTGTCGTTATAAATAATGGCATAGTGCCAGTGATGTACAATGTTTCGAAGACATGATTTAAATTGTGTCGATGTATTTTTAAAACTTTTTCTTCTATCTTTATTTTACTACCGTTCTTATCTAAAATTTACTTCCTTCAGTTTTACTATCTTAATAATCGAATATATCTAGTTTATCTATCTATATAAAATGAAGTGTATCGAATGTCTTTTTCTATTTCAATTATACGAGATGATGCTTCACTTCGTGATACTCTTCGTTTAAGGGACTCACTATTCGATCAAGATAAGATTAACGAACAAGATTTTACTTTTCTTACTCGTTCTTTCGAACAAATTCAATGTGTGGATGCCGTTAATCTTTTGAAAGGCTAGTTTTTTTTCTTCTTCTTCTCGTATTTGAATTTATTTTTTGAATATGTATGTAGAACATCGGACAGAACTTCTATCACAATCAATTCAAAGTTTAGCATCAATTATGCCAACAACAATAAAAAAACTGATTGAAGATCAAGATATAAATAGATACGCTATTCATACTGGTAACTTCGAACTCAATTCAGTAAATGATGATAATGCCGAAAAGATATCTTTAAATGCTACAAATATCAATGATCATTCAATCGTTAAACAACCATTGAAAAAATCAAAATATTATTTACTTTGCATATTCATACTCTCAATCAGTGGATTAGTATCACTTACAGCTTTTATTATCTATCGTACTCATCTAATTCATAAACAAAAACAAACAGACTTAATGATCAATGAACTAGCTCATCTTCGATCAATTGATAATCACACAATTCAACAATTAACCAATCTAGTATCATCATGTAAGTGAAATTGAGAAGTGTTTCTTCGTCATTCGTCTATTATTTTAAAGATCAACAACTTGCTTGTCGTTCTCAACTCAAATCAAATATCAAATGGAAGCCAAATGCCAAAACAATTGCTGGAAAAAATGACGTAGGAAACAAAACAAATCAACTAAAGGCTCCTCATGGAATCTATGTCGATTATCTAAAACAATACATTTATATTGCTGATTCAGGAAATCATCGTATTCTTAAATGGAAATTAGGTGAAAATAATGGGCAGGTTGTTGCAGGAGAAAATGGTGAATTGAATTATCCAGTTGATGTGATTGTCGACGAAAATAACAAAGATTTGATTATTTGTGATATAGGAAACAGAAGAGTTATTCGATGGTCATTAGAAAATCAACGAAACAACAAAATTATCGTTGATAATATTAAATGTTTTGGATTGATGATAAATGAAAATGGAGATCTATTTGTTTCTGATGAAGTGAACAATGAAGTAAAACGATGGAGAAAAGGTGAACAAGGAGAAGGAACAATTGTTGCAAATCAACTCAATCATCCGATATTTATCTTCGTCGATCGACAAGAAACCGTTTACGTCTCAGATAGTTGGAATCATCGTGTGATGAAATGGGTGAAAGATGCAAAAGAAGGAACTGTTGTTGCTGGTGGTCATGGTATTGGACGTGGTCTCAATCAATTAGCTTATCCTTATGGATTAATTGTAAATGAAGTAGGTGATGTTTTTGTGGCCGATAGTGGAAATAGTCGGATCATATGTTGGTCACCCGGATCGGACAAAGGTCGTGTCGTTGTTGGTGGAAATGGTAATGGGCAAAGATCGAATCAATTTCATCATCTACGAGAATTATCATTTGATTTTGAAAACAATCTGTATGTTGTCGATTATGAAAATCATCGAATACAACAATTTGAAGTAGATAAATAAAATAATCAATTGATGAGTTTATAAAAGCTAAATACTCCTTGTTTGTGTTTACATTGTTTTTCATTGGATACTGCCTGTCTATGTATTGACCGAGATCACCAAATAAGTATAAAAGACATTGTGCACTACTATTCTTTTCTCTATCTCGCTTGATGGAAGAAAATATCGATCATCGTCCTGTGAAAAGACCGAAAATAACTCATGAACAACGTAAAATTAAATTTTTCCTTATTTGAATTTATATAATATAGATTGTTATTCTACAATTGAAAGTCTCTCAGGAGAATTACTTCTTAAACTTTTCGAATATATGAATACAAAAGAAATTCAACAATCTTTTCTCAATCTCAATACATTTATCAATTCATCTATATTCGATCAACGTCAACAACTTCATTTTGTCATCCTTCTCTACAAAGAATTATTCTCTCAAACACTAACCAGACGCATTTGTCTCCATCGGAAACAATACAGCGAGTCAAGCTTATCTTTCCGTCGATAAAATTTATTTATGTTTCCAATGGTTTTCATGGTAATTGTCCTCATAATGTTCGTTCTCTTGATCTTGATTTTAACAATTGGCGTGTGTATTTACTTGAAGACCTTTTAGATTCTTTGCCTTTATTAATTAGATTAAAAGTCAAAGGCTGCGGACAAACCTATGGTTGGTTATGTGTCCTTCGATGGGATAAAATGTTGCAAAATTTAAAAGCATTACAACAAGTTAATATTGATATTTATATTTGTTATCCATCAGGAGCAGGAAGAAAAGAGAGAAATGAAAAATTCAATACTGCTGTAGCACAAAAAACTGAAACATGTAAACGAATAAATTTAATACTTGGAATAAGAAATAAACAATCAGGTTGTGGCTATTTCCAATTCAGTGCATTGTTTAATTATCAACTAAATTCGCCAACAAATCCACTCAAGAACTAATATAGACAATGTTTTCTTTATTGTTACTGTTTGAAACTCTGTTTATCTAAATTCGTGAATATTCGGTGCTCGTTCCAGAAAATTCGTGATGTTAGCTAATAAAGAATTCAAATCATTCATTTGTTTACCAGAAAGTCCCAAATAAAGTCCTTCAAAATGTGCAAATTCCATCAGAAATAAAAGTGTATGAAGTATATAAGGTATATTGCGTCATCGAAATATATTTGTCACAAAATGATGCAATGATTACAATTCTTTGGAAAGAATATTTCATCAAACTAATTATTACTGTATATAATTTTAAATCGTAAGTCAGGATGGCCGAATGGTAATGGCGTTACCCTTAAGAGGTAATTCATGAAAATGAGATATGGGTTCGATTCCCATTCCTGACAAGTTTCACTTTTTTTAAAAATTTTTCTTATGATGATAATCTCGCACATCCACTGGTTTTCTTTTGCATGATTATCATAATGGATTAATGAAGTTTCTCCCATGACCATGGACTGTGATTAACACAATGAAAATCTCTCATAGATACACTTTCCATGTTGAATACCAGTGAGAAGCACATATTTCTAAAAGAAAAATAAATTTAACTAATGATCATTGCAACGAACAAATATAGAAAACGAATTTATTTTAAGAATCTTGAATAACATCAAAACATGTCCAAGTTTTCCATGTACCGTTGAAATAAGTCGGCCTGCAGTAGCCACTACGTTTTCTACATAAATGGCATCTTTATTACTATTTTTATATACTTTAGTAACTTACACAAACAATCATTTCGTCTTATCGGGATATCGAATTACTTCCTAACTTTACGTCTATAGAATTTGATTTACGAGTAAAAGGAAGTGTCGAAACATATAAGAGAAAAGTGTGTATAGAATATAATTCTATGAATTACTTATGTGATGACAATGAAATTAAAGAATAAGGAAATAAATTTGTACTCAATAATAAAATATAAACAAGAACTATCTATATGAAATTTGTTTAGTAGATAATCGATGTAGTTCTCGATTGTTCTTCGATTGTTGAATATTTGAATAGATATTTCTCAAAAGAGAAACATAAAATTGTCTAATAAATTTACAAGTAATGTAAACATATTTATTAATATTAGTAATAAAGTAATTTCAGCATATCTTTGTAGATGCACATCAATTTCGAAAAGACGATCGTTATCATTCCTACAACTATAAAAATGACAAAGTGTACAGTAACAATCTACAAGAGTAAAAACAATAAAAAAAAGTATGAAATCTAAAAGTCAAGACACGGTGAAAACAGAAATAATTACTCATTGTATATTAGTTATGAATAAATTCATTATTCTTCATAGTTTGAGTAGTTCGCGAGTATGACATACGGCATCTGTATTAGCTTTGAAGGTCAGGGCGTTAATTTTTAGTGGGTACGATGCACGTGTTCTATGTGACGGCGTATGTATGTTTCTTTTCGATTCTTCTCCTTTCTCGTCTCTTGTTTATCTTTTCCTTTTCTTTTTTGAGTGATATATCTTTTTTCTTAATAAGTGAAAGGAATCAAGTCAATAGAAAGAAGGAAAAGAAAACAAAACAAGTAAAAAGGAAAAAACAGTAAAGGCGATACTGTTATATATATAACATGGGATTGTATTGGGATATAATCACGTAAGTAAAGTTAGCATCGGATTCGAGTTTTTTTCTGAAAGGATCCGCCTGTATGTTTGTGCTGAATTCAGCACATGTAATATAGCGAATCGTGACGATAAAAACTTGTAAAAAATCTGAAAAAAATGAAGCGTATCGAATATATCTTTTTCTATTTTAATTTAAAGTATATTATGAATAAAACATGAACATGGACCATCAACAGTTGAGAAGTATTATAATAAAATTAGAGAGTCGATTAAGTGATGATGATCGAGAACGTTTACATTTTTATCTTGGAAATGATGTTCCACGAAAAATACGAGATGATGCTTCACTTCGTGGTACTCTTCGTTTAATGGACTCACTTTTCGATCAAGACAAAATTAACGAGCAAGATTTTACTTTTCTTATTCGTGCTTTCGAACAAATTCAATGTAGAGACGCTGTTAATATTTTGAAAGGCTAGTTTTTTTCTTCTTCTCGTATTTGAATTTATTCTTGAATATGTAGAACATCGAAGAGAAATGCTATCACAATCAATTCAAAGTTTAGCATCAATTATGCCAACAACAATAAAAAAACTGATTGAAGATCAAGATATAGATAGATACGCTATTCATACTGGTCTCTTCGAACTCAATTCAGTAAATGATGATGACGACAATAACAATGTCGAAAGGATATCTTTAAATGCCACAAATGTCAATGGTTATCCATTAAAATCAACTGAAAACAAAATTGTTAAACAATCATTGAAAAAGTCAAAATATTATTTACTTTGTATATTAATACTCTCAATCAGTGGATTAGTATCACTTACAGCTTTTATTATCTCTCGTATTCATCTAACTAATAAACTAAAACAATTATCAGAAAACTATCAAAAACAAACAGAGTTGATCAATGAATTGACTCATTTTCATCGTTTTCAACTCAAATCAAATATCAAATGGAGGCCAAATGCCGAAACAATTGCTGGAGGAAATAGAGAAGGAGACGAATTAAATCAACTCCAGTATCCTCATGGGATCTATGTCAATTATCAACAAAAATCGGTTTACATATATATTGCTGATTGGCAAAATCATCGTATTGTTAAATGGAAATTAGATGAAAATGAAGGAGAAATTGTTTCAGGAGAAAATGGCAAAGGAAACAGAATCGATCAATTGAATGAAGCAAGTGATGTGATTGTCGATAAAAACAACAAATCTTTGATTATTTGTGATAAAGGAAACAGAAGAGTTATTCGATGGTCATTAGAAAATCAACAAGATAAACAAATTCTCATTGACAATATTCTATGTTTTGGATTAATGATGAATGAATGTGGAGATTTGTTTGTTTCTGATTTGGACAAACATGAAGTGAAAAGATGGAGAAAAGGTGAAAATGAAGCAGAAGGAACAGTTGTTGCAGGTGGACACGGACAAGGAAATAATTTAAATCAACTCAATTGGCCATCATTTCTCTTCATCGATCGAGAAGAGACAGTTTATGTCTCAGATCGTGACAATCATCGCGTGATGAAATGGTTAAAAGGTGCAAAAGAAGGAATTATTGTTGCTGGTGGACAAGGCCATGGAATTAGTTCGAAGCAATTAAGTGGCCCACTAGGATTAATTGTGAATGAAGTTGGTGATATTTATGTGGCTGATTGTTTGAATCATCGAATAATGTGTTGGCCATTTGGATCAAAAGAAGGTCGAATTGTGGTTGGTGGAAATGGTGAAGGATCAAATCAGTTTAAATATCCAACAGGTTTATCATTTGATGTTGAAAATAATCTTTATGTTGCCGATAGTTGGAATCATCGAGTTCAACGATTTAATGTTGATAGAAATGAAAAGCAAAGATGAAAAAGAAAAGTTTTTTTGGTTTGAAATTGAAATAAAATAAAAGTAAAAGAATTGGAATTGAATTTGATTAAATTTTGAAGAAAAGTTCTGCTCACCCTCAAGAAATTCTGTTTGTTTGATCAATTGATGAGTTTATAAAAGCTAAATACTCCTTGTTTGTGTTTATAATCACCTATCACTTTTCCAACCAGTAAATAACTATAATTACAAGCGAAACATAAACGAATTTGAACATTTTCAATAGCTTGAATCTGATCAGTTCGTATTGGTATGATACGATCATCATTTGGATCAGTTGATACCTTGTAACATTGATTCTTTTCATCGACAATTAACCACCATTTCTTCTCGCCGAATGGTATTTGTACTCGATGAGATAAGGATGCTGAATCCTTAGGCATACGAATTCTTTTCAACAAAGTCAATTGATCGTCATGTTTTCGTAAGTCAATAAATTCCAAACGATCATTCCATCTAATATTCATAGCTAAATAAGTACCTTCGTAGCTTAATTTTATCGATCGGATTTCATCTCGTTCACCATAATCCAAGTCGAATTTCGACCAGCCCCGTTGGAATCTCCATGAATTTGTATTGACTAATTCAATTCGACGATAACCACGATTCAGATATAAATAACCGGATAAACCGGGTGATGTTGTAAGAAAACGTAGTAATTCTACGGCATTACCGGCTCGTTGAGTTGTGTCATGTTTCAAGGAGTAAACTCGAATAGAGCTAACCATCTTCAAATCATCGAATTCCAATTCGGATGTTTTTGAATTACGTTTCAACGATAGGGTATACAACTTAAATCTGTATAAAATTAGAAAAATATCAAGAAACGAACACCAATGAATACATGTCGCATAATTATTACGGCCAACTTCACCCCATGGACGTTCATCGATTTGTTTCTGATGATTGAATAGTTTTAATTTGTCATCTTCTTTGGCTAGAATAACGTTATATTTATCACAAACATCGAACAGTCCATATTGAACCTGAGCAGTTGATAGAAAGATTTGTTGCTCACAAGGCGTGCACAAGGCTTTCTCTATCGAATCACATTCATCGTTGTCACTTTGCAATTGATCTAATGTAGGAGGCGAATAGGTGAACGAATTTTCTGTAGCAGGTTGCTCATCCATATTGAAATTATTCAAGCGTTGCTGAAGATTTATAAGTTGATTTTCGAAATTTTCAGTTTTCATATTCATTTTCGCAAAACTTTGTTGACAACTATCGAGTCTTTCCGTGAGTGTTTGACTATTTGATTCCACTAGATCGAACCGTTCTTCAAAGTCTTTAGTAAATTGTTCAATATTAGCAACATCAGGTTTAATGTGTTGTGGTGTGATTTCATTCAGAGTTTCAATATGACGCAATCGATGTTCAAATCCATCGATACGTGATAACATTTGTTCGAATTGTTGCTGAAGTTTTTGTATTTCTGAGTTAAGTTTCGCATACATGTCGTTAATACGTTCTTCGAGTTCTCCATTGGTGGCGGTGGTAGAATTCGATTCAGGAGTTAGTTTGCGTTTTGGAGGAGGAGGAAGATTATTCAATCTTGTGCTAAACGACCTGAAATTCGATTGCATTGTTGTAGAAATATAACTAAACACGCGTGGTTAAGAATAATGTAAAGCTATACGCAAAACATCACTATCTTATATGTAGATATACCATGTTTCAATCCTTATCAGACGTTGTCGTTATTCTTTGTTCTGTTCTTTCAATTATTGAAACATGTTTTTATTCAATACTGTGTTATTGCACCATATCAATTCAATTTACCATCATGTTTTCTTCAAGTAAATTACGAAGGTCGGAAAGTGATGGTTTATTACAGTTCATGACCTTCTTTTTCTTACTTATTGTTTCAACATAATAATACGTATAGATACCATCAACATAGAACCAGTTAGATCATTTCGTAGAAGCAAATGGACCATTTGATGTTTCAAAAATTCTTGAATCACATTGGACTGAAAGTTTATTTGGTTAATTGTGATATTTCCAATGGAATTACTTATCGAGATAATTATTAGAAATTGTGCGCTATTTATACTGAAATACTACACGAGCAGTCTAGACGTGGCTAAAAATTTATCTTCAACAAATGTTTTTCAACAGTGATGGCAAAAAAGAAGCAGAGAACTATAATACAATTCAATATAATACTACTACATCAACAATGAGTTGGCCAGGTACTTTTGGTCGAAGTCATGGGCGGTGGAACTCAGAGGCAAGGTGAGACAAAAGCCTCACCTGACTTTACAGCGTTCCACAGCCCTTGAATCAACTAATCAATGTCTATTGTTTATTTTATTATTATTTTCTCAAAAAAAGAATGATTTGATGCCTCTGTCTAACCCAATTTATTATACAGTTAATTTACATACATATATGAAAAGAACCTCGTGATAATGAGTGTACGTGAGAAGAAAATTGAAATCTGTTGCATACTTTCAAATGCATTCTATCGAAAAGAAAATTGGAATTTTAATTAGAAAAACACTTCTGAGACTGAAATTTCTTGAATTTCTTTTCATATCATTATATGAAATAAGATGATGAACGTCGGCAGCAAAACTAGTTTTCTTCAAAAGGCATACGAATCGCAGCATTTTTCATCGTTATTTAGGACAAGTGATAGTAAAGTATCACCAGATCATGCTGAAAACGTATCACAACAAAATATTTGGCACGTGGAATCTGAGAAAAAGAAAAGTTCATCTTCGAAACCATCTCGTTCCATTCTTGCGAAAATCCACAAGAATCAATCATTAAAAACTAATACTAGACGAAAGTGTACTGCCTTTGATAAAGCCGCATGCTGTTCTAAAAAGGCTATTCCACTTATGATTGGATTAACGATTGGTTCTTTAATTGGTAGAATCATTCTTGGAGCTGTCTCAACTGCTTGGGCACAATCCTGTAAGACATATTTAATTCTATTTTTTCTCAAAATACTATCTAAAAATGTTAAATTGTAGATACTACTACTACATTCACAACTGGAAATATATTTGAAAGTATGTTTAAAAAAAAACTTGTATTTTACTTATCATCGATTTCAGATACAACATTCACCACCACAACAACGACGAGTACGTATATATCTTTCAGTAGTCTTACTATCTTAACAGTGACAAATACATGTTTAGCAAGCTCTCTTCCAGTTCAATGGAATCGTACTGGCATAACTGTGGCTGGAATTACTGGTTCTAGTAGTTCTGCATCGAATCATCTCAGTTATCCATATGATTTAGCAGTGGATTCATCAAAGACAATATACATAGCTGAACGTGATAACAATCGAGTACAAATGTGGCTGGCAGGTGCTTCTTCTGGTTCGACAGTTGCTGGTCAATCGAGTGGAACTGCAGGTTCAACTGTTAACTATTTTAATCGAGCAGATGGAGTTGTTGTCGATTCAAATGGTAATCTATATGTAACGGATCCTTACAATCATCGTGTTCAATATTGGGCATCTGGCTCGTCAACTGGTACAATCATTGCAGGCACAGGTATATAATTACATTATGGCACTGTAAATGCAATATTTGTTTGACTTTAGGTGGGAAAGGAACGGCTTTAAATCAATTATATACACCATATGGTATTGCTTTAAATGAAAATTCTGGTACAACTTATATTAGTGAATATGAAGGTCATCGTATTATTGAATACTTATCGGGTGCATCAAGTGGTACTGTAGTAGCTGGTGGTAATGGAAATGGTACGGGTAGTACACAATTAAAGGGACCATTCGGAATTTATCTTGATTTAACATCCAATAGTCTTATAATTGCGAATCGAGGTGCCAACAATATTGTTAAGTGGGTTCTCGGAGATAGTACATGGACACTTATCGTTGGAAGCAGTAGCGGCTTGAGTGGTTCGTCATCAACTCTATTAAATAGCCCCTGTGGTGTCATACTTGATCCATTAGGAAATATCTATGTTGCTGATACATCCAATCAGCGCATACAGTTTTTTCGTGCCGGTCAAACCAATGCCACTACGGTTGCTGGTGTTACTGGAGTAAGCGGTAGCACTGATCTCTTACTAAGTGGTCCGTATGCTGTAAGACTTGATAGTGACAATAGTCTATATGTAGCCGATACAAACAATCACAGAATACAAAAATTTATAAGTTATTGACACTCATTTTTTTTAAAATACAGATTGAATTCAACTTTCAAGACAAAATAAAATATATCCTGAATAATAATCTTTCATCATAGATGACTTACGTTTCTTTCTTTCAAAATCATAATCCAATAATTTTGATCCAGACAACAAGAAGCCACCTAACAATTCATTACAATATTTTTGTGCACATACCAGCAAAAAACAGCAATGGTTTGTATTGTGAATAGAATTTTTTAATGAAAGACAGTACAAGTAATACTTCGAATTATAGAATTTTACATTCTAAAATATTGCATAAACGCAGAAGACGATCACAACACTATCCATCATCGAATATAATTCATATTCGAGTTAAATCTCAAAATAATA
>Ga0209914_1002968_pt1 | contig 12759 bp, 17 predicted proteins | sample ThiBiot_500_plan_FD_183949 | JGI IMG/M metagenome (GOLD analysis project Ga0209914, IMG submission 183949) | Wastewater bioreactor microbial communities from Cape Town, South Africa - Thiocy_cont_500_plan (SPAdes) | ecosystem: Engineered > Bioreactor > Thiocyanate-remediating > Anaerobic-Aerobic...
CTCCGGAGCGCACCTCCACACACACAATTCACTCCGCCGCCCGCCAGCGACGAAGCACACGCACCCACCCCGTGCCACGCTCGCGGAGGAAGGAACGTAACTTTCAGCTCCGGAGGCTCCTCCTGTACAGCCCAGCCCACGAGCGATGATCAAGTGCCCAAAGTGAAGGCGATCATTGTCTTCTTGTATTACAGTACAGTGTTGTGGTGCAGGTTGTGATGTATGGGTGTGTGATAGTCGCAACTCGTGAGGCTGCTGCTCACGAGAGTGGCACCTCGAACTCGAGCTTCGACGGCTTGTCCAGCAGCGCAGTGACCTTCTTGGCGTCTGGCAGAGCAGCTTGGATCTTATCCTTTGGCATGCTGGAGAAGTCATGTCATGTCAGTGGGTGATGGCGGCGGTACCTTCAATGCATCCGCCATTCCCAACGTACCGTGGCAGCATGCCGACGAGGCGTAGGAGACAGTTGTTCAAGGTACTTGCGTACATATCGGTGGTCTTGTCGCTCTCTGGCAGCGAGTGCAAGGCCTCGAGGATCAGGAGCTCGCGTGCAACTTCTACCAATAGGTTGTGTTCGATGTGCGAAGATGCTTGCCGCGAGCTGGTGTGCGAAGATGCTTCACCGAGTGCGAGCTTGAGCTTGGGAGTGAGGAGCTGGAGCAACATCTGCATGGTCGAAGAGTCGGGTGCCGAGAAGGCCACCAATGGAATGTCGGCTTGGATCGCGTCTGTGAATCGAATGGCAATCGTTGCACGGGTTGATGTCGGTGCTGCAGTTGTCGCATCGGCTGGTTTCGAGGCGGTGTCAGTCGTCGTCGTTGTTGTTGTCGTCGTCGTCGTCGTCGTTGTCGTCGACGCCGGTACAGAGGCTGAGGGAGTCTGTTCGGCAGCGCGTAGGCTTCGGTCCGAGAGTGCCTCCACCCGCAGGGCGAGAATAGCGCGAGCTCCAGGTAGTGATTGCGCCTTCTCGAGCAGCAACACTCCATCGGCGGTCGACAAGAAGAAGCACGGTATCGTAATGTCGATGCCCGTACCGACCATGGCCACCGAAGCGTGAAGGTTTTGGAGGTCTCGATCGATGACAATCAGTGCTTTGGCACCAGCCAACTGTGCATTGTTTGCCTTGTCGATGAAGCCACACTCTCCTCGCTCGACGACGACGACCGACTCGCGTACGTCGGGCAGGTCGGTGAGCGACGTGCAACCGCGCGTGGGGGACACCACCAGATGGCCGCTAATCACGCGGTCGTTCGGTAGCTGCTGTGGGCCGAACAAAGCCAGAGTAGCAATCGACGTGATTCGCACCAGATCATTTACGCTCGTGCCTCCTTGTGGTAGCAAGAACAACAGGGCGGCTTGGCTCTGTGGCACCATGGAGATCAGTCACGGTGCTCACACATTGTGTGGCGGATATTAAGGACGCAACAATGACGAGCACGAACCTTGGTGTCTTGAGATGCTTGCTGTTCGGCAGGCAGCGTAGAGCTCGAGGAGAGAGAGGTGGACTCGAGCTCACGCAACGCCGACGAGATCAATGCGTGGTACGCCGGCTGAAAGTTGTCGACGCTCATGTCGAACGACAGCGATGACGGCAAGGTGCAATGGGCCGAATTCTCGAGGCCGCCCGTATTCGAGATGAGATCGGCTGATAGAGGGAACGGATGGCCCTCAGTGTTGAAGATGTAGCTGTTGCTGGCAGTGATGAAGTTGTCTGGATCGAACAAGAGATAGAGGTACTTGCAAGTCTCGGAGAGGAAGAAGGAGTCCATGTGATCGCGAAGCTCTTTGGTTTCAATATTCTCAACTGCCGTGTAACCGCATTGCTGGGTACGCAAAGCAGAGAGAGAGAGAGAGAGAGAGAGAGCAGGTGAGTGAGTTGGTCAGTCAGCCAGCCAGCCGGTATGGTTGTGGGATACGGTACCACACGAGTTATCGATAAGGATTTGATGATCTCGGCTCCGTAGTCGAGCCATATTGGATCGTTTGTTGCAGTGTACAAGTAATACAGACTCTCAGCCATCTCAGGGCGAAGTGGATACCTTTACATATGCATCATCAATCCCAAGGAAAGTAGTGAGCAGCGGGTTAGACAGACCCAGAGAGAGCCTCGTAACAAACGTACTGTCCACGACCAGTGACGACCTTACCATCTGAGATCTTGAGAGACTCTGGTACAAAGCCATATCGTCTCCAGATGGATTGAAACGCATGCATCGTGGCGACGGCGGGCTCTACATGCCCAGCGAGACTTTGAAGGCCTGGCCAGAAGGCTTGCAAGCTCTACGAATTGAAGCAAGTCAATATCTGACTACAGTGCAGCAACAACGGCAGAAGCAGTTGCTGCTGCATACCTCAAAGTTGTTGGCAGACGCTTCGCCATTGGCCATGTTGACCTCAATGTACCACGGGCTCTTGTGAATGTACTTCATGACGGCAGCGTAAGCTGTCTTCCACAGCTGATACAGTTCGTTGTCGCCAAACATCACGGCTCCTTTGAGCAGGTACTCGTAGAACGAGTCGACGTTACCACCGATGCCTGCACCGATCGCTTGCCAAGCACCAGTGACGATATCGATATGGTTGCCGAGTAGGTTGGTATTGGTGTTGCGGTGCTTCCACGTAGCACGCAGCGCCTTCTTGGACGCATCCTGCTCGCCATTCAACACGAGCACCAGCTTAATACGTTGTCACTGCCCAACGACACAGAACTTGCAGCGCTCGATCGACTTGAAGCCACCATTACCTCGTAGGTCGAGTTTTGTGTCAATCGAGAGAGCAAGTAGAACTCGAGCATGTGCGTCGTGGCGACTGCAGTCGATGTCACGACCGATTCATTCGGTGGCACTCCGTGTCGTAGGTTCACCTTGAACGTCGCGAATGAGTACCACTGATACGATTGAGGCTTCGAGTGCATAGAAACGAGCACTCCCATGCACACACGTACTGTGCCGTATGGAATGCCCGAGGGCGATTGTACGAATGCAGGCAGCAACCTGTCGGCGACATCTCTCGCTAGAACTAGCAATCCGTCTGAGTATTCCTCCTGCATGAATGTACAGTATGATGATCAGTTATTGATCTCGATTGGATTCGATTCGATTCGATTGATGATTGGATTGGTGATTGGATTGATGATTGGATTGATGATTGGATTGATGATTGGATTGATGATTGGATTGATGATTGGATTGATGATTGATGATTGGATTGATGATTGATGATTGGATTGGATTGATGATTGCATTGATGATTGCATTGATGATTGGATTGATGATTGGATTGATGATTGGATTGATGATTGAATTCGATTGGATTGATGATTGCATTGATGATTGGATTGATGATTGGGTTGATGATTGGATTGATGATTGGATTGATGATTGTGCAGGTGCTCGATCGGCATACCACGTGTTCCTTTGCAAAGAGATGGGCCGATAGCAGCCCACCGACGATGCGGATGTTGGTCTCGAACACCGACACGTTGCGATCGATATCAGCCGAAAAGTGACTGCTGACCCACTCGACGCCCTTCTTGAACTCAGCGATGTCGCCAAGTACAACCAGCGTGTCGAGTGCATCGATCAACGTCAACGAATAACTATGGCATCGGTGCATCCACATCATCATCACCATCACGCATCATATGCGCGTGTGCCAAGCGTATCGTGCGTGTGTCAATACGAGGAGCCACCGACGCAAGAGCGCGCGATGGCGTTGTTGCTTATACCCTCCAAGAGTGTCCCATCCAGAGCACGACATTGGCCGTAGCTCATCCATCGGGAACGCATGTTGCATATAACCGTTGTAGGCATGATAGAACATCTCGCGCACTTGCTCTCTATCGAACATCGACGTGATGGAACGAGGGAGCTGTTGCGTCAGTGCACGGCTGCTGTTGCTGCGTGAGTGAGTGAGCGCGGTCGCACCTCGTTTGTTGCATACGCGCCGTCGACCAGCAACCACTCAGATGCTCATCGGTTGTCGTGTTGCTGCCAGCCAGAGTAGCACTGCCATCATGCTGTGGCGTTGTGATGGTACTCGATGAGTCAGCCAGTGGCTCCTCAGCCACCACGGCGCACACGACCACCACCAGCAGCACAACCAACACCAGTAGCAACAACGCAGTTCTTGTTGTTCTGGTGGATAGCGGCACCATGATGCTACTGCTGCTGCTGCTGATGGCACCAAAGTGAGTGAATGGGTGTATGAGTGTGCAAGTCACCTCCCGCTGGCCTCTACCATGCACGTACACCAAGCAACGACGTGGCACGCCAGCGAGCACCGCGTTCAAGGGAGAACAGCAGCAGTGGCGGTGTGTCGCTCGTCAACGAGACACGTCAAACTCGCTCTCAGCGCCCGATCGCTTGTCTCTCTCTCGCGCGTGCGTCGAGGATTGGATGGCACTCAAGTCCATCTGTCTCTCACTCTCACTCTCTCACGCTCTCCCTCGCGTCTGTGTGTGCGTGTCTCGAGAGTAACAACATACTCATTGTGTGCCCTTACACCTACTACATCCACCCTCACAAACGAGTCTCTTCATCAGCTCGACGCGGGCGGGAGCCACACATCCATCCATCGATCTCTCTCTCACTCTCTCTCTCTCTCTCTCTCTCTCTCTCGGTGTTATCTCCTTTCCAATGGGACAGAACGTTTCACATGATGGGCTGGATGGCGTTCGACCTGTACGACGCTCGAGCTCGACACCGGCCACTCCACAAAGCACCAGTTCGAGCGAACTCGTGGCTCTCAATACCTCGACGCTCGGACACACGCCTGGCTCGCCGGTCGGAGGCCTCCTCGATGGCGGCAGCGAGAACACGCGCGACATGGCGCACTCGCTGCGTGCTTCGCGCTCGCGCTATCTCTCGTTCGCGTCGGTCGATCTCTCGGACGTGGTCGAGGCTCCGCGCGAGTTGGAGCACATGACGCGCGTGAGCAACCTCAACTTCTACGGCGCCAAGCTGCGCGAGCAGCATCTGAGCACCGTGTGGTCCGAGTTCGTCGCGAGCTTCGAGACGCTCACGGCGCTGTCGCTCTCGTACAATGAGGTCTCGTGCTTGCCGACGCGGTTCGGCGAGAGATTACCAATCACGTTGCGTGAGTTGCAGCTCGAGACCATGCCGCTCGATCCAGCTCGACCGTTCGAGGACGACGGTCGATGGTTCAGTCGTCTCACGAGCCTCACGTCGCTGAGTCTGTCGTCGTGCACGTCGTTGGCCACCAACAATCCACGCTCGATCGTGCCGACCACACTCTCCATGTTTGCACATCTACAGCAGTTGAATCTCTCTCGTTGTGGTTTGTGTGACCATCATCTCGAGCCATTGAACTCGATGGCGATCGCCATGACGAACGGCACCGACACCGACACCGACACCGACACCAACACCGACACCGAGTCGCACGGCAGCGCCAGCACCGTGACGTTGCGAGAGACGCCACCTCAATGCAACGGCCACCAGCATACGTCATCGCACACGTGCTCGTACGATGACGCCGTAGCAGCGGTCATCTCGTCGCTGGCGACGCTCAAAAGCATCCAACTGCACGAGAATCAGCTGACCTACATTCCTGAATGGATTGCAAGGCTGCCTGATCTTCAGTATCTCTCGATCGCTGCGAATAAGCTGACCGAGGTGACGGCGAGTCTCTATCGCTGTTCGACGCTCCGAGATCTCGATCTCTCCGACAACTTTCTCACGCATCTCGGAGGCAAGCGAGTGCGCCGAGCGAGAGCGAGAGCGGCGAGCGCGGTCGACGAGCGCGACTCGGACGACAGCACCAATACGAGTACGTCGTCGTTCTCATCGGAGCAACTCGATACGGCACCATCATCGCGAGCGAGCTCGTCGTCCAGTGTCGGTGTGGTTGATGATTCTGCATCAACCACCGCGACATTGGCGAATGCGGCAGCAGTCGATGCGACAACAAGCTCCCCGAAGCGTTGTTCGATGTTGCCGTCAAGTAGTACCGTCGCTACAGAAGAAAGGAAACAACATCACGAGCACGAGCACAACCACGAGCACAACCACGAGCACAACCACGAGCACAACCACGAGGAAGAGGGCGAGGAGGAGGTATTTGAAGATGATCCTGAAGCGGATCAATGGGAGTGGCAATCGATGCGCCGATTGACAGCAAGCAACAACCGCATCGAGTTTGTATCGTCGATCGGCATCCGACGCGCAGTCTCGCTGATTCGCCTGGATCTCTCGAACAATGCGTTGCGCCACTTGCCGAATCTATCGACACTCACGAGCTTGCGCAATCTGCGCATCGAATCGAATCACATTGCCGAGTTGCCGCTGACGCTGGCGCAAGTCACGAGCCTGCAGGAGTTGTCGCTCAAGGAGAACCCGCTGATCGAGGTGCCGCGCGAGATCACGCGCATGGCATTCCATCACAAGGTCTTTCTGCAGACGAGCATCGCCGACCAGATCATACCGGGACTGTTCCTCGGGCCGCAAGAGGCGGCGTCGTCGCTCGAGTATCTCGGCCAGCTGCGTATCCATTCGGTGGTGCGCGTGTTGCGAGATGCACAAGTGCCAATCTTCGCCGACAACCTCAAGTATCTCATCATTCCGATACCCGATAGCTGTACGTTCGACATTAGTCAATTCTTTGCCGATGCCGTATGCTTTATCGAACATGAACTCGAGCATCAACGAAATGTTTTGGTATGTACTCGTTCCAGCGAGCAAACGAACGAGAGGAGAGAGAGAGCGCTTCGCTGATTCTTGATTGATTGTGCTATCAGGTTCATTGCGCAGCAGGAGTATCTCGAAGTGCCAGTATCGTGGTGGCATTCTTGATGTACGGCCACCGAATGTCCCTCGAGCAGGCCTTGCTCTGGGTGCGACGTCGTCGGCCGATCATCTCGCCCAACAAGGGATTCATGGTGCAGTTGCAGCAGTTCGAGAAGCTATTGCTTGATTGTGACCACCGAATGATGCGGACCTCGTTCTCCCGTTAGCTCGCATACATCCACTCATTCATTCATTCATTCATTCGTTCGTTTGTTTGATTGGTTGATTGGTTGGTTGATTATCATGATGACTGTAGTTGTATTTGATTGTAGTTGTAATTGCAGTAAAATGTAGCTCAAGACGATTCTACATGAAATGAATGAAGGCTATGCTATCTGCGTGTGTGTGTGACATGGTAATGGTGTTGTACAGTTTCTTGAGCCACACTCTCATTGTTTGGTCTGAGTGTACTATATACAAGGGTTCGTTATGAAACAACGGCACACGTTGGCATTGGTGCTGCTGCGAATGACGCCACGGGGGCGCATCGGCTGGCGACCATGTCACGGCGGCTGGAGGCGGCGACGGTCGCGACTTTGGCAGTGGCGGCAGTGGCGGCAGCAACAACACGCGGCAGGTCGGCAAGATGGTCGTAGAAGATGAAGGGAGTCGAAGCATTGCAGACAGTGACGAGTACGAGGGTGTTGGCTCGGAGCTCGGACGGCAGCTTGTCGTAAGCGCGTACGAGCTCGTCATAGATGTACTCGTGCTCGGCAAAGACGTGCAATATCTGCTTGTCCCAACGGTATCGCTTGAGCACATGCTTGCTCGATTGCACGACGCCGAAGAGCTTCTTCTCGAGCAGCTCCTCGGCGTCCGACGGCGTGAAGCGGCCCTTGAACTTCATGGCACGCGTGACCGAGACGCCGAACGTGCGGCCGTCGAGAGTCACCGAGTAGTCGGTGATCTTGGAGCCGAGCGGAAAGTACTCGAGCTCCATCTCGGTGCACAGCAGTCGCGCCTGCAGGAAGGTGTTGAGCAGCTCGATCGAGAGCAGCTCAGACACGACCGAGTTGCCGCCGGCGTTCGGCAGGCACAGCATGCGCTGAGCGTCGGTGCCGAGGCGGATGCGAGAGAACGGCTGGCCGGGCGGCACGCGGAGGTCGGTGCGCAGAACGCGAGCGTCCGACGGATCGAACAGACACGCGCGAGCCTGCATCGTGGCTCCGACCGGGCACGAGAAGCGCAGGTCTGAACGCAGAAAGAAGGCCGACGCAGGAGCTGGTGAAGTGGATCCGCCGGAATGCTGCTGCTGCTGCTGTGTTCCGGCAGCGACCGGCGTCTGCTCGGCACACGCTGTGGATGTGCGGCAGAGGCCGGCCGCCGGCGACGAGGTCGAGGAAGCCATTGTGGAGGCACTCGTCGCCGCCAGAGAGGCCGGCGGCGACGACGAGGTCGGCGACGAGGCGGCCGCCGAAGGCGCACTAGAGGCATACAAAGTAGTGGCCGACGTCGGCACCGAGAAGTCGGTCGTCGAGTCGTGTGAGGCGCAACCGCAGCCACGGCGTCGTCGGTGACGACGGGTGCATGGAGCGGAGGCGAGAGTAGAGATGTTTGCGTGGCTGCTCACGGTGGTGGCAGGGGAGGAGAGCTGGTTGGTAACCAATGTCGCCGCGCTTAGCGCCTCCGACCGAGCCGCAAGGCTCACCTGGTTCGCCGCCGGTGCCGGTGGCGGCGGCGGCGGCAGTGGCACAGGAGCTGCTGCTCCTAAAGCCACTTGAGCCCGCACCCATGGAGTTGGCGCAGCCGCTACTGGCCCGCTCGTTGGCCGAGGCGGCGGCGCCGCGAACACAATGGCGACGGCGATTGGCAGCCGGGGTCGAGGTCGAGGCTGCCGACGAGGGGCGCTGGCGGCTTAGGAGCGAGCGGCGGCGGTGGTGTATGTTCGTCTTCATGTGGGGAGAGCCGAGGGCGCGAGGGGTAAATGAGCGAGAGGAGGAGGTGGCGGCGTGGTGGGAGGTAGAGGGACGACACTCGCGCGAGAGAGAGGTGCTGGCGTGGCGAGGATGGGTTGCGAATAGCAGAGTGCGCACTCTGCGCCCACGAAGGCCGCTCGGCGAACATAGCGCCGTCGGATGCGAGAAAGACCCCGGAAAGCGCCAAAGCGTCCAAGCGGAAATCCGTCAGACTCACACCGAAAGTGGCGAAAATGGCGAAAGTGGCGAAAGTGGCGAAAGTGGCGAAAGCGGCGAAAGTGGCGAAAGTGGCGAAAGTGGCGCAAGCGGTCTTGTGGGTCAAACACGGCGGCACCACAAGTCGGTCGCAGCAGCAACCAGAAATCTTCGTCATTCGCTACGCACCACCAACATCCACGCACCTTCCACTACACGAGCACGCGCTGCTGCTGGTTGCTTGGTTGCTTGGTTGCTTTGTTGGGTGCTCTTGTCGTGCTCGTGTCGGTGTAGGCATACGCCACTTGGGTTCGTGGAGAGTCAGACAGAGTTGTGCTGTGTTGTGCGTTGTTGTTGTTGTTGTTGTTGCCTCGTGCTGGTTGCTCGTGCGCTGTTCGCACGTGCCGTGTGAGGTTGTGTGCTTGGTCGCCTTCGTTCTCTCGTTGTCTCTCTCGTTCTCTCTCTCTCTCTTGCGTACACTATGCTTCACTTTCTGCTGGATGTTGATGGTGGCCGAGTGGCCAACAACCACCTGGGTGTGCTTGGCGGCACGTACCATGGGGTGCTCGTGTTCCTGCTGGCCGTCTTCCTGGCGCTCTCGCGTTGGCTGATGGAGGTCACGCAGCTGGTCGTCACGATGCGCGTCTTCTCGACCGACACCTCGGGCGCTACGACTGCCGACACCACCACTGCTGCTGCTGGTGCCCCTCGTCCTGCAACCATGTCGACCTCTGCTCCGCATCTTGCTGGTGCGGCTGCTGCTACCACGACCGACGATGGCCCCGAGATCATCATCGTCGGTGCCGGTATCGTCGGCGCCTCGCTTGCTTCGGCGCTCGGCCAGGATAATCGACGCGTCATGTTGATCGAACGCGATCTCTCGGAGCCCGACCGCATCGTCGGCGAGCTGCTGCAGCCTGGCGGCGTCGCGCAGCTCACCAAGATGAACCTCGGCGACTGTCTCGAGGGCATCGATTCCGCCTCGATCCACGGCTACTCGATCTTTTGGCGCGACGAGCGCGTGCAGCTCACGTATCCGCAGTCGGCGGACGGCACGCCGCTGCGCGGTCGCTCGTTCCACCACGGCCGCTTCATCATGAACCTCCGCCGTGCTGCTGCCAAGCAGCCGACCGTGCAGGTGGTCGAGGGCACCGTGACCGAGTTGCTCGAGGAGGGCGACGAGGTGCGCGGCGTCGTGTTCAAGCGCAAGGACACGGGCCAGGTGAGTGAGGCTCGCGCTCCGCTCGTCGTCGTGTGCGACGGCCTCTTCTCGCGTTTCCGCAAGCAGCTCGTGAGCGAGCCGCTGCACTCGCGCTCGTCGTTTGTCGGCATGGTGCTCAAGGACCTCGAGCTGCCGTTCCCGAACCACGGTCACGTCGTGCTCGCCAAGCCGTCGCCCGTGTTGTTGTATCCCATCAGCTCCACCGAGACGCGCATCTTGGTCGACGTTCCGGCTCCGATGCCGTCCGATCTGCGCGAGTACCTGCTGCGCGTCACGGCGCCGCAGCTGCCCGACCACACGCGCGCCTCGTTCGAACAAGCGCTCCACAGCGGCGCGCCGTTGCGCTCGATGCCCGCCGGCCGCATGCACCCCGAGCCGCTCAACAAGCGCGGCGTACTGCTGCTCGGCGACGCCTTCAACGTGCGCAACCCGCTCACCGGCGGCGGCATGGCGGTCGCCTTCACCGACTGCAACATTGTGCGCTCGATCCTGCAGCAAGTGCCCGACCTCTCGGACCGCGATCGCCTCCATGACCTCATCGCCAAGCGCTTCTACTCGGAGCGTCGCTCGTCGGTCGCCATCACCAACGTACTCGCTCAGGCGCTCTACGAGGTCTTCTCGGCCTCGCTCGACCCCGTCATGGCCGGCATGCAGGAGGCGTGCTTCCGCTACTTTCTGCTCGGCGACCGCTTCACCCACGGCCCCATGAGCATGCTCTCGTGCGTGTGCCACTCGCCGCTCACGCTCGTCTACCACTTCTTCTCGGTCGGCTTCTACTCGATGGGCCGCTCCTTGCTGCCCTTCCCGACCCCGGCTCGCATCCGGGACGCTGTTCGCCTCGGCTACCTCTCGGCTCAAATCTTGTTGCCGCTCCTCTGGAACGAGCACTTGCTCTCGCCCTTGTATCCTCGATTCCCCGCCCCACCAAAGACCACTGCTGCCGATACTGCCACCGCCACTGTCGCTGCTCACTAATCATTGCCGCCGCCCTCACCGTCAGTGCCGTGGACTGACGCCGCCGTCACCGTCACCAATCCTCCTCGCCAGCCTACTCACCAACGTCATTCTACCACTGACCGGTTGCGTTCGTGTACGATCGCCGTGCGCCATTCCATAGCCCTTGCTTGCCTGTTTGTTTGTTCCGCCACCTTGTTCGTAGTAGTTTATTTGTATCAAACCCCATTCCCTGCTCTCCACTCGCACTCCCACTCGCACTTGCACTACCTACCACTCGAGAGTTGTTCCTATCGATCACCATCCTCTCCACCCCTTCCTCCACGATGCGCTCATACCGCTATCTCTATCCCTGTCATTCACACTCCTTCAATCTCGATTGATAAACGCAGATTGATGTTGCACAAACTCACCTCTCGTGCAATGGTAGTAGTAGTACGCGGAGACACGCAGTATTCTAGAGATATTGAAAGATCTCAAACAGCAATTCGTTGGGTAGTAGCGACCACGCGGTTCCATGCTCCAACGATCGAATCTGCGTCAATGTCACGACCTGTTGTTTGAGGCGTCTCGGTGCCACGGCATGTCGAGCGACACTCCACATGAACTTTGGTAGCCACTGTCCAGCACCGATCACTGACACGCAACTGCGAAGCGAATCGATGAACAGTACGCGGTGTTCGTCGTCGATCGCGACATCGACCGCATGCGCCGGTCCGAAGCTGCTGAGGAACTCACCATTGCGTGTAAAGGCCTGCAGGCGGCAGTTGCCCGAGTCTGCGACGACGACCGTCGATCCGTCGCGTGTACATGCGATGCCGAGTGCGCCATCGAACTCACCGTCGTGGCTGCCGGGTCCGCCAAAGTACCGCTGAAGCTCGCCGTCGGGCGAGAACACCAACACATAGTTCGACGCTCGATCGAGCACCATCATTCGACCGTCGATCGGATCGAGACACACTGCCACCGGTTGTTGTAGCAGCCGACGCGACACGTTGTTGCTTGTGCTGAGCACGAACCGACCCCTGTGCGAGAATACCTGCACGCGGCGGTTCAATGTGTCGGCCACTACGATGCGCCCGTCTCGTGTGCATACGACGCCCTGTGCAGAGTCGAGCTCGCCCGAGCCCGAGCCACGGCTCCCGAACTTGAACAAGAACTGGCCGTCGCGCGTGAATACATGCACCATACTGCGCGTACTTTGCACCATGACCACAAGGCGCTTGTCGCTCACGCACACGCGCTCGACCGATTGGCAACCACGTCTGCCGAGAAGAACGAGCTTCGATACGAACTGGTACGTGGTACTGTCGAACACTTGCACACGTTGATTGGCTGTGTCAGCCACAGCCACCACGCCGTCGTGGTACGAGATGCCCGACGGGAAGTGGAATGCGCCATCTTTGGCACCAAAGCTACCAAACGAACGTTCGATTGGTGGTTCGATCGTAGCTCCGTAACGTGAGAGAGACATGGAGGTCGATCGATGGATCGATGGATGGATGGATGGATGGATGGATGGATCGATGGATGGATCGATGGATGGATCGATGGATGGATCGATGGATGGATCGATGGATGGATGGATGGATGGATGGATGGATCGATGGATCGATGGATGGATCGATGGAGGGATCGATGGGGACAGGCAGCGAGGAGCAGGAGG
>Ga0209914_1002972_pt1 | contig 12752 bp, 16 predicted proteins | sample ThiBiot_500_plan_FD_183949 | JGI IMG/M metagenome (GOLD analysis project Ga0209914, IMG submission 183949) | Wastewater bioreactor microbial communities from Cape Town, South Africa - Thiocy_cont_500_plan (SPAdes) | ecosystem: Engineered > Bioreactor > Thiocyanate-remediating > Anaerobic-Aerobic...
CGTAGAAAGTCGGGCTTGGCCAAGGCAATCTGTACTTGGTGTGCTCGCAGGCCGTACTGCTCGACGAGGCCTCCGACATCACGGAGCACGGCCTGGTAGACGTAGACGATCGAGCTCTCGGGTTCGACGGTAAAGTGGCTCTCGACGGCTGAGAAGAGTAGGTTCTCCTCGAGCACCTCGATTCGCTCGAACGAGCACCGATTCGAGGATGCCATGCTGCAGGCACCGCGAATGCTCGACGTGCTCTTGGTGTCGAGATCGAGCACATGACGATGGCCATTGAGCGCCGTCAACAAGTCGGCCTCGAACGCCTCGCCGCGCAAGATGTTGGCCTCGTGTAGAAGATCGAGTGTGTTCTGCGCCGTATTGAAGAACGGTCGCGAGAACCGTGGCGTGTCTCGTTTGGCTGCTCGCTTGAGGAAGAGATTGCATCCGAGGAGTGTATGAGTACCCAAGAGCGATGCAGCAATTCGATACGGTGCTTCGACGTGTGCCTGTGCTTGAGTAGGTTGTTGCGGTGGTGGCTGCTGTGATGGCTGCTGTTGTGGAGCCGATTGTTGGTGCTCACCCAGTGTTTGATCCGAGCTTGTTGCATTGCTTGTAGGAACGAGTTGTGCAGCAGCAGCAGCATCATCATCACCATGATCAGTGCCGTGCTCCTGAAGGAACTCATGGTACGTGTCATTCGCCAGAAAGAAGCTCGCGCCATTCCCAATCGGCTGAATCGGCCATTGACGACTGCTATCGAGAGATGCATCTCCGAGATCCGAGACGTTGGACTTGCCGCGTGTGTCGCATTCACACGCAAGATACTTGGAGGTCGAGCTTGTGAACGACAGCGTCTTGGCAATCGGCGATGCAGCGGCAGTCGATAGACCGACGGAATAGCAGCGATCGTACAGCGTGTCGATCGAGACAGGAGCGCTATCAGATGCTTGAACGAGAGCGGCAAGGCTGCTCGACGTCGATTGTCGAACCGCATCGCATGGAACGGTGAAGCGCGTGAGATACTTGAAGGATCCCGAGGCTCCTTTGTAGGGCGGTTGGAAGTGCGTGTGTGATACATGGTAGAAGAGCTCTCGGATGTGATTGTGTTGGTACCCTGCGTCGAGGTAGCCCCGCATCAATGATTGGTGATTGGATTACTGATTGGATTGGATTGGATTGGATTGGATTGGATTGGATTGATTGATTGATTGATCGATTGATTGATTGATTGATTGATTGATTGATTGATTGATTGATTGATTGATTGATTGATTGATTGATTGATTGATTGATTGATTGATTGATTGATTGATTGATTGCTTGATTGATTGCTTGATTGCTTGATTGCTTGATTGCTTGATTGCTTGATTGCTTGATTGCTTGATTGCTTGATTGCTTGATTGATTGATTGGTTGGTTGGATGGATGGATGGATGGATGGATGGATTGGTTGATTGATTGATGCCATACCACATGCTTGGCAGGAGAGTGTCGGCTGAGGAGTGATCAAGACGCGATGAATGATTGCATTGTGGGCGTAGGTCAGCTCGGTTGTGGCAGGCAGCGAAGCGACGAGGCTCTGTGCAAACGAGATTCGATCCTGGCGCTGCGGGCTATCGGCCATTGCTGTGCTTGATTGGATTGATGGTGCTGGTATTGATGGGATTGATTGATTGATGGCGCTGGTATTGATGGGATTGATTGATTGGATTGATTGATGGTGCTGGTATTGATGGGATTGATTGATTGATGGCGCTGTGCTTGATTGGATGGATGGATGGTGCTTATTGATTGGATTGATTGATTGGATGGTGCTGGTATGGATTGATGGTGCTGGTATTGATTGGCTGGATGGCTTGTTGGAGGAGAGCGAAGAGAACCAAGCGACATTAAGGTTCTCGTGGGGCTCATGTCAGCGCTACGCTGCCTTCCGCCTTCCTTCGCTGCATCGATCTCTCCTCTCGTTCATTCGCTTACACACTCGCTCTCGCTTACACACTCGCTTATTCTCTCTCGTGTGTGTGCGCACGTTCTACACGCTCATCATGTACTTTCGGTCGATGTACTATCACCAACCGTCTTCTTCGGATGAGGAGGATAAGGATGAGTACTTTGGTGATGCTGAGAAGCGGTTGACTAAGAAACCTGCTGCTGCTGCTGCGCCTCCATCATCGTCGGAGGATGACGACGATGATGCTCGCGATAAGCACGATGATGACGACGACGATGACGACGATGATCCGCTACCTTCTCCTCCCAACAATCGTGCTGTACATATGAGTGGAGATAGCGATGACGACGACGACGATGATAGTGATGACGATAAGCACCACCGACGTCAACAGTCGAACGATGCCAATGTCACCAAGAGCAACAAGCTGCGGTCGAGCGAGGATCATCAAGTCCTCCCTCCGCCGACAGTCGTTGACAAGAGCACCACGGCGACCAACGAAGAGAAGAGCGCTGCTGCGGCGACGCTCAAGGCAGTACTGGAGGCTTCGATGGATGAGCAACATGAAGGCGAGCTCTTCGAGTCGTTGCGCAGCAGCGGTGGATTGACGACGTCTGGCGGCATCACGGTCCCGGCCATCTCGGCGGCCACAGTGACCAGCGTGAGTGCCACTGGCGTCGACTCGAGCGCTGCTACTACCTCTAGTGGTGATGCAGCCAATTCCGCCACCATGTCACTCGACGAACAACAGCATGAGACTCGCGGCATCTCTCGTGCTTCGCTCGCGGGCATGTGCGTCGAGTGCGAGGACGTTACCGCATCGATCGCTTGTGAGCAATGCGAGGACTCGTACTGTGTTCTCTGCTTCGTGGGCTTGCATCGTCGAGGCAATCGTGCCTCGCATACGACGCGAGAGTTGGTCGAGGGAGCTTTGCAACAACTGGCCAACGCGACGGCGCCCATGGCCGGAGCGACCAAGGCACGACGACAAGAGCACGATCTTGCAAAGGATGCCGTGGCGAACCAAGATTCGATGGCGATCGAGTCGTTGTCCAACCGCGCCAAGGGTGGCAACGACTACGACGACGACGACGATGATGATGATGAGTACGACACGAACGGCAATCGCGGAGGCTCGGGTTCGATCGCGGTATGTAGATCATCACAACACAAACACACACTCCTTTTAGCTCGACACTGCACAATGTGCAACCCTACTCGGTGTCTATATCTATATCTACCTTGCCTCTTCTCTCTCTCTCTCTCTCTCTCTCTCTCTCTCTCTCGCTCGCTCTCATTTCTTGGAGTTGCTGTGATTGTCTATTTTCATACTCTTGTCACCACCATATATTGATGTAATGCTTCGGTTCAAGTCTTCGTTGTTAATGGGAGTGGCTGGCGCCGTGCAAACGTTGGTTGGCTACATTGTGCCTGGTTCTGGTGCTGCCGAGCAGGGCCCAATGGCGACGGCGCTATCGCCTGTGGCTGGTGAGGTTCCGAGCGTGGGATTCGATGATCTGTTTCGCGAACGTGCCAAGTACATTCCGCTGCGATTGTCGTTGCGTGAGCGCAAGTACTTGCGTCTGCTCGAGGCTGCGCTGGCCACCTCCGAGTACACGACCAAGGTCGACCACACGCAATTCCGCAACAAGAACCGACGAACACACGCGCAGCTGCAAGATATTTGCGCTGTCATGTCGGGCTTGGTGGTTGCTTGCAACTACAAGGTCGGACAGGACGTGATCGAGTCTCGTAACTATCGCGAGCACGAACGATTCTTCCGTGACATTTTTGAACTTGGCCGACGTCACAAGATTATGAATCCAGGTACGTTGAAATCGATATCGATTGACGCCATCATTCGTTGAATCACTGACTGAATGAATGGAATGAATGGAATGAATAGAGAAAATGAGGACCGACTATGGCAAGTTGATGTATTTACTTCAAGATTCACAACAACCCGAGATTCAAGCGCTGTTGGAGTTCTCGTCGGTACGAGACATTCGGACCGTGTATTCGTTCTTGGCTGAGCACCATGCCGAACGAATGCTCGACGAGCCCGAGATCGAACTGGCCACGCGAGCCATCTCGCCCGATCGACCCGACGGCACGAGCAAGTCGCGTGACGAGATTCGAGCCGAGGTGCGCGGCAAGGAGCGCGCGGTCGAGAACCTCGCTCGCAAGTACCGCACCAAGTCGCTGTCGGCCGACGACATTAAGCACTGCCTGTACTCGATCGGCGACAACAACAGCTTCTTGCTGTTCAACCGCGACCCGATCGACAAGATGATCCGCTACCTCAAGCACTACTTTGACCCCGAGCACGAGGAGGAGAACTTCTCGCTCGCCATCTACGGCGGCCAGGACGGCGCGCGACTGACGCACTCGCACGAGCGGCAGTACCACTACGCGCTGCAGTCGCTCACGCTCTGGCGCGACATTACGCACCACATGTACAAGCTGTGGTTCCTGGCCGACTCGGACCTGCTCTCGCCCGACAACCCCTACCAACTCAAGGACACGGGCCAGGGCCTCAACCGCGTGCAGCAGGCGCCGTTGGTCGACAAGTGCATGCGCCTCATTCTGCATCGCTCGCAACAGCGCGTCGCGCACTGGGTCGGCTCGAGCGTCATCCATCTCGGCGACACCAACGTGCCGAACGCGCTCATGTTCATCGACAAGTACACGCAAGTGTCGCGCATCCTGAACCCGATCGTACTCACGCTCGAGCACCTCGATCGAATGTACCGCGACGAGATCATTCGCGATTACTTGACCTCGACCTACGGCACCGCCGACCACCTCCGAAAGACCATTCTCTGGGACTTTTTCCGGTCGGCCTTTGATGGCTCGGGCGCTGATAACTTTTTCGATGCTGGCTCTTGTATTGATGGACGGTATGTAGCCAGCTCCACTCACTGGTTCGGGGGCTCACATTTACATTACTCACTGCCTACGTCGCTCGCTAGACTTACCTCGGCATGGAATTGGTGCTCGTTGATCGACTCGAAACCATTCTATCCCGTCTTTAAATTGGCTGGATTCATTGGTTTCGATGGTAAGTTTGTCTAATCATCATCAACAACAACAATCACCCACCACAATCATCACTAGCACGATCACCAATTCCTCTCTCCACCTACAACTCCCCCATGGCTCGTACACTGCCAACTATTCTCGCTCCATCAACTCTTGTTGCCGGATCTCGCTCTCTTTCATCAAATACACACACGACAATCAAAATGGCCCCAATCAGAGCCACTGACTTGTATGAAAGCGAGGACTTCAATCAATAGATAGCTAGATAGATTTAGAAAGACGAACGACCAAGGATGCTGAACGCGTACAACTAACGAATACAACTCGCTTCGAGCTGGAGGGAGCTTGCATGACTGACTCCGCCGGCGGAGTGAATGATGGATTGATTGATTGATCGATTGAACTTACTTGAACATGCCCGAGGCCAACGGCGGTGAGTCCATACCTCCTGAGCTGCCGAGGTACGTCGAAAGGCGTAGGGCGTGCGAGAGCAATCGCTTCTTCTTTCGGTCATCGTCATCCTCGGCACCGGCGCCATGTTGGTCGACGATAAGATACCATGGTCGAACCTTCTGGAGGCAGATGATCCAGAGCTCCATATCGACTTGTCGATCGGCCTGGAAGAGCCATGTTCGAGTCTGGAAAAAGCAACAGGCGCTCGTTAGGAATCACTGATGCTAATCATCGCGGCGACGATGCTGCATGTTGGTACCTTGGTTTCAACACGGAACACATTCTTGCGGTCTGATTCAGTTGCTTCACCGACACCAGCCTCCTCAACTTGGACCACTCCCAAGGGTGCTTCATCCTGTTGGATGCAAGTGAGAGAGAGAGAGAGAGTGAGTTGTGAGAGCACTACTTGTAAGCGATGGCGTCGCGTGAACGTACACGTTGCTTCTTGTAGTAGAACAAGAAGTTGTCCTTGAGAACAACGAATCGACGCTTCCAGCTCTTCATCGAACCGCCTTGCTTTGTGAGAAAGCCTGTTCGAGTCGGTGCCTCGATCGAGTCGACTCGTATGTCGGAGTACAAGGCTCGAGCGAGAGCCTCTGGCGATTCGAAGCGAGATTGTAGGAACTTGATCTTACTGCACGAGCCGCAAATGCACCACGCGAGCGAGTTGTGGTGATGATCGTCGAGTGTAAGTGGCTTGATCTTGACAAGCTGAGGAGGTGGTGGAGCAGCGAGTGTAAGAGTGGCGTACGAGATGAGCAAGGCTTGCGCCTCTTCAATCACTGCAGCATCGGCTCGAGGATCGGATTGTTTGGCTTGTGGCTATCGATCGTATGCAACCGGTCAGAAACGTAGCGAGTGAGGGAGTGAGGGAGTGAGGGAGTGAGTGAGCGAGCGAGCATACCAAGGCAGGAGTAAACTGTGATCTGCCGGGTTGCTCTTGTTTGGAGGTGCTTGCAGCAGCCGAGGACGGTAACGACACCGGGAGAGCCGAGACGATGTTGCTCACGACCACGTCGGGTACTGGCTCGTCGCCGCACAGGGTCTCGCGTCGAACACGAGAGTCGCTCTCGTTGATGAGCTTCTCGAGCGAGAGAGACACGGAGCTCGAGGGATCGTCGGAGCCGGAGGACGAGACCAGCGTGGTCGACGGCGATGCGGACGAGGTAGCAGTGGCAGCGCCGCCAGCAGAGGTCGATAAGGTGAGAGGAGAAGCAGCAGCAGGAGCGGAGGTCGACAACGAGCGTTGTAGATCCTCTGCTACTGTGGTTGGTGGTGTAGTTGTAGTTGTTGTTGTTGTGGATTGTGAGGATGTTGATGGTGATGCTGATGATGGTGATGCTGATGCTCCTTGTTGGTGGTGTAGTTGTGACTCGAGCGACTTGGTCAAGGCAGTTTGATCAGCCAACGAGGCCTTCAAGCTCTCGATCTCCTTCTTGGACTTTTCGAGGAGCTCCTTGCGTAGAGCCTCGATCTGCCGCGCCTTCTCCAACATGCCCTTGAGCTGTGCGTTCTCCTTTCGAAGGAGATCCATCGTCTGTGCAATCTCCTTGCGTTGCTCGTTCTCGGCCGAGAGAGCCGCCGTCGTGGTCTCCTCGGTATGTGCCAACAACACCTCGGCGTCCGACAACAGACCTTGGCATTCTCGACGTACTTCCTCGAGTCGCGTCTCGGTATTATCGAGCATCGGCGACTTGACCTCGGACTTGAGCGTCTGCAATCGAGTGCGCAAGGCCGCGATGCGTTGCACCTCCTCGTCTCGCCGTGAGGCTGACATGGTATGTGTGTGTGAGAGTGAGTGAGATCAACGCCTATCCCAATCAATCAATCAATCAATCAATCGATTGCGTCGTTGTGGAGTTGCGGTGCGTGTGATGTGACGACAACAAGACAATGAAACAACGAAATCACACGTAAAGCAAAGGCCCCTCGATCCCTTACCACCCAACGAGCTTTAACAGTACCAAATTCCTCTACTCCCGAGCTCGCAAAGCTTTACCTCACACTTGGAGCCTTGAGCCAACCTTAATAGCAAGCTCCCTATTGCTCTCGTATCCCTCCTCGAACTTCCTTCCGCAATCGGCGTACCGCGATCGCCCCTCCCAAGCGAACCGAATAGCGCCGATAAATTCCCTGGGTCGCCTCTCGTGCGGCTGCTTGATTGCATTACGTGCCTCCTCACTAGTGTACCCGTCACAACCACTCCTTCCTCCTTCACGAGACAGACAGAGAGAGAGAAAATGGCATTCTCGGCACATAAGAACGCTGCGATGCTGGAGGAAATCGAGGAGCCGCTCGAGTCCGTGCGAGTCAAGGCCATGGCTGTGGCGGCTCTCATTCGCGACTCGAACCATTGTATCGCCTTCACGGGCGCTGGTATCTCGACTGCCAGTGGCATCTCTGACTTTCGAGGCACCAACGGCTGCTGGACGCGAGAGGCCAAGGGCCTGCAACCGCTTCCTGGCGTCGACACCTTCCAGGCCATGCCGAGCAAGACGCACATGAGCTTGGTCGAGTTGCGCCGTGCCAATCTCCTCAAGTTCCTCATCTCGCAGAACTGCGATGGCCTACACTTGCGCTCAGGCTTCCCTGCCGATTCGGTATGCTTTACATCTTCCTCCTGCTCCTCCGCATCCTGAATCAGCGATTGACCCAAAGCCTCGCGGCGTGATAGATTGCCGAGGTTCATGGCAACTCGACGATCGAGGTGTGCTCCAAGTGTGGTCATCGATATCAGCGCGACTTTCGCACTCGTACCGCCACCCACTCGTTCGAGCACAAGACCGGCCGAACGTGTGCGCGATCCTTCTGCAAGGGGGAGCTGGTCGACACGATCATCAACTTTGGCGAGGATCTCGCTCCCGATGTGCTCCAACTGGCGTTCGACAACGGCGAGAAGGCCGACTTGTGCCTATCGCTCGGCACTAGCCTCACGGTGGCGCCTTCGTGTCTGATTCCCGAGGCGGTCGGCAAACAGGGCAGCCTCGTGATCGTCAACCTCCAGCGCACGCCTCTCGACCATCTGGCAGCGGTACGCGTGTTCGCTCGCTGCGACACGTTCATGGAGCTCGTGATGGAGCACCTCGAGCTCCCGGTGCCTCCGTTCGTGCTGACGCGCCGCATCATGGTGCGCTCCATGTGGCGCCACGACCAATGGATGATGGAGACGGCCGGCCTCGCTCCCGACTGTCGAATTCCGGCCTCGACCCTCGGTGCAGTCGACTACTCGTTCCCGCACGCGAGCGTCGACTACCGACTCGAGACCGAGCCCTTCATTCTGTGCTCGTGGCTGCATCCGTCGCTGCCGCGCTGCGCCTCTCCCGACGGCACGACCGTCGACATCCACGCTCACTTCTTTGGCAATTTCGGAGAGCCATCCGTGTCGCTGACGCACACGCTGCGACCGGGAATGGCGCAATGCCAAGTGTTCGAGATACGCATCGCGCCCATGTCCGACGCCACTTGGACCGTTCGTCAACAGACCGAGCAGGAGCTCGAGGAGGACGTTCGGCGAGAGGAGCTCGTTCGAAGCGAGTACTCTCGCCCGATCCGAAGCGAGTCGTGAGACTCCAGCGAGTCGAACAAGTACATCTGTCACTGTGTATATACATTTGTAGTAAAGCATAGAATACCATCACCAGGCATTCGTTATCATCGTCAGAGTGATTGGATGGTGTGCGAGACATCATCTGCTACAGTAGAAGATCAAACGCAGAACGCTCGATCATACTCAATATCGTGAACAGCAACTCGTTCGGAATCAAGCTCCACACATTCGAATGCTCGAAGCTTCTAATGAGTACGATGGTCAACACGGCTCGCTGGAACGAGTCCGGCATCTGGCAATGGTTCTCGATGGTCCAGTATCGCGGTGGATCAGGCAACGAGCGAAGATACTCGAGAGTCTCGGGATCCTTGATGCAGGCCATGAGTGGCACGCTCTCGATGCTTCGTACATCTCGATTGGCACCTCGATCAACGAGGAACTTGATCATCTGGTGGTTTCGTTGGTGGCAAGCTGATGTGTGTGATGATGGCGTTGGTATCAGGGCAGCCATTTGTGTGTATGTGATGCCGATAGCGCGATTCGATGCGTACCAACGAATAGAGGCGTATGCAACGAGCGATCGACGTCGTTGACGGTCGCCTTAGCCTCGAGGAGTACCAATACTGCCTCGATCGAGCGACTGCTGACAGCAGCGTGTATCGGTGGCAGCGGGGTGCCACTGACACTGGCACGATGCTCGAGCAGCAGACGACACACTGGCACACCGGCATCTCCGGCAGACGCCGCGCTATACAACGCCGTCGAGCAGCCGAACACATCTCTCTTGTTGACATCGGCCTTGTGTTCGAGCAGTAGCTTCACGAGCTCGAGATTGGCCTTGCCTGCGGCCACGATGAGAGCCCCTTGTCGCATTCGTTCCGAGTAGTTCACGTCGGCTTGCGCCTCGAGCATGTATCGCGCCATGGCGACATTGCCTTGTGCCGCTGCATCGAGCAACCCTGCGTTCTTATTGGTCAATGACTTGAGCCAGAACATTTTGATAGATAGATAGATGTGAAGATGGCGAAGCAGAGAGTCACAAATGCAACCAGCACCGCCAAGCAACGAGATTGATATCGCAAGTTAAGAACAGCAACTCCTAAATGCCGCTGCCGATCGCCACAAGCCGAGAGAGTAGCCATATGACTGTGGAGCGCGCTTGGCTTACTGGCTTGCTCTGGCCCACACACACACACATACACACTGGGGTTCTACTTATTCTCGGTACAGCTCAAAGAGAGAGCGACAGATCTCGAACATCAACTCGTTGGGAAGCCACGGAATCGTCGAGCTCTCACACGCTTGTCGAATCATGAACAGCCCGAAAACGCTCTGGTGGAAGGCCGGACGTTCATGAGACACGAACCGATGAGTTGATGGTGACCACACGAACACTTGAGCCCATTCCCCAGTGCCCATCCAGGAGACATATCAGTATTCGAGTTAGAGACAAGAGCAGAATGCCGATCGAATCGTACCTCGGTGTTGGATAAGCTCTGCGATTGCCAGCGTTCTAGCGACTTCCTGTGGTACTCGACCTCCATTCTACTCACGAGAGAAGAGGACCGTGAGCAATCCGAGTTGAGTTGACTCAAGAGGCAACCCAACGAGATGTACACCACGTACATCGGCAATGTTCTTGTCGGCAAATCGATCGATCAAGAGTTCGATGCATTGCTGGTGCCCGTGCATCGCAGCAACAAAAAGCGGCGTGTGGTTATCACTGGTGACGGCGTTGATGCGCGCACGCCGATCGAGAAGGAGCTCGATGCAGTGACGGTGGTCCTTCATCGGTGCAAAGTGAAGAGGTGTGCGGTTACCTTGGGCGAGAGCGTTGGGATTGGCGTGTCGATCCAGGAGGACTTCGATGCATCGATGGTGCCCATTCAAGGTCGCGATATGGAGAGGCGTGCGGCCATAGGTGGTGGGGGCGTTGGGATTGGCGTGTCGATCCAGGAGGAGTTCGATGCATCGATGGTGGCCATACCATGCCGCGTAATGAAGTGGCGTGCGGGAATCGACGGCGACGGCGTTGATATCGGCATGCCGATCAACGAGTACCTCAACGCATTCCAGATGGCCCTTCGTTGATGCAAGATGGAGAGCAGTGCGATTATCCGTGGCAACGGCATCGATAGTGGCACGTCGATCAAGGAGTATCGTGACGCATTCGTGATGGCCATTGATTGATGCCAGATGGAGAGCAGTGTGATGATTGTCCTTGGAGACGGCGTGGACATTGGCGTGGCGATCAAGGAGCGACAGGAGCTCGTGCCTCGCGCCTTGCTCCGATGCATCCAACAGCCCCAAGTCGAGGTAATATTGATTCAATGATGATGCTGATGCTGCCATATCTCGTAATTCTCTTTTGCAAAGCCGAGTGCGATACTGGGGGAGTGGGAGGTGACGCAGATCGAAACAGCAAGCAAATACCACTGGAATGGCCACTCCAGAGATCGATCATTAAACGGCGATATTGGGAAGGTGTGCAGATATCTGTATCTCTCGAGAGTTATCAAGTCCATGAGATCGTTGCACTGTAGGACATACCGAGAGGAGGGAGCGAGTCGTGTGCCAAGGGGGCCTGAAGGGCCGGGTAGGGATGATTCCCCAACACCAAGCAATGAGCCGAATATCGGTTCGAGTAGCGCGACTTGCCTCAGCGAGCGGGTGAAAAACATGAGAGCAACCAACACACGCGCGCGCCTCTTCCCATTCGCCTCTTTCCTCCTTCGCTCACGCACCTCTCGCTCGCTCATTATTCTTCTTCTTCGTAGGCGTCGTAGTTTAGATTGATAGATAGTTAGTCGTTGTTTATTTCTGTCTGGTTGCTTTGGGCCGTGAGATATACTACGCTAGCGCTCCATTCAGACTTTAATCTTCCTTTACACGACATCCGCTGGGTAGCCGAGGAGAGAGAGCGCGAGTCTCGCACAGCAGAGAGACGTTGATACCTCACTCGCTCACACACACCCTCGCACCCACTCACTCTACATCTATTGGATAGCGAGCGATAGGAAGATCACGTATCTTCCTCGGTGAGCATGGCGACTACCACCACATCGACGTCGTCGCCATCGATCCAAGCCTCGCTCTCGTCGGCCGCCACCGCGGTATCGACATCGCCCGCCACGACGCGATTGCGCACCTCGAGCGGAGTGCGCACGTCGCTCTCGATCGGCAGCCCGCGCCGCGTACTACCGAGTCTACACGAGCTATGCAAGACCGGCGACCTCGCCACCTTTCGTAAGGCCATCGTGCGCAAGAGCACCGAGGTGTTCGAAGTCGACGCCGAGGGTCAGACGCCGCTGCATATCGCGAGTTACGAGGGCCATCTCGAGATGGTGCAGCAGCTCGTGTTCCTCAACGCGCAGGTCGACGCGACCGACAAGCGACAATGGACGCCGCTCCATTGTGCCGCTGCTGGAGGCGCCGATAATGTCTCGGACGCTCACTTGAAGATTGTGGCTTTCTTGCTTGATTCGGGTGCCAATCCGAACGCCTTGTCGTTGGATGAGACGGCGCCGATCCATCTGTTGGCGAGGTATAGTCCGCTTGATGATTCGATGGTTGGATGATTGGATGGTTGGATGGTTGGATGATTGGATGGTTGGATGATTGGATGATTGGATGATTGGATGGTTGGATGATGATGATGATGATGATGATGATGATGATGATGATGATGATGATGATGATGATGATGATGATGATGATGATGATGATGATGATGATGATGATGATGATGATGATGATGATGATGATGATGATG
>Ga0209914_1002974_pt1 | contig 12737 bp, 17 predicted proteins | sample ThiBiot_500_plan_FD_183949 | JGI IMG/M metagenome (GOLD analysis project Ga0209914, IMG submission 183949) | Wastewater bioreactor microbial communities from Cape Town, South Africa - Thiocy_cont_500_plan (SPAdes) | ecosystem: Engineered > Bioreactor > Thiocyanate-remediating > Anaerobic-Aerobic...
TAGGCGGTCTTTCAGCTGCACCGTTGAGTAACAGAGTCGGCCGGTACGTTTGATAGATTTTCATTGAATTGATTTTCATCATTTATTTTGTTTTCTTGTTTAAGAAAAACGGGTTTACTTCTAAATAATATTCCAGCAGTTATCGGATCAGTTTTGATGGTTATCAGTAAACCAATTGCTTCATTTGAAGCGTTTGTTGTCGGTCGAATATTAATCGGTTTTTCTGCTGGTTAGTTCATCGAAGAGAATCTTCACTGATTTCATGATTTCAAACTAGGTTTCGGTGCAACTGTGGGTCCTTTGTATATCAATGAAATTGCTCCATTACGTGTTCGAGGTTCATTTGGCGCATGTTTTCAATTGTTCGTTGCTATTGCTGTTCTATTGGCACAAATTCTCGGATTGGATGTTGTCTTAGGTCGACCGGATCTATGGAATTATCTATTCGGTTTGTTGAGTTTTCAAGATATGATAAATAAATAAATAAATATATATTTGAATGAATAGCTGTACCACTTATCTTCAGTGTTCTGCAATGTATGCTTTTGATATTTACACATGAAACACCGAAGTTTCTTCTGCAAAAACGACGTCGACGAGCTGCAGAACGAGGTTTGAATCTCAAAAAACAAAATATTAAGTAAACAAATTTCTATTTTAGCATTGATTTGGTTTCGTCGTGAAACTAATATTGAAGTTGTTCGAGCTGAAATGCAAGAAATGGAAGCAGATTTTCATAATATCGAAACAAATGCGACTCGAGTATGAATTCGAAGAATCATTAATTATTTGAATTTTAATTGAACAAATTTTGTTTTCTATTTCGAATAGATCAAAATTCGAGATCTATGGACTCGGCCACTTCTTCGTAAATGTCTTCTCATCTTAGCCATGACTCATGTTGCTCAACATTTCACCGGAAGTTTTGTTGTAAACTATCGATTGATTCGTATTTTACGTGTTGATTAATTTGATTCATCTTTTATGCATAGATTTTCTTTTTTGGGGATCTAATTTTGTATCGAGCTAATTTGAGAATGGAGTATACATCATATGCCATGCTTTCATCTGGAATAACCTATTTAGCTGTAGCTATTTCATTGGTTTTTATTTTGGATAAAGTCGGACGACGATCACTCTTTCTTTGTAAGTCAATTCGAATATTTCAATTGAGAAAACGAATGAATTGACTTTCTAGACGGGCTAATTGGTATGGCTGCTGCCTCCTGTGTCATCGGCGTTACTTTAATCAAATCAGAAAATGTATGTTTCAATAATCAAAGAGAAAAATCACAAATATTTGCTTGTAGATTCCTCTATTTCATATGATCTTCTTGGAAATTTTTGCCATGATGACTCATGTCGGTTTTTGTGCTATGGGTCCAGGTAAACATCCTTCAAATCGATTAAAATCTCTTGTTCTAATGAAAAAACATTTCTAGGTGCTATACCATGGATGTTATCAGGGGAAATGTTCTTTCAATCAGAACGTGCATATGCATCTGCCATAGCTATCATCGTCAATTGGTTATCCATGTTTTGCATTATCATGACATTCGTTCCACTTTTTGTAAGAAAAATCAATTTCTTAATCGTATAATTATTTGTCTTTTTTAGCATATCATGAGTGGATTATTGTTTCTCATTTACGGCGCAATTAGTTGTGGCTTTTGGTTATTAGCATTTCTATTCGTTCCTGAAACTCGACGTAAAATTCCTGAACGTGTTCAAATTCTTGTTGGCAAAGGCACAGTCTATAAAGCTAAACATAATCAGTAGATCATTTGCATTTTATCTTTTCGAACTAGTCACGAACATAGATAAAAAAACGAATTCATCGAAAAATATCGATCTGAATGTAATTACAAGATTGCATTTTTGTATATTAAAAATATTTCATGTTCAGTTATCTAATTTCGCTTGTTGTCATTTGTTTTTTTTAATCCAGCAGGATATAATTGTATCGCCTTTTTTTTTGCTGTATTTTATGAAAATATTTCAAAGAGAAAAGAAAAAAACGAAAATTTGTGTTGTCATTTCTTTGTCATTTAATAAACACACAAAAGAAATGTTTAGATAATCACCATTGAAAACCTTCTTTGATAAACGTACTTTTTTGCATGAAAGATAAGATTAAACTTTGAGCTATCACCCTGTTGTTATCATTTTTTATTTGATTTTCTTAGTATAAAAAAAAAGAAAAGGTCGACCAATTTTTTTTACATATCACCAACTAGAAATCAAGTGTTAAGATAAAACCACGGTTCTACAGGATAAGTCGAGTTGTCCAAAGGTTGTAGATTCTGAAATTGAGCAAATTCGCGCCATCTAATGAAGTTTCTATAGTCGAACTACATATGGAAAAAGGATCAATCAGCGTATTCGGTTAGTTTTGCGTTCGACGTTTTTATTATTACCTTGGTCAAGGACATAGAAAAATCAATTATGAATTTTATTTTCTAGAAGAATAATAATAAAATGGATAGAACGAGTATTTCGTCACGACTTGACGAAGATGAGACAGTTGCTCCTGTAGTGGCTCATCCAGAAGTGAGTAGATGAATTTTAAAATGATCAAAGATAAATTTTATTTTTTAGCGTGCCACTCGTACATTACTATTATCGGTTTTTGCGGCTATTTGCGGCACTGCATTTCATTTTGGTTATGCATCTGGTGTTTTGTAAGTAAATAAAAATATAAGAAAAAAAAAATTATATTGATTATTTCATTCAAATAGGAACTCTCCACAAGATGTACGAACAGAGTTTTTATTATATCAGAAAAATCTATTTTTTGATTTGTTTTTATTAGTTTATTGAGCAATTTATCAATGATACAATTCGTCGACGAAATGGAAGTAGTGCAGTAACTGAAGCTTCACTTACATTTACTTAGTAAGAATAAAAATCGTATTAGCTATTTCTTTTTTGTGAACTCACGTTTTGTTTTTCTAGTTCTTGGATAGTATCGATTTTCGCTCTTGGCGGAATGATAGGCGGTTTATTTGGTGGATTAGTAACTGATCGATTAGGCCGGTAGGATATTGTATTGAGTGCATAATTATTTATTCTCGAGTTTTCTTTTACAATCTAGAAAAGGAGGAATGTTAGCTAATAATGTTATATCTATACTTGCTTGTATTTTAATGTTTATTTCGAAACCAGTTCATTCATATGAACTTTTACTCGTTGGTCGATTTTTGATTGGACTTGCTTGTGGTAAATACTTTCTGGTTAATCGAACATTTCTTATTTAAAGATTGATTATGTAGGATATGGTTCATCGGTCGGACCAACTTATATTAATGAAGTTTCGCCAAGAAATCTACGAGGAACATTTGGTGCTTCATTTCAATTGGGTTTAGTCATTATACTTTTCGCTTCACAAATTATCAGTTTAGAATCTGTATTAGGTGGACCTAATTCATGGCATTATGCACTCGGTAGAGAATGAAAGAATGAATAAAATACTAAAATTTAAATCATTTTAATGAATAGGCTTACCAATTATATTTAGCATTTTACAAATTGCCTTACTTTTACTTGTACATGAAAGTCCCAAACATATTTTATTGAAAAAAAATGATCCTGAAGGTGCTGAGAAAGGTTGGCTTGCATTTCTTGTAAAAATAACGATACAGAATGGCTTTTTTTTCTTCAATAGTAATTGAATGGCTTCGTGGACACTCGAATGTTCATCATGAAATATCGGAAATGGAAGAAGAACGAAATCAGCAACAACAAGCTGTAAATAAGCAATCTTTGTATTCATCTAATATATCTCTCTGAAAATTGATTCTAGGCAAAAATGACTGATCTATTTAAAACACCTCTAGTTCGTTGGGCACTTCTCATTACTGTTGTCGTTCAATTATCTCAACAATTATCAGGCATTAATGCAGTTATTTATTATTCAACAACTATCTTTCAACACGCTGGTTTTAGTCCCTCTGAATCACAAAATCTCAATTTAGCTATAGGCGCCACGAATATTGTTGTCACAATTATTAGTGTATTTCTTATGGATCGTCTCGGTCGACGTATTCTTCATTTAACTGGGCTTGCCGGCATGTTTATCACGGTTATTATTCTTGTTATATCGCTTCTTGTCGGCAGTAGTAAAGGATGGAGTTATATTTCGTTAATCATGACTATTCTATTTGTTGCATTGTTTGCTGTGGGACCTGGATCGATTCCTTGGTTGATTACAGCTGAATTATTTAATCAAGCTTTTCGTGTACCTGCATCGAGCGTTGCTGTGATGGTTAATTGGACGGCTAATTTTGCAGTTGGTCTCGGTTTTAAACCGATATTTACTGTAAAGAATTCTTCTTTTCACATTTCAAATTCTTTAATTTTGTCTTTAGGGTGCTTTACATGAATATACATTTTTAATTTTTGCTGGTTTATTACTTCTATTTTTCATATTTACATTCTTATTTGTACCTGAAACGAAAGCTAAAAGTGTCGAAACAATCTACGCTGAAATATCTGCAGGACAAGTTTGGCGAAAACGTAGCGCTGGAACTTCATTGACAGACAATCAATCTGGACAAATCAATACTTACGGTAGTACAGTCGATTATGGAGCTTTACCAGAAGCATAGCAAAAGACGTCTTCTATTCTCTGTTCTTTTTTTTTCTTTCTTTTTACTAAAATAAAACGTAGGAACAAGTCGATGAGTGCTGCCCTCTTTTTGTTACTATATCGTTGGTTTGATAAGTAAAAATCGAAATACGAATGGAAATATTTCACTTTTTCGAACACTCTTTGCGTAAGTGTACTCGAATCATGTCTAAATTTCTTACAAATCTAATCGAAATCTTTAAATTAAATAAAGAAGATGAATTTAATCGATCTATTTTCGATTATTTCAATCAAACAACAAAGCCCTTACAAGAACTTTTCGATTGTCTTATTGAATTATCGAAAAATGAAGATAGTACAAATTTAATAAAAGCCTTTCTTCAATCGTTTTATCAATGGAAAAATCAGTCAACGAAAATCTGTTCAATTCCGAAGTTCAACGAGAATATTTTCAATACATTTCTCCTGCAAAATCTGCCAATTGAATCTTTGAAGATGTTTATCGAGATTTTTCAACTATCCAAAGATTATCTACTGAAACTGTTTCGAAGTATTCTAATAACAAATTCATTTACAAATTCTACTTACAAACGAGTAATTAATTTTATTGTTGAACTAAATTATCAATCCGAATTTGAACCCAATGAACTATTATTACCATTAATCCTTAATTCGAAAGATTATCTTATCGATTTATATCTAAATAAAAATCCGGTCTACGAACAATCGTTACTCGATTTATTGAATAATTTATATGAACATAATGGTAAAAATCTTCGAGATATTCTCAATAAAAAATATCATTGCACGAATGTGACATTAAACAAAAAGTCTTTATCGAAATTAGCCGTTCGATATTGGAATTTATATGGCAATGAACAAAATGAGAAATATCCGAATTTAGCTGTCCTACAATCGAAACGAATCTTAGGCTATTTACTCAATACGAAATATAATGAAAATTCAAGTTCAGAAAAAGCCATGAGTGACGAATGTTGGAACGAATTAGTTGGAGTAAAAGAAAATGATTTTAGTTTGTTAGTTTATTTTATTGTTTCGTTTGTTTTGTAATTGAAGGATATTGTACAAGGAAATGAAGATTTAGCCGAATTTTTTATTGAAATTCTTGCTGATAAAGATGATATTAATGCAGTTAAATATTGGAGTAAGTTTAATGATCAAACAAAAACAAAAACACAATGATTTTATTTCTTCCAGTGAATCAATTAAATCTATCGCATGATAAATTACCAACATGGGTAGGCTTTGTGTATTTAAAAATAGAAAAAAAAACGTTTTGTTATGATAAGGTTCAACAATATCTTCATCTTAAACAAAATTCTCCACCGAAAACAACGAATTCCAATGAATTAAAGACTGAGATTGAATATTACAAACTGCCATTTGGAGTTGATCAAATAACTTTTGTCGATTCGGAATCGACATACGAACGTTTAGAAACTCGTCTATTTGCAAATCCAAACGAAGAACTGATCATTGGCCTCGATTGTAAAATGATTTGTTTTTCTTAATTCTCACACAAATATCTCTCTTAGGTGAATGGAAACCAATCTTTATCAATGCACCTAAATCGAAACAACGCATCAGTATCATGCAACTTGCATTCGATAACGAAATCTATCTTCTTGATTTGCTCAATTTTTTTCGTACATGTCAAACCGATCAACAACAACGATTAGCCCATCGTTTATTCAACAATGAACATGTGACATTACTTTGTAAGTGTTCTTTGGCCTGTTTTCTTTTTAAAATAAAACCTCAACAAAACATCTAGGCTATGGTTTTAAAAGTGATGCATCTATGCTCATTGCTTCGTATCCAATTTTCGAACGCGCACTCATGTCAGGTCAAACCTTACTCGATCTATGTCTGGTACAAAATGAAATCAGTTCAGAGATATATCCGTACGGTCAATCGACAGGCAAAGATAAAGGACTTAGTGAATTAGTTCGATTATGTTTTGGAAAACCGTTGAATAAATCCGAACAATGTTCGAATTGGGAAAGACGACCATTACGAAATGCACAAAGTCTTTATGCTGGTAAAAAAAATTCAATTGGAAAACGAATTCATATTTTGAATGAATTTATTTAGCAATGGATGCTTTTTGTTTGATTGATGTCTATCGATTTTTACTGCGTTCTTATCCATCATCGAATTATATTCAATCATATCGAGGCAGGAAACCGAAAAAACTCGATTCTACTATTGCTCGACAGATTGATATAAATTTCGTTGATGCCAATGAAAATCACTCGGAATCAGTCGAACAATCATCACCTGAGATCACAGCTGTATGTTTAACAAGATTAAATTATTCGATTGATCTCTTTATTTTTCAAATTTGTAGAACTCGGGTGAAACTCTTCGACCGAATCAAATTAAATTTGTCGTTGATAATATGCTTCACGGTCTAGGCAAAGAATTACGTACAGCTGGTTGTGATACAATTATCTTAAAAGATGAAGATCCACATTCGGATGCTATACGAGTAACTAAAGCTATCTAGCAAACTATTCATCAAACAACTTTTGTAGTACGCTCGAGCTGAAAATCGTATTATTTTATCTCGTGGCGGTCCTTATAATCTCGTAGGTTATTTCAAAAGAAAAATTGAGCATCCCAAAATTTTGATTTCATAGTTACGATCCAATGCTGGCGAAGGCCGTTGTTGGCAACCGCCTTTAAATGTTCCTGCTAAACTACAATGTCGTGCTGTTCTCGATCATTTCAATGTGAAAGTTCTACCTGAAGATATCTTTAGTCGATGCACTGTAAGAACTGATCTTAATTCTGTGGAGATCTTCCATTTTTTTATCTCGATTCAATGTATATTTAGCTATGCAATGGTGACGGATATGAAATTGTCGATGCTGCTGATATGCGTTTATTATTCTGTAAAATCAATGAATATTCTCTCGAAGATCTCGAACCAGAATTAATTAATTATCAATCGAAAAAAATTGATATTGAACAAAACAGATTAATTGGAGAAACAGTTCCAATTGTTTTAACCGGTTTAACATTGAGAAATTATCGTTCGTATACAGAATTTTACGTATGTCGTCCATGTGGCAAAGTCTATTGGCAAGGAACACATTGGCAACGACGAGTGAATCGAGATGCAAATAATAATACCGCAGTAGACGATGATAACGAGGATACTTTCTACGATGCCGAAGAAACTCTGTGATAACAAATTGTTTTGCTATTTTTCTCAGCCAAGAATTTTCTTTTTGATCATTTCGTAAACAAAGTGTGTTTGTTTTTGTGTTTTTCAGATGAGAGTACGTTTAAATAATACCAATTCAAAACAAGTTCCGAAATGGAAAAAACACGGTGCTAGTTCATCGAATCCAACACGAACTAAATATCGTGATGCTGCCAAACTTCAATTATTAGCATCAATACAACCATCATCATCATCGCTCGAGCTACCGTCAACAACAGCAGCAACATTTCCAAAAGAATTCGATCGAATATCACAATTTTCTAAAACAACTCTAGGCACAACGAAAACCAATGCATCGATGATTCAAGTCAACGCACGTGTTCTTCAAACATTATTAGATCGACAACCAGCAAAAAATGATCAACAACAAATGGTCATTTGGTTAGATGGAATCTCTCGTGCCTATTGCGCATTTCATCGAGCTGAATCAGCAAATTGTTTGAATTATATTTCGAAATTATTTGAAATATGTGTCAACGAATGTCTTCTATCGGTTTACAAACGTGTTCAAATCAAAGCAACGAATGTCTTAAAAACCGTCATAAAAACCATCTTAAAACCACAAGTTGAATCTTTACGAAACACTCCATTGTTAAAACAATTATTTCAAATTGTCGAACATGGTCTAACATATGCGTATACATTATCATGGAATTATGTTCTTCATTTACTCGGTGATATGTTCGAATTAATGGGCAAAGATTCATTTGAATTCTGTCGAAATTGTTTAGCATCATTGGCTGGTCTTCGTTCGACAAAAGATTTTTCATTTCTTGCTGAATTAGATTCAGCTGTTGGCAAAGCAATCCATGTGTTCGGACCTGAGAAAGTACTTTCAATCATACCATTGAATTTAACAGGAACAATTAAAGATGTTCAATTAGAACAATCATGGTTATTACCATTATTAAGAGATAATATTTCTCATACGGAATTAAGTCATTTTGTTTCGTATTTTTTGCCAGTTGCTTTTCAATTACAAACAACAGGTTGATTTCAATTTGAAAATGACTTTTTTTTTTTGATAATAATTGTATTTCGTTTTTTTCTTCTGCAGCTGATAATCTCAAAGAAAAAGGTGATCAAACAAATTCAACAGTTCTATTCACGTTACAAGATCAACTTTGGTCATTATTTCCTGGTTATTGTTCATATCCAACGGATATGTCAACAAGTTTGAAATTAATTGCTAAAGGTATTGGTACATCGTTGACAAAACGACCGGATCTACGTTTGTATCTCTTGGCTGGCTTGAGAAATTTAACATCGAAAACTACGAATGGTAAATTCAGATATCGAATAAAAGAAATTCTTATTATTTGTTTCAATAGAAACTGATCGTCAAGAAATGAGTAAATACGCAAAAAATTATCTTCCATTATTGTTCAATCTTTATACAACTGAAAAATGGAATCAATCACGTGATCCTGTTCGACAAAGTGTATTCGAAACGATCAAACGTTATTTAACAATAACAGATTTGACATTGTGTCAATCATTTTTTGATAAATCATTAGAAAAATTACAAAATCCGGATTTAGATCAAACAACATTGTAAATCAATAGTTTTTTTTTGTTTGAAATCTAATTTTTAAATTTAATTTTCAAGAGTCTATTTACTCGATATTATCTTAGTATTAATTCCATATTTGGATGACAAACGTTTACAATCACTCGAAGATAAATTAAAACATTTATTTTCAACAGTAATTAGCTATTCGAAATAAAATACAATGGAAAAATCAATCGATTTAAATTTAGAATACGAAACGAAGTGTGATGAAAAAATCCTATCGAATTCTTGAAGAACTCTGCACATGTTCAACACCAACCATTCAACAATTTCTCAATGAAACTCGTTCGAATTTCTTAATCGAACATTTACTTTTAGCATTGACACAATCTCAATCGGCTTTGAAAGGCGTTCGTTGATTCATTATGATCCTATTTCCAATTCATTTGCTTGTTTATTTAGCCTCAACTTCGTTGCCTATCAAGTTTACTTGATATGAAATCGAATCAAACCGTTGCTCGAATAAAACAAATCGTTCCACAAGTAAAATTCAATTGACAAATCTCGAAACATGTTTTTTTTTATCGTTAAACTAGTGTGTTCAATGTTTACATGAAATTAATAGTCGAACACGACATGATGCTTATTTATTATTAATTAAATGCACACGTCTTTGGACGTCACTCAGTGAACAATCATTCATCGGTAAAAAAAAGAACTATCTTTGATTTTTAAATTGAGAAATCAATCGATTGATTTGAATTTAGATTCTCTAACTGGATTTTTTCATTTTCTAATGGCTGGTCTCGTTAATCCGCATTCGCCATCGATGATCTCAGCAACATTACTTGCACTCAGTCGTTTGGCATTGGAATTTCGAGAGAATCTAGCTGGAACAATTGTTGATGAACTTCTATCAACATTAATACTCGTTCTTCAATCAACAGAACGACAAGTTGTTCAATCAGCATTAAGTTTCTGTCGAGTTCTTTTAATTATTTTCAATGAAACTGTTCTTTCGAAATATATCGAACAATTAGTAATTAATTAGAGACACACATACGCAGAAATTCGACTGCTTGTTTTTTGTCTAGGTAAAATCATTGACAATAATGCGAGATGAAAATGGTTTTACCTATCGTTCGAAATTAAAATTAATCCTTCAAAAATTAATTAAAATCTTCGGGTAAATCAGATTCATTCAAACAATTTCGTGACATTATCATTGTTGTTGTTGTTTCTAGTTTCGAAACTCTTCGTGATCTATTTCCATCAAGTTTTCATACTCAATTATCTTATATTAATAAAATGTACGCACGTAAAGAACGTCGTCGTAAAGGTACATCAACTATTGGTCAAAGTGTGATCACAAAAGTCGATGATGAAGACGAATTTGTTGATGACAATGAAACAACATTTACTGTTCGACCGAAATTAACTATCGATCAATTACTTGATGATTCCGATGATGATAACGATGGTGTCGTTGATATGGACGATAGTCGAACGATTGCAACAGCACGAACAACGGCAAGTATGAAACGACGAAAACAACAACGCGCTTTATGGATTAAAGAAACGGAAAATGATGATCCAATTGATTTAACAGAAGCCAAAGCAGCTCGAAGTATTTATGGTAAGTATTCGTTTTGACTTTCAAATAGAAAATGATATTTATTCGTCTGTTTTTCAGCAACAAAACCATTGACAAACAAAGAAGCTGAATCGATGAAACAAGCAGCGAAGAATAAACGACAAAATTCACGTTTTCGAACGGCACCTGACGGTCGTTTGATCATCGATATTGACGATGACGATAAACAGCAAGGTGGTGGTGGCGGTGATGATGACGATGATGATGAAGATGAATTCAATCGAGAAGATATCAAAGGTCTCATGGAAACACTCTCATTAAGTCAACGAGCGAAGAATAAACGTAAACGTACTTTCGATGATGATGATGACGACGATGATGATGAAGATGATGCTTATCAATTCAATGATAAACAAAGTCAAAGTGTTCATTCGAAATATCGAGGTACGATGGAAGACATAAAAAAAAATTGCAACTAAGAAAAATGCATAATCTATTTTAGCTGGTGGCAGTGGTATTCATCGACCATTGAATCAACCGAATAAACAAAAACGACCGGGAGACGCGTACAAATCAAAAGTAAAACTCTCGATATGTTTCATCCCTTGTTTGTAGTTATTTATTCGATTTAGCGTGGAGCGGGTGGCGATCGAAAACTATCGAATAAACACGATCCATACGCGTATATCAAACTCGATTTCAACGCACTCAATAAAAGGTATTTTCGAGATAATTGAGACATGAATAGTTTTCTACTGAGTATTTTTATTTAGAAAACGTGGTCAATTCAAAGGTCAATTTGAACAAATCGTTGGCGCTGCTAAACGTGGTGCTAATCGAGGTGCGAAACTTGGCGCCAAAGAACGTCTTCAAAAACGAAAAAACATTAAACGTTTAAGCAAATAAATGGAATTGCCATTGGTCCCGTTATTGTTTTTTGTTTGTTTCATTTTCATTGTTACAGTTCGTTATGTCGTTTAGAAAATAAAAGCAAAAGAATTTATTTAAAGTTTTCTTCTTTATTTCGCGAATTTTTATTCACAGAAAAAAACAGAGATAAAGTTAATTGCGTTCAATTTTAATCAACTTCTTCTACACGTGGACCTGAGTGTCCATTATTCGTATGGCTTCCACTTCGGCTATACTGTTGTCCACCAGCACCGGCATGCATTTTCGTCATTATACGTTGACATTTCTTTTCTAATTGCGAATATTGATGATCGATTTCGTCTTTATCAGCCAATTGATTTCGATCTAACCAACGTTGCATATCTTCGCAAGCATTGATCACACTTGATTTATCCGAATCAGTCAATGCTGAACCATTATAATTCTCAACAGCTTGTTTACATGAGTATAAATATGTTTCTAAACGATTTCGTGCATTGACACGTTCACGTGCATGTTCATCTTCTTCGCGATATTGTTCAGCATCGTTGACCATACGTTGAATTTCGGCTTGACTCAAACGACCTTTATCATTTTTGATTTCGATCTTCTTATTTCGGCCTGTACTCTTGTCTTCAGCTGTTACATGCAAAATACCTGAAAAACAAAACGAAAATAATGAGAATAAATATGAATGATATGACATTCTCTTTTTACCGTTTGCATCGATATCGAACGTTACTTCAATTTGTGGGACACCACGTGGTGCCGGTGGAATACCTTCGAGATCGAATTTACCTAGTAGATGATTATCTTTTGTCATTGAACGTTCACCTTCATAGACTTGAATCGTAACTGCTGGCTAGAAAATTATATATTCAGCATTTTCTCTCTCTCTCTC
>Ga0209914_1002975_pt1 | contig 12736 bp, 21 predicted proteins | sample ThiBiot_500_plan_FD_183949 | JGI IMG/M metagenome (GOLD analysis project Ga0209914, IMG submission 183949) | Wastewater bioreactor microbial communities from Cape Town, South Africa - Thiocy_cont_500_plan (SPAdes) | ecosystem: Engineered > Bioreactor > Thiocyanate-remediating > Anaerobic-Aerobic...
TCCTTCATTTTTACTTAAGGATTTATATGATAAGCGTTGAAACTATGTCGATTCAAAATAACGCATGTGAGCGATATTTTGCGTGTGTTTATATAACTTGGAATTTCCAGAAGTTAAAATCATTTTATACAACAGAGATGGGCGAGTTTCGATTTTCTCGAGTACGAGTACGAGTTACTCCTCTGTCATAGAAAGAATGCAAAACATTATATAAACTCTAACCTATTTGTTACTTTTGTTTTGATTCGTAACACAGTGTCCTTACAGAACGTTCTTTTTTTATTCGAGCACTTTTATCAGTAAGCCCGTTAACGAACGTCCTTCTGTTGTGACAACAGCAACTATTAGTTCTGCAATAACCTTTGTGAACTTTGTTTTTATCAGCCAAGGCTTGTTTCATCTATATATATATACACGATATTTTTCAAAATCCAGTATTACAATTTCTTTCACAAACAAAAAAATGGATCAGAGAAAATTTGCCATTACTGGTGATGTTTCTATCGAAGGAGTTCCACTAACCAGTTTATTTACTGCTGCTATGCGTGCAAAAGAATCGGCTAAATCTGATGATCAACGACAATTCAATGATCCATATGCTGCCAAATTGGCTCAACCTGCTCTAGTAGCATGGTCACAAGTAGCTAATGCACAGGAAGAAAATAAAATTCGTTTGGGTTTGAATGATTTTAAAATTTTGCAATATATGCTATCTTTGATTTTACAGAGTACTTCATACGGTTTTATAAATATGTCATTGATCGAACAGTTTATTTCGATAAAGCCATAGAAAATTATCTAGTTCAAAATCCAAATTGCAAGCAAATAGTTATTCTTGGTAGTGGTATGGATGCACGTGCTTATCGAATGAATCTACCAACGGATTTGACCGTTTTCGAGATTGACTATGTAGTTATTCAGGATTATAAAACAAAAGTCTTGAAAGGTACAAATAAAACAATTTCTATTTTGTTTTGCATTTCGTGTATCTTTATTTTCAGATGACAAACCGAATTGTCAACATGTTTTAATCAGAGCAGATATGGTCAAGGATGATTGGCCGAGTCTTCTTACGTCAACACATGAAGAATCAAGTCCAACATTTGATTCTACTCAGCCAACACTCTGGTTAGCCGAAGGTTTAACAATGTATATTCCAAAAACGAGCGTACCTGAATATGTATCACTTGTGAATAAACTTTCAGCAAAAGATAGTGCATTTATCTTCGATGGTGCGATCGATATTGATAGTTATATAAAAGATATACCTGACCTTCCATCGAACTTTTTGCATTCATCAGCCAATGATACTTTAGAACCATTGAATAGTTTAGGTTGGCAAATATCTAATCAAGTTGATTATTCTGATCACGGTGAAAGATTTTATACTGTATCAAAGCAATAATTAAATGATTGAAAATACATTCGTTTTTTTAATTTCAAAATAAAAGAATTCGATTAGATTGAAACTGATATTTTGAGGGTGTTGAGGGTGTTTGCGTATCAAAGGCAATTTATTCAGTCAATTCTTGTTTTATTTGGACACGTGTCCGGTTGCAAATCTTTGTAAGCAGGTGGAGTTGGAATTATAAGACCTCGAAATGTTTTTGATCCACCATAGAATGCCAAACGTTGAGCAGTATTGTAGAATTCTTGAAATTCAGCAGCAAATTCTGGTGTCCATTCGACACTAATCAACCAATTATACACTTGATCATCAGATGGTAATCTGAAAAAAAAATATATAAGCAATGAGCTACCATTTTATTTGACGTACGTTGATATTTGCATGATTTTTTGCCATGCCGGATAATCAATCATCATACCACACATATACAAATTATCTATTCGAGGAAAATAAGTAAACATATGAAGACACATTTCATTTGTCGTCGAAGCACCTCCCTTTGCAGAAAACGAAATCAAATGAACAAAATTAAATTACATCTAACTCACTAAAGTAATTGTATCTTTAGTTTTTGTTTGATAAATGCAACGCGTAGCAAATTCATCACCCTCAACATATGAAAATTCGTATATAAATCAAATATAGAATTTTCTTCTTACGGGATACAATTGAATTCTTTCCGGTAGAAGATTATTAAATTGATAATTGAAATCAAATGCATCAGCATTAAATAGATATTCAATAGCTGTATTATTCCGTATAACCTTAGTCCAGATGCTAGTACCTAGATTTCATCGAAAATAAACTGTTTTTTTTAATCATTTCGATTATGATAACATTAAACCTTGTAAATGTGTATGTGGAAATACAGCTGTGACCAAGGGGGAAACAGCTATTTATGAGTTTCGTGAGTTGAAATGAGTTAAAATGAGCTAAAATGAGTTCGAAAAGATGAAAAGATGCGAAATATAGGTAAAAATTGTCCAAAATAAAAGAGAATCAGAAGTAGTTATTTGAGCTCACTGAAACTCACAATAACTCAACAGATTTATGATCATTTTCATTAATTTAAAAAAGAGTTCAAGTGAGTCAAAATGAGTTAAAAATGAGTTTACGATGAGTTAACTCAGTTGTTTCCCCCTTGGCTGTGACAGTAATGCCTGATGCTGGGAGATTCTAATCGAATATATTTTGCAAAATAAAATTCGATTTTCATAGCAAAGAGAAATATTATACTTGAGTTGCATTACGTGGACAATATGAATCAACAATAAATTTATCAACATGCGGTGGAATAGCGATTGACAATGGAATTGATGTTGCACCGAAAGTTAAAAATCCGAGATCATATTGTCGCAATTGATTGCTGAGATAAAAACGAATACCGGAATTATCTCGATGACCTATAATTGAGAGCACATTCGATATATATATATATTCTTATCGAAGAAAAACAAATAAATTACCAGAAACTAGTGATGGATTATTGTAATGTGTTTCAAGTAAATAGTATTTGATATGAAAATCACCACCAATAGGATATCCAGCTTCTTCGGGAAATTCTAATAGCTATCGAAAGAAAAATAGTGTTGCGTATATAAGTCTGAATTTTAGTCATTTCTCGTTTACATAATCCGCTCCAACAGCCCAACCAGTTGCAATATTCGATGAGCAGAATTGAACTTTCTCTGCAATATTATCGCATATATCATCAGGCAAATTAGTATCATCAAAAATGGATGAAGGATCACATTCATATACAAGTAAATGATGAATAAGTTCGACATTATTTGGATCAATCAACATTTTATTCGCTATAGCGTGACGTTTTGTTGTAAATTGAGTTGGCGCTTTGAATATCTTACAATGATAAGTCGTTTTTTCTGCTGGAATAAGATACTATTAAACAAAATATGATCGAGAAAAGAGATCATCACACGAAAGATTTACATTATTCGAACGCCATTCAAATGTGTCTAAACCAACAAATTTATCTTCCGATGGTGGATCATTGTATGAACGAAGTGGAATTGTGCGAGAACCACGTCGATCTTCATGATAGGTAATATCATCACCATCAGGATCAACAAGACCAAAAGCAAAAATCAAATGATTTGTTCCAGACTAAATATCATTCCAAAACTATGCAGTTTATGTTCAAATTCGTATAGATTTTACCTTGATAGGATAGTCCATGATATCACATGTATCAAATGCACGTTTAAATTGAATAGCTGTCCATCCATTTTGTTGTCGACCTTGAAGAGCAAACCAATCTTGCGTTGTATTATCAACGACTGGTTTTGCTTGAGTAAATGCATGTCGATCCTATATTCAAACAACAAAAATCTAGTTTTAGAACTCAAATAAACAATGAAATATCGCACTTGAAAAAACATTTTGCCAGTTGAATCAATCCATCCAACTCCAATATCTGCTCCTGTCATACCACCCGCTACAGTTTCATAATAGTATTCAATCAGTTAGAATGTTTTTTTTTAAATTTAATCTATTACCTGGACTAACTCCTAATGCAATCCAGCCTGTCGTATTGACATGTAATTCAAAAGTAATTTCTTTAGCCGTATCATTAGTTGTCCACCAAAGATCTGCTATACCGATTTGAAGTTCTATTGTATGTGAATAATTAACAAATGGTGTAATTGGACTTGATACACCATAACATGACTGAATTAAGCAATAGAATACGATACAAATCGAAAAAATTTGATCTTTCCACATCGTTTCCATGCAGAAGTATATAGTCATGCTTGCTCTCTCTTCTATTTTTATATAGATATATCGAGATGAGTCATATCTTCTGTTTATTTTTGACTCATGGATAAGAAAGCTCAGATACCGAAGAAGAGGTATTTTCTGTTCTGTTCTCTTTTTCTTTTCGTGATAAAAAACAAACATATCATACAGTTTATTATACAATGACATCGAATTCAGAAGTATCGACTATATTGAAAGCTAATCAATCTTATGTTGATCAATTTGATAAAGGCAATTTACCGATGCCACCTGCACGAAAGGTAGCCATTGTTACTTGCATGGATGCACGTATTGATCCAGCTAAAATTCTTGGTTTAGAAATCGGAGATGTAAGTAGATAACAAAGATCGTATTTCTTTGATTCTTCTTCATTTTCACACAGGCTCATGTAATTCGAAATGCTGGAGGTTCATTCTATGAAATCTTTTTCTAATCTTTGAACTTGTTTTTTCGATTATTCGTACGTAGGTCGAGCTGCAGAAGCACTTCGATCATTAATCATAAGTCAACAATTACTTGGTACACGCGAAATTCTTGTTATTCATCATACCGATTGCGGTAGAGTTATTAGCTATTATTCGATTGAGTACACGCATAAAACATTTGGGTCTTTGTTCTAGGTATGCTCACATTCAAAGATGCAATTTTACAAGAAAAACTGAAAAGTGAATTTCAATCAACTGCTGATCATATCGCATTTCTTTCGATTGGTAAACTCGAAAATTCTGTTATTGAAGACGTGAATTTTCTCAAAACAAATCCGTTATTATTAAAAGATATTCCGATTACCGGTTGGATTTATGATGTTAATACAGGAAAATTAAATCAACTCGTTTAGCATTCGATTTTGTTTTCTAATCATATATTATGAATAAAAACGTCTAGGTGAAGCACGCGCACAATCACGCATGGATCCATATAGTCTAAGCATAGGTCGTTACAAAGTACAATATGTTAGTTTTTATTTCGATTTTTGTTTTTGATCCGTCGAACGACATTGATAGATTAAACCATTGACAATCAATATGAATAAACTTGACCAAAAGAAGAACATTTTCAATAAACCAGCATAACAAGCTAAGCTCATTATTGTATCATGTCGATTCGGATAGATTTCTAGTACATATTTTTCAGCAAGATTTTCAATATAATCGGAAATCATGTACAGAAATGGTGCAGTGATATATGCAGGTCCTTTGTTCATCGCTAAATTTGGCAAACTTAATGATAGAAAAAGAGATATTGGAAAAATGAAGTCAATATAATTTAGTAATCGATAAGCTTGACGACCTTGGTCAGCTAAGTTTGAAAGAACTTCATAGCCATCGTCCGGTGTAAAATAATATAACGAATCAAGAACGATTGGAAATTTGTTTGAACCAATCGATGCACCATAGTCGAGTAATGGTTTACAGCAAAAATAAAAATTTAATACCGTCAATAACCATATAATTAAAATGTAATAACGATTAGCGAAAGGTTTTAATGTGTAATAAAGTTTCTTCATTGATGCTACGTTGCGAAAGATAAAAGAACACGAAGCACACCTCACTCTAGAGATTGATAACGAAAGAAGCAAAGCAAAGCAAAACTGAAGTATGTTTTATAGAATATTTTATAGGTTAATTGACATAAACCAATCGTTGAATTTGAGGACGTTTGCGTTTCTTTGCTTGCCGTTTTTGTCGTAGATACTCGCGATCTTCGGCAACTGGATCAATGCCAAAGCAATATTTTAGTACGTCCATAGTAACTATAAAAATAGCGAATAGAAGCATAATGAAAATAGCAAATGACGCGATGATTTTCGCGTAGATTCGATGACGGTTTATTTTGTTAGAAACAATTTCACAATTTGGACCTGAATAACTGTCGCTAATACATCGACATGTATAATTGAATTTTAGGGATTGACAGATTCCTTTGTTTTTGCAAGGATTATTAATACAATAGTTGATCTTTGTCTCGTACTCAGCTAGAAAGTTTAAAACAATGAATATCATTAGTTTGAGGATTTGAATAATTTACTAGATCGATGATCATTTTGACAACGAATACCATTGAAACCATGCTGACACGAACAATTATATCCACGACTACTACTTGTACAAATACCACGATTTCTGCAAGGTTGAAGCATCGAGCATAGATCATTGGTGACGGTGCAATTCGTGCCTATGTAACCTAATTTGTTGCAAAATGGTGGTGTAAAATATGCTGTTTTCATTATTGGTGTAGTAGTTGAAGTTGTCTCTATCAACAGAAAAGAATAAGATTAATCCGATACATATTAAACGCGGCTATGATACCTTCTTTTGTTATTGTTGTTGTTGTCGCTGTTATTGATGTGGTCCTTGTTGCTGTTGCTGTTGCTGTTGTTGTTGTTGTTACTGTTGTTGTTGCTGTTATTGCTGTTGTTGTTGCTGTTATTGCTGTTGTTGTTGCTGTTATTGATGTTGTCGTTGTTGCTGTTGCTGTTGTTGTTGCTGTTGTTGTTGCTGTTATTGATGTTGTCATTGTCGTCGTTTTTGTTGTTGTTGTATCTGTCATGAAATGAGGGTGAGGATGTATAGACAAACAATATTTTAGATAATATAATTTTATTGGTGATATTCATATTACATTAACCAACAAAAAGAAGCGGGCTACTATTCTAAAATTAGATGTACTTACGTTGAGAATATAATGAAGCTGTTTCGTTGGGACAGACTCGTAATTCAATATCGTCGATGGCTACATCGTTTCCATTCTCTCCACCGACGTTTGTAATTAGTAGTAATGTTACCGATTGTTTGGGAGCACGGAATGACACAGTATGTTTACACCAAGTCATATTTTCGAATTGAGATATTCTACCAGTATTATACTGAGCAACTACCGAAGTATCACCTGTAGGCCGAACTTCAAATCGAATATTTGGTTTTGGGGAATCAAAAAGTTTTACTACATTCGCTAAATAAGCAGAGAATTCATAACATGTTCCAGTACATAGACTATCAATAGACATATTAAATAATTCACTATTATTTGCACCTATATTGATTAAATACATATATCCATTACTGTCATTTGTGTGATCAAGACTTCCAGTATAAAAAACGTCATGAAACTTAGGAACTTTATTGACAAAGACAAATTCACCATTTTTTTCAGGAGGCATTACACTTGTATAATTAGTATTACTAAAGTTGAAATCGTTTGGCATTTTATCGGCCTTTTCTTCTGTACCATTTCCGAATGTAATTAAGAAGATTGGTTCGTCATTAGCTATGCCACTAGTCGAACACGATGAGTTACCCTCTATAGAAACATAAAGATATAAAATTTAATATAAGACAACTATTCATAATTAAGATTCACAAATACACAATTTTATAGAACCTAAATCAAATTCAAAGAATTTAATTCTTTCCAATCATTACCTGATATCTTATAAGATACAAAAAACATAATTAATCGTGTATAGAAAATTCTTGCCGACATCACCATTTCTATTTTGTATTCAAAATGTAACTTTTATGATACAGATATTAAGGAAAAAAGTCATATATATATTCATTCTTCCAAGTATACAGAGTCACGTATCAACAATATTTGTTCCTTTTTTTTTGGTCTTTAATCATATGGTAGTTCTGAATATCAAATATTCAATATTTACTGTCTATACAAGCCAATATTTGCACAATAAAATTTTGATTTTTTCTTTAATTTTTATTAACAGAAAATCGTTGAACTCGACTATGGTCTCTATCAACGACATAAAGATTATTCTCGACATCAAATGATAAACCTTCTAGAACATGAAACTGATTCAATCCATCTCCGTTATCATTTCTAACAACAGCAACAACACGACCTTCCTCTGATCCCGATACCCAACACATAATTCGATTATTTCTAGAATCAGCCACATAAACATCGCCAACTTCATTCACAATCAATCCATTTGGATGATATAATTGTTTTAAACTATTTCCACATTTATATCCACCAGCAACAACAATCCCTTTGTCTGCATCTTTCAACCATTTCATCACACGATGATTTCCCCAATCCGAGATATAAACTGTTTCTTGACGATCGATGAAGATATACGCTGGTCGATTGAGTTGATCGAGTTTATCCCCTCGACCATTTCCACCTGCAACAATTGTTCCTTCGTCTTTTTCACCTTTTCTCCATCTTCGAACTTCATCTTTCTCCGAATCAGACACAAATAAATCTCCATTTTCATTCATTTTTAATCCACAACATGAAATATTCTCAATAATAATTTCTTTGTCTTCCGAATTTTCTAATGACCATCGAACAACTCGCTTATTGTCCCAATCGGCAATAATTAAAGATCTATTATTTTCATCAACAATCACGTCAGTTGGTCCATTCAATTGATCGATTCTATTTCCTTTACCATTTCCATAAACAACAATTTGTTCATCGTGTTCACCTAATTCCCATCGGACAATACGATGATTTCCATAATCGGCAATATAAATCGATTGTTGTTGACGATCGACATAGATTCCTTGAGGATAATCGAGTTGATTTAAATCGTTTCCTTGTCCGTGTCCACCAGCAATTGTTTTTGCATTTATTTCCCATTTTATATTTGATTGAATATTATCTACGTATATCAAATTCTCCCAAACGACTCGATCACTTTGTTCGGAATGAAGTATAATGTCGGCAGGTTGTGTCGATTGTTTGACGTCCAACTTTAATTGATTGATCTGCTCATTTAATCGAGTCAAATCATTTTCAATGAAATCACCTGATTCTCTCAAGTCAGTCAATTCTTGAGACAAATTCTTAAAATCATTGCCAATCTTAGTTCGATTTGTGTTCAACAATTGAATGGTCTGTTGACGAGCAAATGCAGCTACGTTTTTAACTTTTTCAATAGTAGTTTTTTCCCATTCGTCAATGTCAATCATAACTGGATTGAACTGTATCGATCTATTAATTTCTTCTTGTAATTGATTACGATTTTCAACAATTTTTTCCAATTCACCAAACCAACTCTCTCGATGTCCTGTGAAATGTTTGTTACAAAAGTATTTGTCACAACCAATACAGTGCATTGGTACTGACGATTTTTTACACATATCACAGTGTCTCGACGATGCCATTCAATTTCTGATAAAAATGATTCTTGTAAATCAATCAATAACATGTCCAAAGAGAAAAACAAGAAAAAATGGAATCATTTGTGGATTGGCTGGTGCATTTGCTGACAACAATTAGTCGCTACATTCGCTTTGAAATAGAAGCACTCATTATGACAACGTTTTTTTTTCTCCGTCCTACGTGATAAGTTTCCCATACCTTGACTATGACTCACCGTATGCGTAGGTTATTTCTACGCAATATTAAAACATTTATAAATCGAACATCATTCGACTGTAAATAGTTCATTAAAAGAAATTAAAATGCATCAATTTATTTCAGTTATTCTATTTGTTGCTGTCTTGCTGATTGCTACAATTCAAAGTGCATCATTAACAGACACTGACGATGCTGAACTTACACATCTTTTGAATCGTAATCAACGCGTTTTCAATCATGAACAACAACAATTTCAACAGCAAATGTTAGTTGCACATAACAAATATCGATCCTATCATCGTGTATCACCTCTTCAACTCGATGATAGTCTCAATAGTTTGGCACAAAATCATGCTGAAACTCTTGCACGACAAAATCAATTACAACATAGTGTAACACGAGCTGTTGGAGAAAATCTTGATCTTATAACAACATCTCAAAACACCACCAATATCGATGGTAAATAAGTCAAATTAAAAAACCAAAAGCTTCATATTATTATTTATGATTATTTGTCTTCTAGGTGCTTCGATTACTGATTTATGGTACGATGAAATTCAATTTTATAAATATGCTGATGGTGCTTTTTCAATGAAGACAGGTCGTTTTACACAAATTGTTTGGAAAGATTCACAAAAGCTTGGTGTTGGTTTTGCCTATAACAATGATAGTACGCAAGTCTATATTGTTGCTCAATATTCACCGTCGGGTAATTATATAGGACAATTTTTACGAAATGTTCTTGCACCAAGAACAGAATTGTAATTAATAAAACATATCATTATCAGAGAATGTTCTCAGTATCAAACAAAAAAATATTAGTCATATTCTGCACCTGGATTATGTATAAACTCGAGACGCAATGTCTAGAATAATAATAATATAAACTAGAAATTTACAAGCAGAAGCTCAGTCAATCAGATATTACTGTGTTTTGTCGCCATGCTGCTAGAAGATATTCAATACCTTGTTTTCCAATCCAATTTTTGCAGAGACAGATCATTGTCAATGTCTAGAAATACATAATACAAATAGCGTGTTTAAAAAGCAATGAGTAAGTGGATAAAATGTGTTACTTTATTTCGTTGTAATGCTTGACTAAGCCATCGAGCACCTTCATTTCGAATTCCATCTCTATAGAGAATGAGTTTTCTTAATGTCTATAGGGAAAATAAAAACATGTGTTTCAACAAAGTCTGTAAGTCAATCAAATATTACAGTGTTCTGTTCCAGTGCTTCGCTAAGATATCGAGCACCTTCATCACCAATTCTATTTTCAGAAAGATCAAGTTCTACTAATATCTATAAATATAACACAAATTGACACTTCGTAAAAGCAGAAATTATAAGACAATTCAATGTGACTTTGTTTTGCTGCAATGCTTCACTAAGATACTGCGCACCTTCAACTCCAATTTCACTAGCCTCAAGGGACAGTGATGTCAGTGTCTAGAGAAAACGCAAAAATCATGATTTTGAAAGCAATGAATGAGTCTATTAAATGTTACGTTATTCTGTTTCAGTGCTTGACTAAGATATTGGGCACCTTTATTTTCAATTCTATTTGCAATAAACTTCAGATTGGTCAATGTCTAAAAGGCATGGGAAACAACAATAAGTATAGTAATTCGACTGTAAATGTTACAGTATTATGTTTCAGTGCTTCGCTAAAATATCGAGCACCTTCATATCCAATTTGATTGACACGTAGGTCAAGTTCTGTCAGTGTCTGGCAAAAATATCATATTTGAATAGCAAAAATAGGTAGAAGAGATTGATTGCTACTTTATTATGTTTCAAGGCTTCAGACATATGTCGAGCGCTCTCATCTCCGATTGGACTGCGAAAAATGCTAAATTGTGTAAGAGTCTAGAGAAAATAGAAAATTTGGAATATGTGCTCAATGATGGAGTAGATCAAACGTTACTCTGTTGTATTTTAGTGCTTCACTCAGATGTCGAGCACCTTCCTCGTCAATATTATTATCGTATAATTCTAGTATCGTTAATGTCTGTACAATAAAAAATGCGTATATCAATTTGATGATAATGAAGGCGTCTAATTTAATTTTACTGTGTTATATTTGAGTGCCTCACTCAAATACTGAGCACCGTCAGGTCCGAATTGATTGTAATTAAGTCGTAGTTGTGTAACAATCTAATGATAATATAGTATTTTAGTATAGGATTAACTAAGAAATATATTCAATGCTAGTTGCTTTATTGTGTTTCAATGCTTCACTTAGATGCCGAAACTTTTGACCGACAACGTCTTTGGAAGATTGTCCGATATAGGTAAGACTCTATATGAAAGATAGAAATATGTACGGGTATTTTATGTTTCTGTAATTTACTTGGTATCGTGAATAGGAGTTGAGAATATTATTCAAACGTTGACAGATGTTATTTGCCGACGCAAATAATTGATAATCATCTAAGTGATCGAGTATGCGATACACCATTTCTACTGGCAATGTTTGTAACGACGAAGACATGCTGTATTCTGAAGAGACTATATTCGAATGAAAAATATATCACTTTCTTTTCATTTTTATAGGCTTCTGTTACATTTAGTTATGCAAGTACTCATGTTTCTGATGACAATGCAATAACAGTATAATTGCGATAACAATACGTTGCATCATTCATACTTCTCTATCAATTGATTTGAGGGTGAGGGTGTTATAATTACTGAAAGATATAAAAACAGACATAAAAACTGTATTTCCTATTAAAATAATATGACGTGTATATGAAATCGACGAACTAAAATTATGAGCAGAGTATAGAGCAATGGGATTACAATAGAAGATTTTATAATTAGTTAAATCACACATGATACTTTCTTTTTTTCAAATTAAATTTGTTCTTGTCTCACAACAGTGATGGGAACGATTCGTGTTTTTTACAAACCGAACAGAACTGAACCGAATTTAACCGAAAAAACTTCAAACGAATTAAATCTTATAGAGTATCCTGGTTCACCTCGTACTTAACATAGCCAGGTTCAGTTCGAGTAGCTTCTGTTAATTTTTGAAGAAGAGGAAGAATATTTTCAATTTGATCATTGGTTACTTGTGATATCCAATACAAATATAATTTCGAAATAGAATATTAACATTGAAAATGATCATTTTAGGACAATGTCGAAGTGAAAGATGTCGGAGCTTGATTTTACACAAATAGGAAGAATAAATATCATATAGTGTGATCCTCCTTTTATTCG
>Ga0209914_1002978_pt1 | contig 12730 bp, 13 predicted proteins | sample ThiBiot_500_plan_FD_183949 | JGI IMG/M metagenome (GOLD analysis project Ga0209914, IMG submission 183949) | Wastewater bioreactor microbial communities from Cape Town, South Africa - Thiocy_cont_500_plan (SPAdes) | ecosystem: Engineered > Bioreactor > Thiocyanate-remediating > Anaerobic-Aerobic...
TGGAGGTTGTGGCTTGCAGAGAGCCGCCGTCGCTCTGTGGCCAGCAGCAAGGTGTTGCGCGTGAGGGAGCCGAACACGCTCACTCGCTGGTACTCGAAGATGGCCACGTACCTCGGTAATCTGTTCGAGTACTGATCAACGCCACCACATGAAGAAGGCGTCATCAGCAAGGCACACATGGTTCGCGCGCCATACGCGCACAGCACACGAAGCAACAACGACAGCACATACATTCCACCAGCGAGTCATCGGGGAGCAGGTGCAGCACGGCCATGAGTCTTGGTTTGTTCTTCGCGCGGACAAACCGTAGCATTGTGTCATAGAGGAAAGTATTGGACGTTTCGCCAAGGACTACCCACACACACACACAAGCACGCATGAGCACGTATGAGCACGAACGAGGGAGGGTAAAGTGCCCGCAAACAGAAGCCCAGTGCCACACGTACTTTGCAATACCTCGTCGGACCGAGGGCAGTAACGGAGGGCAGCGTGAACGGCATCAAAAAGGGAGATATTCTGAGGTGTCAAATGTGCGAGCAGTAGCTGAATGGCTTCGTCGCGAGGGAACGTTGCCATCGAGAGCAAGAGCGCGTAAGCGAGCAGCGGCGGCGAGAGAGGCAGCAAACAACGAACGAGATCGAGATCTGTCGTTCGTTGCTTGTTGTTGGTGCCCACTGCTGCTGCTGCCTCCTTCGATTGCCGGCCATGCCTCGCGTGTCTTCTCACGTCCTTGCTGTCGTCGTCCTCATCGTCACATCAGCTCTCGTGCTGCTTGCCGCGCCACTGACGCCCGATGCCACTCGCTCACAACGGCTCCATTGGATCGTTCGTGTGACGCCCGAGCAGGCGCAGCAGTACGAGCGCCAGCTGGCTGCCTCGCTCGTCGGCCGTACGCCGTTCGCGCTCGGGCTCGAGTCTCGCAATGCCGCCATACGCACTGCTGCGGCACTGCGCGCCACGACTCTGCCACGAGAGCTCGAGGCGATGCGGCACGTCGCGTCTCTCGTGCGGGTGACTCGCCGCGTGTCGCCGCTCGCTGCCAACACGCAGTCGTCCGACACACCTCTCTCGTCGGAGCACCTGTTTGCGCTCGAGCTCGTAGCGCCCCTGTCGGCAGCTCGGCTCTGGCGCGAGCGCATCGAGCGCTGGCTGGACGCCAAGCGTGAGGTCGTGTGGTTCGCGTACGACCAGCGGCAGCGGCGGCAGTTGCGCGATACGCCGCAGCCATCATCATCGACGCTGCCGAGCGACCCGCTGTTCGCATCGCAGTGGCACCTGCGCAACACGGGGCAGCGCGGCGGAAAGGCCGGAGTCGACGTCAACATCCTGGACGCGTGGGCCGACGGCTTCACGGGCAACGGCAGCGTGATCGCCATCGTCGAGGAGCCGTTCCAGGCGTCGCATCCCGACCTCAAGGCCAACTACGTGCTCGCAGCCTCGGTGCTGCTGACGCCGAATCTCGACATTGACGCGCACGCCACGCGCTCGGCTGGAGTCGCTGCCGCGGCACGCAACAGCGTGTGTGGCGTCGGCGCCGCCTACAATGCCAAACTCGCCTCGATCGGTCTGCCAGTCGACGACCAGGACTGTACGAACTCGCGCACACGCACACGCACACGAGAGCGGGCATCGTGGTATGGTGGCTCTGGAATTGCGTTGCTAACGTGCAGATGCGCGGTGCGTTGGTGTCGCGGCACAGTGCTGGACTCGATCGAAGCACAGGCGCTGCTGCACAAGATCGACTACAATCAGATCTTGAGCAACAGCTGGGGTCCTGTCGACAATGGCTACACTCTCGAAGGGCCAGGCACGTTGGCGACCGAGGCCTTTGCGCATGCGACGCTCGTTGGTCGTGGCGGTCTCGGTACCATCTACGTCTGGGCTGCTGGCAACGGCGCACATGGTACATACTGCTCGCCAGCAATGCCACCCACTCACGATATCTACCTCACTCACTCACTCTTTCTGACTGATTCGCTGATTCGCGCGTAGTGAATGACAATTGCAACTACGATGGATATGCCTCGTCGCCGTACACGATTGCCGTCGGCGCCATTGACAACTACGGCCGCCATTCGTTTTACAGCGAACCTTGTGCGGCGCTGCTCGTCGTGGCTCCGAGTGACGGTGGCTCGGCTGGCGTATCGACCACCGACGCCGTCATCCAGGGTTCGAGCGAGTGCACGTCCGAGTTTGGCGGCACATCGAGCGCCGCGCCATTGGTGGCCGGCGTCGTGGCGTTGATGCTCGAGGCGAACGCGCGGCTCTCGTGGCGCGACGTGCAGCTGATACTCGCCCGGAGCGCCGTCATGATCAACGCCGACGACGGCGACTGGGTGTTCAACGGCGGCGGCTTGCACCACTCGCACCGCTACGGCTTTGGCCTCGTGAACGCACACGCCGCCGTGCGCCTGGCGCAGAACTGGGAGCCTCTCGGCGCTGCCAAGGAGCTCGAGTTCGCCGACGCCAACGTCAATCTCGAGATTGCGGCCGACGCGGTCGCCGTCTCGCGTTCGATCCACCTGCCGATCAACTCGACGGTCGAGAGTGTGCAAGTGCGGTTCACGGCCGAGCACGAGCACTGCAGCGATCTTCGCATCACACTCACGTCGCCAGCAGGAATCACGAGCGTCCTCGCAGAAGCCCATGGCAATGGTATGTCTTGCTCTCTCTCTCTCTCTCTCTCTCTCTCTCTTGTTCGCTCTCACTCACATCCACACGATCGATCGATGTCGACAGTGCACCAAGTCAAGGTCGACATTAGTGGCATCGCCAACGCTGAACCCACATCGTTCATTGGTGTTCGTGCCATCTTTGGTCCGCAGTTCCCAGCGAGTGGCGTCGTTGGCTTCGTGGTGCCGACGCGCCCGAGCAATGGCTGCAGCGAACTGTCGAATGCCAATGACGTCGCGGGTGGCATAGCCATCATCCGACAGGGCTTGTGCTCGTTCGATACCAAGGTCAAGAACGCGCAGCTCGCCGGTGCCATTGCGGTCATCGTCGTGGCCGAGGGAACGTCCGACCTGCCGCCCATGATGTTCCCGACCTTGCCCGAGTACGACTGCCAGATACCGTCGGTGCTGGTGCGCGGCGTCAACGGAGCGCCCGTGATGTACGCGGCCTCGAACGCACCGCGGCAGGTCGTGGCCAACATCACGGCCGACTACTCGCGCCGCACGCCGATCGACAACGTCTACGACGAGTGGACCTTCACGTCCGTACGGCACTGGGGCGAGTTTGCGCAAGGCAACTGGACGCTGACGGTCGAGAACGCGAATCCGAACCGCGACTACACGGCTGGCACCTGGCGTCATTGGAGCTTGCGAGTGCGCGTCCTTGCTGATGGCCTTCCCGATGGTATCAATCTCTGTGCATCTTGCTTTCTCTCTATTTGATGGCGATTTCGTGCCACATTTCGTGATTTACTCACAAGCCTTGCGCTCGGTGTGTGTGCCACCTGCCAGACAAACTACCGTACCCGCTGTGGTTGATACCGGTGGTGCTGCTCGGTGTGGCGCTGCTCTGCGCCGTGTTGACGCTCATCGTGCACCGTGTGCTCTCCATCTTCCAGTCGTCCGAGAGGCGCGTCGAGAGCCTCAGCGACGAGCCGGACTTTGAGCTGGCCGCCTTCGAAGCTGCCGTGAGCGAGCAGGAAGCGCACGATCTCGAAGCTCCTCTCGCAGATCGGCAGTCGTCTGCGGCACCATCGAGACTCAGCGGCGAATCCTCGACCGACGACGAGGACGGCGATGATGGCCTGTAGATTTGCCTCAAAGGGATCATATATGTGTGTGCGTGTGTGAATAAAGTACGAGTGAGTGAGTGAGGGCTACATAAATATCTCACTGACGAGAAATATCTTCTCGGGTCGCTTTCCATCTTTGCTCGTTGGCGCTCGTTCCCGGTCGTTTGCTCGCTCTCGCTCTCGCGCTCGTTGTTTGGCCGCACCATATGGACACGCAGCACGAGGAAGGTGAGCTCGTAGCCACGTTGCCGCTCGAGCTGATGATGGTGGCGCTCGCGGCACCCAGCGACAATCACGACTCCGCTGCCTTCGCCGACAAGAAGGCGGCGCTCACCGAGTGCGAGCCAGCCACAAGCCAGAGCACCGAGCTAGCTCTCGTGCTGTACGATCCCCACGCCAGGGCATCAGTGGCACCGGCGCCATCGCCATCATCGCCACGATCAGAGGCGCTCGTCGTGAATGTCGTGGCAGCAGACGCAGTGCCGGTCGTGTGCTTGCGGCTGCGTCAATCGTTGATATCGTCGTTCCGCAAGCTCGAAGCCGACGCGAACAAACGCGCCACTGCCACCGCCACCACTACCACCAACAACAGCAGCAGCAGCAGTTCCAACTCGACGACGACCAGCAGCACGGCAATCGCCCTCGTGGCGCCGCAAGCCACCGACAAGGTCGCAGCGTCGAGCGAGCGCACGGCAGAGTTGGAGCGAGCGTTGCTCCGAGCCGAGCAGCAGCAGCTCGAAGCCAGTCGCGTACTCGAGCACAAGACCGAGCAGCTCGCGGCGCTGCAGCTCGCCAACGAGCAGCTCGACGCCAAGTGCTCGCAGCTGCACGAGAGGCTCGAGCACGCCGTGCGGCAGCAGCAGCACGTCCAGATGCTGCTCGACAACTTTGAGGCGTCGTTGCGTGCCACCAAGCTCAACCTCTCGCAGGTGCAGAAGATGGTCTTCCAAACGCAGACCAACGGTGCGTAACCGAGCGCGACCACTCGTTGTCGTTGTCGTTGGCGTTGAGCACATGCGCGATGCTCACGAGCCGGCGCTGCACAGTAACGGCAGCCGAAGCCTGTTACGCCGTCGCGTCGAAGCAGCTCGACCGACTCGAAGGTGCGCGATGGATCGTGATGCCAGGATCGGCGAGTGGCGTCTGACTCTCTCGCTCTCGCTGGCTCAATGGCGTTGCGGCCCTATCACGCAGATGAGCTCGTGACTCTCGAGCGCGCCGTCGCGACGCAGACCGATCACGCGCACTCGCTCGAGCAGAGGCTTGCGGCTCGCGAGATTGAACTGGCAGAGGCGCACAGCTTGCTCGCCACAGCCGAACGCAAGGCTCGCAATCATCTGGAAGCACTGGAAGCCGAGCGAGAGAGGCACGCATTACTCGAGCTCCGAAACACGGTACGACGAGCAGCAGCAGCACAATGAACCTCTGCGGTGATTGCGTACCGAGAACCAACTCGTACCTCGTGCGTGTGGTGTAGGAGCTGCTCGAGCAGTTGCACGAGGCAACGAAGGCCGCTCGCGCCATCGCCGAGGTCGGTTACCAGCTGCACGACGTCATTCGTACCTCGCACGACGAGCGCTCGTCTGTGCGCGCACAGCTGGAGCGAGAGCATGTGCGCTGCACCGAGTTGCAGAGCCGCGCACACGAGCTCGAGTTGCAGCAGCACCTGCACGACCTCGATGATCGCCACGAGCACAACGAGGAGGAGTCTGGTACCGGGGAGCGCTCGCTGCTCTTGGCTCTGGCGCACGAGCGGCTTGCTGCGCTCGAAGACGCGCTCAGCTCGGCCGCCAAGAGGTACCTGGCTCTCGTTCGTTCCTGCGCATTCATCACACTCACGCCGCGGCATTCGAGCAGGGAGCAGCAGCTGGAGCATACCGTGAACGAGCTACGAAAGCAGCTCCAGACGCCAAGTCAAGCGCCTCGCACTGGACCACCAAGTGCGGCGGCTACTACGATCACCACCAACACCAGCGCCAGTGCGCCGTTGGCTCCGCCGCACCGCCCATGGTCCGCACTGATGCTCGACGATTCCGACAACGACGATGACCTGCTCGACGAGCCTCGCCACACTGGTGCCGTGAGTCGCACCACGATCGCGAGCACGAGCGTCGCCGCCGACCACATCGCTGAGGAGGACGACGAGGAGGAGGCGGATGCGGCCTTGTCGGCCCTCGCTCGCTCGCTCGTGCACTTTGATCGCGGCAGCGTCAACAAGACACGACCGGCGACGCCGCGCCCGCTGCCTGGGGCTGCACGATTCCGGCTGGCTGGCTCGACGGCCAATGGCGCCGAACGCCCGTCTCCGATGCAGCCATCGGCTGGGCCTTCGAAGCGCCCTCGGCAACGCGCCAGCTCGACTACTGCCAACGCCAAGCGCCGCTGCCTCGACCTGAGCTCGCCGTCGTTCTCGAGCTACGACGACGACGAGCAATGATGATCTCGAGCTCCCGTACCATCACACGCCAAGTGGTACCATATAAACAACGCCACCAACGATGGTGTACGACGTACGCTCGTGCGCCATTCATTGGGGTGGTTCGCATGGTCGACGCACAGCAAGCAACGGTAACGAGTGAGCCATACGGCTCTCGTTCGCTCGATCGTTCACGGCAGATCAGCCAGCGAACGAGGCGGCGGAGGCTTGGTCGGGTCCTGTCCAGGCACGTGTCGCTTCTTGGCGCCCTGCTCTCACGCACGCACCGCACCAGCACCGCACCAGCACCGAACCAGCAGCGTTAACAACGACCGACAACAGCCAACAAGAGCTCGAGGCCTCGAGGGCGCGCGCAGCGACATGTCGCGTACCTGCTCGCGCTCGTCGTGCCACGCCACCTTGCCCATGGTCTTCTTGGGAGGCTCGGGATTGGCCAGCGCCTCGAACTTGGCCTTAATGCCGGTGGCCGATGGCTTGCCGTCCTTGTGCGTCGGCGGCAGCGGCTTCGACGAGCCGCTCGTGGCCGCGTCCCACTCGGCGGCGGCCTTGCTGCGTCCCGGCTGCGCTGACTCTTCAGCCGCCTTTGATTGCACGAGTTCAGGGTTCGGGAGTGGGTGTGTGATAGCAGAGGATCGACGTGCAGGTGGTGGCTGGTCGTACCTGCTCGAACTTGCTGCGGAGCGATGAGGCCATGTTGGCGATGTTGCGATGTTGGCGATGATGAGACGAATGCCGCCGCGACTGCTGATCGATCTCTCTCTCATTCGCTTGCTGCCCTCGCCATATCGCCATCGTCGTTGTTGTAGTCGTCGTTGTAGTTGTTGATCGCGGTGATCCAGTCATGAGCAACTCCACTTCCACGGTCGTGTTGCATGTGTATGACTTGTCGAAGGGAATGATGGCGGCCATGTCGCGCCAGTTCCTCGGGCAGCACTTTGAAGGCATCTGGTACGCGCGCGACCAGTCTCTCTCTCTCGCTCTCTCGCTCTCTCGCTCGTGCCTCAGCGTGACTCACCCGCACTCGCTCAGGCACACGGGCATCGTAGTGTACGGCAACGAGTACTACTACGGTCAGGGTATCTTCTCCGATCCTCCCGTACGTCGGCGTACCCATTGATGCTCGGGCCTCCCTCGAGCCATATACGCTGACGATGTTGCTCTCGTCACAGGGCCAAACGCACTTTGGACGCCCTGACCGCGTGCTGCAGCTCGGCTCGACCGAGATCCCCGAGGACCTGTTCGATGCGTTCCTCGAGGAGCTGGTACGTACTCTTGTGCGCCACGATGATTGGGCATCCATCCATCTATCGTCGCCGTCATCGTGCGGCTCACTCCTCCTCCCCATCCTCCACGCGTACAGCAACCCCGCTTCAACGCGCTCTCGTACAACCTCTTCAGCAACAACTGCAACCACTTTACGAACGAGTGCGCCAAGTTCCTCGTCGGCGCTCCGATCCCTGACTGTACGCTGCGTGCCTCACGATCGTGTTGACGTGATATGATCACCAACCACTCCTCCTCCTGTAGATATCATCTCGCTGCCGAACGACTTCCTCTCGACGCCCTTGGGCGCCTTCATCCAGCCGATGCTGCAGCAACAACTCAACAACAGCACCGGCCACGCCTTCCAGCCTCATCAACACCACCAGGCCGCCCAGCAGCAACAGCCACAACAACACCAGCCACAGCAGCAACTACGGCAGCCACTCCATGTGCACGATCGTGTGCCGCTGAAGGCGCTCAACGCCAACACGCCAGCCACATTCTCGTCGGCCGTCATCTCCAAGATGATCGAGAAGCTCAAGTCCTTCATCCCCGACGTGTCAGCCACGTGTGCCGTCACCGAGCACGACCGTCAGGTGCTCGATACGCTGCAGCAACGACTCCAGAATGCCGGCTACGGTACACCGTCACCGTCGCATGTCTACGACCTTCCCGATGGCACATTCGACATGATTGGTACATTGCCTCTCTGCAAGTACTGCTCTCTCGCTCTCGTGCTCACTTGAGAGACGATCCTGTAGAGCACCTATTCGCGACGCTCGCCGATGCACAAGCCTTCCCTCTGCTCGATCTCTTGCGCATTCTGTTGCTGAACCGAGCCGTAAACCAACACTACGCCTTGAAGGACATGGCTGCCATCGATGGCATCGTCAAGCGCTTCCTGTTCAGTGGCTTCTCGCACGTTGCGTGCACGTCCATGACGCTCAAGGTCATATGCAACATGTTCGCCACGGCGTTCGGTGCCAACGTCATGCTCGACGCCTCGCGCTTGCCCGTGATACTCGAAGCAGTCGGCCTCGGTCTCTGCTCGAGCCACGCCGACACGGTGCAGACTGCCGCCTCGGTGGCCTTCAACTGCTCGTTGTACGTATCGCGTCGCGACACCGATACCTTGCTCGCTCTCGAGTCGCCGGTCGTGCATTGCATCAACAACACCACCATGAGCAGCAACGAGCATATTGGTACGCCAAGACTCTCCATTCTCGCAGCCTCACTCACTCTCTCACTCACTCACTCGAACATTGCAGCATATGCTCTGCTCATGACACTCGGCAAGCTGATCTACAAGTGCGACGAGGCAGTCGACTTGGCCAATACGTTCGAGGTCTCGCTCGAGCCCTTCACCACCAATGATGCCACGAGCGACAAGGTCAAGGAGGTAGCACGTGAGGTGGCCGCCCTGCTGCAAGCGAGTGCTGCTGCCGCTGCGACTGCCACCACCTCTACCACTCCCACAGTATGAGGCAGGACTATTCCGATATTCGCGAGTGTATTATGTACATAACGAGCAGAGAAACGACCGAACCAACGCAACATCAACATCAACAACATCAACAATAAATAGAGCAAACAAGCGCTCACTCACTCAGTCTTGATAGACGCTGGAGTATTGCGGAGGCGCTCTTCTTCCTCCTCCTCCGAGTGCTGCTGGCGCAACATGGCGGCCAAGGTGTCACTCGAGCGTGGCGTGCGCCAACGGAAGCGGAACAGCGCCGCGATGCCAGTCTGCGGCGAATCGATCTCGTGGATGCCGACGCGCAGGCGGCTGTCGTAGTTGGTGCTGTTGCTGCCCGTGATGCCGCGCAACGGCACGACGGCGTTGCCGAGCACGACCGCCACCGCCAGCTGGATGGCGATCAGCAGCACACCGAGCGTGATCGCCACGCCGCTGGTCGGATCGATGAGCGACAGCGTGAAGAAGGCACGGATGCCCATGGCGCCGGGCACCAGCAGCAGAATGCCGGGAATCAAGCCGACGAGCGACACGTACGGCGGCACGTAGCGCGCGTACAGGTTGCTGACGACCGCGATCGCGAACGCCGTCAGCAGCGAGCCGGCATTAACGCCCAGCAGCGGAATGCCCCACATGCTGCCGACCGCACCAATAAATGACGTCGTGAGCGCGATCGGGTAGTGCTTCGGACTCACGTGCAGATCGATGCAGAACGCCAACGCCGCCATCGTCGTAAACAGCGGAAAGTACACCTTGCTGAACGGCTCCGGTGTCACCGGTGTCCAGTCAATCTCCCAAATGAACGACGACAAGCTCGATCCGAGAATGATACCATACGCGATTTGGAGCTCAACTGGCCATTTCGTGCTCCCAATCAGTCGCTGCAATAGCAAATCTCACCAACAACAACGACAACAACGACAACGTACTGGTTGTAGCATAAACGAACCGTGCAGTGCCCGATACGACATGACCCTTTGCCACCTCGACCATGCCCATGGCCAAGTTCAATCCCGGAACAAAGATGATGACGCCACTAATGATGGTCGTAAAGATTTGCAGCCGCCACACGAGTTGGTGCACCATGTACACGAGCATCGTGCCGACGACGGTGCTCGCGGCCGGAAACGCTTGTCCGAGCTGCGGAATCAGCGACATGCCAAACGCAATGGTGGCCACCATGGTGCCGACCAGCATCTCGTGCCAACCGGCGCGGAACATGTACGCGATGCCGAGGCACGAGAGAATGTACGAGAGGTACGCAAACACGAGGCCGTATCGAGGGCTTCGCTGCGAGATGCGCTTGATCAGACCCTTGGCCTCGTGGAGGTCGAGTTTCTTGGCCAACACGCGGCGTCCCAGTGATCCGAGCAGTGATACGTTGTCGAGGTTGAACGTTGTACTCTGCAATCGAACCAAGTGTGTACTGCGTGATTCCGCTCTGTCATTCATATTGTGTCGTTAGGTACCACCACTCACTCATCATCATCATCATCGTCGTCGTCACTTGCTCACAACGTACTGATCCGGCTCACGAAACGAGTAAAACGTGCCAGTAGGAGTGGCAAAGAATGCACCATTGACTCCAAATGCCAACGACATTTGTTCGAGATGATACTCGAGCAAGTATGCCGGAACGCCACTGTCGTGAGAGGATCGTTACAAGAGTTTGAGTTGGAGTTGGAGTTGGATATCTCGTGCTGTGTGTGTGGTGCGTACAATTGTTGTAGTGCTGTACCGAACCGAATCACAAAGTCCTCGATATCGGTAGCGCTGTAGAGCTCGCTGAATGGCACGTCGCGAGCGTGCTGCTGCCATACGAGGTCACTCTCTGCCGTCTCGGCATCGGGATGCTTGCGTGATGGCGTCGGTGCTACGAGTGGCGTCGGTGGCTGCTCCTCCATGCACATGTTGCTGAGGCATTGCAGCAGGTCCGACGGCCGTAGCGAGAACTCGTACGACGACGAACTCTTGTTGCACCGCGTTCCAATGTAGTACACGACGCCAATCACCACCAGAACGGCGCCACCGAGGTACACAAAGATCAGAATCAGCGACTCGATCGCGAACGTGTTGATGACCTCCTCGGCCGGCGACACCATGTGAAGCCGCAGGTCCCACGAGTTCCAGATGCCGCTCGGCGTCGAGCTCTCGAGGTCCCACACGTCGAGCCGCCATACACCGGTGGCATTCTCGCCCCAGTGTCGGAGACTCGAGAAGCGCCAGTTCGAGTACACGACGTCCACTTGGCGTTGTATCATCACTTGCGAAGCCACGACACTGATGCTCTCATTCTACACACACACCAAACAGTTCGTTAGGCGAGTTGCTTGCGAGCACCAGAACCAAGAGATCATACATGGTTCTGACTAAGATACCACGAGAGCATCGAGGCATCGGAAGCTCCCATCATGGCGAGTGGAATCGAATCGGTGCTCTCGGGCTCGTACACGACCATCGGTGGCAGTTCGTCGTCAACGTTCACGACCAAGATGGCAATCGCACCAGCCTGTTGCGCCATCGCAACCTTGGTCGTGAAGCTGCAATCGCCGCGATACACAATCGCAACAGCGCCAGCAAACGTGGTGGTAGTGTTGTTGCCCGTTGATGGTTGACCGTATGGCGTGCAGCCGGTTGTGAGCGGCGTGCTGAACAGTAGTGGCGCTCGCATTGGCTGCTGCGACTCGCCCGGAAAGCTCGGACCTTTGAGCGACGGAACGGCGAGTATCTGCATCGTGTACTGCGCCTGAAGCAGCGTCGCCTGCAGGAGCACCATGCGGTCGTAGCCGCGCATGTCAGCCAAGAGACTCGTGGTGCCCGAGGGTGCCGTCAGCATGATGCGCAACTCGGTGGCACGCTGGTGCGCTGCATCGAACACCACCTCGACGTGCTCGAGCGTGCCGTGCGACGAAATGTTGATCGACGACGAGATGACGCTGGCATCAGGCGGAATGCGCTGGTGAATGCTGGTGTGCGTCGTGTGCAGCGTCGGTGCCGCGACCGAGCGCCAAGACTGCGCGGCAGTGACGGCCGCGAGAGCGTTGATGAGGCCAAAGCCGTAGCGGTACGAGTGGTGGTAGCCAGCGGCATTGACCGTCCATTCGGCACCGGCGCCGTCAATCTTGGTCGAGGTCTGTGCGAGAATGTACTGCACATCACGCCACGTGAGAGCCTTGTTGGCTTCGAGCATCAGTGCCACGACACCGGCAACCAAAGGAGCTGCTCCCGAAGTGCCACCCTATGTCACACAGAAACACACCCAAACCCTGTCAATCAATTGCTGCACTTTGGCACTCATGATCAATCATGGGGTAGCCATCGCGTACAAAGTCAGAGGTACAATCGCCCGAGTTGTCACCGGCGGCACCGGTCAAGTCGGTGCTCGTGAGGCCGACCGAGAGACCGCTGCTCGGAGCCACGACGTTCAAGGCCGCACACGGCTCGCTGTAGTACGCCACGTTGCCGCGATTGTCGAGCGCACCGACGGCGATCGTGTAGATCGAGTTGGCGTAGCCGTCGTAGTTGCACGTGTCGCCGAGGTGGCCGCCATTACCCGCCGCCCACACGTAGATGGTGCCGAGGCCGCTGCGGCCGTTCGAGACGCCGTAGTACATGGCCTCCTGCGTCACGGCACCGGGCGCCTCGAGCGACGTGCTGTCGTCGATCGGGCCCCACGAGTTGACGTAGATCTGATTGCGCTGGCTCGCGTACAAGATGGCCGACGCCTCGGTCGAATCCGACACCGGCACGCCGAGCAGCGCGATGCTCGCAAACTTGCCATTGTACGCCACACCGACGCCACACACATTGT
>Ga0209914_1002981_pt1 | contig 12713 bp, 11 predicted proteins | sample ThiBiot_500_plan_FD_183949 | JGI IMG/M metagenome (GOLD analysis project Ga0209914, IMG submission 183949) | Wastewater bioreactor microbial communities from Cape Town, South Africa - Thiocy_cont_500_plan (SPAdes) | ecosystem: Engineered > Bioreactor > Thiocyanate-remediating > Anaerobic-Aerobic...
TGTTACATTTGGATTAACTAAACTACTTGTAGTTGTCGGTATTGTGGTATTAGTGGTTGTCGTTGTACTGCCATTCGTTGTTACATTTGGATTCGCAAAACTACTCGAAGTAGTCGGTATTGTGGTATTAGTGGTTATGGTAGTGCTGCCATTCGTTGTTACATTTGGATTAACTAAACTACTTGTAGTAGTCGGTATTGTGGTGTTAGTGGTTGTCGTTGTACTGCCATTCGTTGTTACATTTGGATTCGCAAAACTACTCGAAGTAGTCGGTATTGTGGTATTAGTGGTTATGGTAGTGCTGCCATTCGTTGTTACATTTGGATTAACTAAACTACTCGTAGTAGTCGGTGTTGTGGTATTAGTGGTTATGGTAGTGCTGCCATTCGTTGTTACATTTGGATTCGCGAAACTACTCGAAGTAGTCGGTATTGTGGTATTAGTGGTTGTCGTTGTACTGCTATTCGTTGTTACATTTGGATTCGCAAAACTACTCGAAGTAGTCGGTATTGTGGTAGTGCTGCCATTCGTTGTTACATTTGGATTAACAAAACTACTCGAAGTAGTCGGTGTTGTGGTAGTGCTGCCATTCGTTGTTACATTTGGATTAACAAAACTACTTGTAGTAGTCGAGGTTGTGGTAGTAGTGGTGGTCTGAATGGTTGTGTTAGGAGCTGGCGTTATATTGGTAGTTGTGGTATTTGATGCCTTCGAGGATGTGGCTAAAGGGAAAGAATGACGATATGAAGATAAAAATTCAAGTGAAGAATATAGGGCGTTACCGATGGTCGTCGTTTCTGAATTGAGTGCTGGTAATACAACAACCACGACCACTACAGTAGTGACTGTTGTAGTGACGGCGATGATTGTGATTAGAACGATTACAATTTTGAGAATTGGATTCATTTGGTGGTTGTGGGATGTCAAAGTGGAAGTTGATGGTTACTCTCTGTTAGTGGGAAGTGAGCGGGATATGTAGTTATTCCTTTCGATGTGAATTGTGTTGTGTGATCGGATGTTGGGATTTCTTTTTGTTTTTATGTGGATTGACTGTTTTTGTTGGTGCGTTTTCGGAGAATGATTTGAAGTAATTTGGTTGACTGGTGGCAGAGAATGAATGTGTAATCTGTATATTCATTGTGTATTTGATTAGTTGGTGAGAATGACGATGGTTGTTTTGTTTGTCTGAAATTCGGCGAAATTCGGCTTCGGCTGCGATGCATTATGGTTGAAACCTTATGGGCACGGTCGTTATGCAGTATAAAATAATGAAGTGATTTGTTTTGTTGACGTTATTGTATTTACATAAGGGGAAAGAAAATGGATGATTGGTAGGATAAAATCATAACGGAGCCAAAGTTTAATTGGCATTGAATATTTAATAAGAATAATAGCTGATTTATTTGAGAAGAAAAAAAAACTGAGCGTCTATGGTATAGTTAGTTGTTTGTGTATGTTCATAAATAGAATGATGAAGTGTTCGAATTTTTTTTATAGAATATATAGTTAAGCAGAATCGTCCATGCATTGTGGTGTTATTTGGGCCGTAGAGTTTGACACTATTCATAGTACCATCTACATTCTGTCCACCAAAAACTAATACGTATCCATTTTCTAATAATGATGCTGTGTGAACTACTCGTGCGTCGTGTAGATGACTATGAGGATTTCGGTTTATAGTCAAGTTAGTTTATTCTTTCTAAGAAAATCGTAACTCTTTTGTACTTTTCTGCTTCGTTATATACCGAACAGAAAAAAAAACAAAATAATTATGTATGAATTCTGAAATGAAATTGTTTACTTGATATATGACTAGTGTTTGTTGTACTACCACCTTTGGAACATCCATTCCAACATGCACATTGATGTGTTAATTGAAATTTAAATGTATTCACTGGATCTTCACCAAATGCTTCAAATTCATTATTGCCTTCATTTGAACATCGTAATAAAACGGTTACTTTCTTATTACCATAGACATAATTCAATGATGATACAGCATTGTCATTTGATGCAATATCCCACCAAGCACTTTCCTGTGTACCAAGTGTGAATGTCTCTTGTCCATCGTACGAAACTTGACAAACAGCGGCACCAATACAACCAGATCCTTGAGAAAACGATCGACATGGATTGTAACTGTATTCTAAAATTATTATTCATGCGCATATTTTATCAAATAAAGAGAGAAAAAAACATACTAAAATTGGATGTTGTTCGTGTAATTTCATCAGCATACGCAGCTTTTTCATCTGTTCGTCCAATAAAACTAAAATCAATAATACCTTTTTCAGGATGTACAAATCGACATGCATCCGATGTTGGTGCTAGAGTAGTCGATACTGTTGCTGTTGTCGTAGATGCGTCTTTACAACCATCCCAACAAGCACATTTATGTTTCAAACGAAATAGATAAACATTGATTGGATCTTCACCTAAAACTTCGAACTCTTCTTCACCCGTTGTTGAACATTCCAATTTAACAACAGTAGTTTTTTCACCATATACGTAAGAAACCCAAGGACTAGCACCTGCATCACTACCTGGATTCCATGATGCAGTCTCTTGAACACCAATAACATACGTATATTGGCCATCTAGTCTAACTAAACAATTAAAAAAAAGGAAAATATGAATCGAATTTAATTGTAACATTCTTACATTGACAAGCAGAAACATTTTGACAAGTTGAACCTTCTGTAAATGGTTTACATGGATTGTAACTATATTCTATAGAAGAGATTCGTAGCTAGGTAACATATATAAAAAAAAATCTATCAAATGAACAAACTATAAACGGGTTGAACAGCTTGTTGCTTATCTGCATATGCAGCTTTTCCATCTGTTCGTCCTAGACTTGTTAAATCGATAACACCTTTTCCAGGATATTCAAATCGACAGGGATCAGCTGCAAAAGCAACTGCGAATGATACGATTAAAACAATTATTGACATCGTCATTTCGAATCTTTACTTTACAATGAAATAAATTTAAAAGAAAAAAAAACGAAATTTATATCTTTTAATGTTGACTTATGTTATCTATCAGCATGACGTTGATTTCTATCATGATGACAAATTAAAAGGGTGTATACGTGGATGAATCACAAATATGGCTCAGAAACAAACAGTAGTGGATATTTTTGTTTCGGGTTTTTATGGAGTTGGTATGTTGTTTTATTTTAAATCGATTCACTCGTTTATATCTACTCTTGTTAAGGTAAAACAAGTATTATTAATGTTTTAAAACATGGCAAATTAATCCCACCTAATCCACGTGTAATTATTGGTACTGAATTTGAAGATGTGCACATGAATGGTATTATCTTACGAGCTTGGAAACCTGGTTCATGTTGTACCTATCGTACACTGACTGAAGTATATTATCCAATGGCTCAAAGTTTCGTTTTCGTTATTGATTCTACTAATCGACATGATATGATTGCAATATGCGAAAATTTGCATCGAATGAAAAATGAAGAGAGATTTCAAGGCAAACCTGTTCTTATTCTTGCCAATAAGCAAGATTTATCTAACGCAATGTCAGTTGATAAAATACGAGAGAAACTTGCGTTGGATAAATTCGATGAAACAGTCGTTTGTCATTTGCAAGGTACTTCTGCCGTTCAAAATACTGGCATCCAAGAAGGATTTACATGGTTGGCAAATCACTTCGGAACACCAACAATATCGAACGATTCAGTCGCAGTGGAGAATCATTCTTTGTGTGTATTATTATAAAAAAATCTAATTGTTGAAATAAATTACTCAATTTATTTAAGAAAAATTACAACCAAATCAAGAGTTCTTAGGAAGATTTTATACATTCGCTGAAGAAAAGCCCTTTTTGCGCATATAAAGAAACTATTTGAGAAATATTTCATTTTTTCTTAATTGAATGATGTTGCTTTTCATTATTCAAGAGGAATTAAACTTCTTTCTTGACCTTGACTACCTTCATATATTTCAACAGATCCTTTAAGATCTATGGTACGGATATATTATGAACAAAAAAATAAATCAGATTTTTAATATCTCGGCAAGATCTTTGCTTCCAAGATAATCGATTAGGGACGTGCTTTTTAATCAATCCTCTCATTCGGCCACAGTCATTCATACAGTCATAGACACTAATAAAAATATAGGTCTTCAATGAATTACAATCAGAGAAGTCATAAAAATAGCGTCTTTAATATAAAAAGAAAACATTCCTATTCATTTTCACTATAATGACCCACACAACTAGCAACCATTCTATTTCACGAAAACAAGTAGTTTTTCTTCTTTAACATCTCGAACTTTATCTAAGCAAATGAATTTTACTTTCAGCACGTGCATAGACATCGTCATAGAAAAGCGTCATCTGTTATTATTCATGTTAAAATTCAACATTCACCAAACGATTGTCGACGTCATTCAACACATACGGTTGCTTCAAAAAGACAAACAATTTCACCATCATCTCGAAATCACACACATTCTACTCGACCACCGACTTCCAATCCTTCATCCGCTTTGTGGGCAAATTCAAGAGATTATCGAATAAAACATCAAAAGTACGACTTTTTCTGTTCTAGGTATCTGATATAATTTTTCAATTAGGTTAAGACAAAAATGCAGAGCTGCGGTATTCATCAGTGTATTCATTGGAGTTATCACATTGCTTACGGTATTATTTTGTTTATTATTTACACCCTCATCAAAGTATCGGTCGAATAACAAAAGTATTTGTCGGAATGCACTTCGTAGGAAATGCAGGTGAATTTTTTGTTTCTAGATGACAATGTCACTCTACGTTGGAATACAACAGGTATCACGGTTGCTGGTACAACTAATGTAGTTGGTAATGGAAATAATCAACTTTACAACCCATGGGGTTTAGCATTAACTTATGAAAATACACTTTATGTAGCTGATCGATATAATAACAGAGTTCAAAAATATCTTCGAGGAAGTTTAAATGGTACGACGGTGGCTGGGCAAGCTAATTCAACGACATGCTCCTCTTATCAGTGCTTACGAAACCCAGCATCTATTATTCTTGATGATAATGAAAATTTGTTCATTTCGGAGGAAAGCAATCATCGTGTTGTTTTATGGAAGAAAGATGCGACTATAGGAGAACTCGCTGCAGGAACAGGTACGACTTCTGCTTTTCATGTAAAAATTCATTCTACCCATATTCGGTTAGGTTTGGGAACTGGCAGTAATCAGTTTCGCTTTCCATATGGTATTGCTCGTGACCAACAAAGTGGTACACTGTATGTGTCTGATTATGGAAATAATCGGATAATGCGCTATACTGAAGGTAACAATACGGGTGTTCTAGTTGCTGGTGGAAACGGCCAAGGAAACAATATCAATCAGTTGAATAGTCCCATGGGAATTTATTTTGAGTCATTATCCAACAGTCTTATCATTCCTAATACGGGAGCACATAATATTGTTCGCTGGCGAATAGGTGAGAGCAACTGGACATTAATCGCTGGTAATCTAAATGCATCAAGCGGAAATTCACCATCTTCACTTTCTGGTCCCTTTGGATTAACTGTAGATCCAATGGGAAATTTGTACGTCGTTGATAGTGGTAATCATCGAATACAGTTCTTTTCTCTTAGACAAACCGACGGAAGAACCATTGCTGGAATGACTGGTGTTCAGGGTTCTAATCCTACGTTGTTAAGGGGACCTTATGGAATAACATTGGATAACCAGCTGAATCTATATGTTGCTGACACATGGAATAATCGTGTACAAAAGTTTCTTCGTTACTAAAATGACTATTTCTTTCGTTGCTATCGGTACCTTGTAGACGTGGGAATGGATCTCAAAAAAACAGTTGAGCTCGAGCCTATCGATGAGGTACTGATCTCACTGATTTTCTAAAATTTCATCTATTCTTGTCTATCCATAGCATAGTTATTTAATTACATTAAAAATCAAAATTCTTTAGAAAAAAATGAAAGTTTGTATTTTGAAAAATTGAACTCTCTGCTTTGTTTAAAATTCAATGCTGATCTCAAATATAACCAAAAGACTTTGAATATCGTATAAAATTCCGTAACGCAATATTTGTAGTAGACTGATTAGAAAAGTAAGTCAATCTACACTGACTAGGAATATATTCGATAGAACTCGTTGAGGTCTTTCTACACCGGAATTTCACGAAAAATGCAGATGATTTGCAGAACGATTATCTTCTTTCTCAGACATGCATGTTTGCTTAAGGATACATCTAACTACCATCGGTCGCATATAATTTCGAATATATTATCAAGACAGTAATTGCATGTATCTGGAGCATTCTCATTTGACACACTATCGATCATGCTCTTTTCAATGACTCTCCTCGTTTTCTTTGCTTTTGAATTCGAACGATCCTCAAACTCTCTTTTGTCCGCCATCCTTATTTTCACCTTATCGATATTATTGACTGATTATAACTTTACTCCCGGCGAAACATTTCACATGGTATTCAAAACTATTTTCGAAATTTTTCATTTTTTCTTGAAATAATGATATTGCTTTGATAATGCAAGATCTTAACAAGACAATCGAGTCATAAGAACGTCCGTCCATACGTATAGCATTGTTTTTTAATCAATCTTCTTATTCGACCGCAGGTATTCATATAGTCATAGACACTAATAAAAATATAGGTCTTCAATGAATTACGGTCATAGAAGTCTTAAAAATAGCGTCTTTAATATAAAAAGAAAACATTCCTATTCATTTTCACTATAATGACCCATACAACTAGCAATCATTCTATTTCACGAAAACAAGTAGTTTTTCTTCTTTAATATCTCCAACATTATCCGTTTAGATTAATGTTTCTTTTAGCGTGGGCGTCGTCATCATCACAGAAAAGCATCCTCGGTCATTATTCATGTTAAAGTTCGCCATTTACCAAACAATTGTCGACGTCATTCGACATATACAGTTGGATCAATAAAACAAACTATTTCATCATCGTCTCTAAATCAATCACAGTCTATTCGATCAACGACTTCCAACCCTACTGCAACTTTATGGGCCAATTCAAGAGATTACAGAACAAAACAAGAAAATGATCCTAACCGAAGAAAATATAAAAAGTAGAACATTTTCTATATTCGGTATTTGATACAATTTTCTATTAGACTGAAACAAAAATGGAAAATTGCCGTATTCGTCGGTGTACTTATTGCAGTTATCACATTACTTACAGTATTGCTTTGTCTATTACTTACACCAGCATCGAAGTATCAACGGATTAAAAGAAGTATTCTTCAGAATATAACTCGTAGTACATATGGGGTGAATTTTTTTCTTTGTAGATAAGAATGTCATTCTACGTTGGAATACAACAGGTATCACTGTTGCTGGTACAACTAATGTAGTCGGTAATGGAAGTAATCAACTTTATAATCCCTGGGGTTTAGCATTAACTTACGAAAACACTCTATATGTGGCTGATCGCTTTAATCAGCGCGTTCAAAAATATATTCGAGGTAGTTCAAATGGTACGACGGTGGCAGGGCAAGCTAATGCAACGACATGCTCCTCTTATCAATGTTTATGGAGACCATCATCTATCGCGCTTGATGATAATGAAAATATATTCATTTCTGAGGAAAGGAATCATACTGTTGTTTTGTGGAAGAAAGATGCGACTATAGGAGAACTCGCTGCAGGAACAGGTACAACTTTCTTGTTTTTGATTTAACATTTATATGTATTTGGTAAGGGTATGGAAGTGGTAATAATCAGTTTCGCTTTCCATATAACATCGTTCGTGATAAACAAAGTGGTACACTCTATGTGTGTGATAATGGAAATGATCGAATAATGCGTTATACTGAAGGTAACAATACAGGTGCTCTTGTTGCTGGTGGAAACGGTCGAGGAAATGATACTAATCAGTTGAACTATCCCATGGGGATCTATTTCGAGTCATTATCCAATAGTCTTATCATTGCTAACACGTTCGCGAATAATATTGTTCGTTGGAGAATAGGTGAGAGCAGCTGGACATTGATCGCTGGTAATCTAAATGCATCGAGTGGAAACTCACCATCTTCACTTTCCGGTCCCTATGGATTAACCGTAGATCCAATGGGAAATCTGTATGTCGCCGATCGTAGTAATAGGCGAGTTCAATTTTTCATAGCTGGGCAAACAGAAGGAAGAACTATTGCTGGAATTACTGGTGTGTCTGGTTCTAATTCTAATTTGTTAAGTGGACCTTGTGGTATAATACTTGACAGTCAGTTGAATCTATATGTTGCTGACAGTTTTGCTAATCGTGTACAAAAATTTGTTCGCTACTAAGAGAAAAAGTATAAAATAAGCATGAAATGATTGTTTTCCTTTTCTTGCTACCTGATCTAATGGATTGACCACAGTCTGGACCGGTTGATAGAAACGGCGATGAAATTTAGCTCAACGATAAGCGTGGTATAAAATCTTTCAATACAAAAGTTATTGCTCTTCTCCAAAGCTATACGTATGAAAGAAAATAATTTACAATCGGCACCACCAAGTATATCAACTGCGAAAAACTGTCGTAACGAAATCGCGTTATAGAAGGAAGCATTTGTGGAAATAGTTTATTTCATCCGTAAAATGACAAAATCGACATAGAAACAACCACACAGAATAAATGAATTCATAAAAATGTCTCAAATGCGTTCAGCATCGTTTCAGCATTATTTTTTTCCATTCACATTTTCGATAAAAAATCGACGAATAAAAACGTGACGTAATCACAATAATTTCTTCGATATCAACTGAAACTTATTTCGCTTTATATGGATTGGAAATACACCCATGAAAGTTGTACATTATATAACTCATATTCAAACAACCAATCCTTTGGTACGTATATAAAAATATATTGAGAGCAAGTTGCTGCTGTATGATTAGTATCATATTTATTAACCTAGAAACAGGTGCACTTTTGATGACAAAAAAATACTCCATAAGTTGATTATATTCCTTTTTTGTAATTATGTAGCTCAAAGTGGTCTACATTGGTGGACCGTTACGTAGGAACTTACGCAGCACTGTTTTTAATCAATTCTCACATACTGATAAAAACATACGTCTTCGATGAATTGCGGTCGTAGAAGTCTTAAAAGTGGTCTACAATATAAAAAAAACATTCTTATTCATTTTCATTGTAATGACCCACACAACTAGTAACCATTCTATTGCACGAAAACAAGTAGTTTTTCTTCTTTAATATCTCCAACATTATCCGTTCAGACTAATGTTTCTTTTAGCGCGGACGTCGTCATCATCATAGAAAACCGTCATCTATTATTATTCATGTTAAAGTGCGAGATTTGTCTAACGATTGCCGATGTCATTCGACACATACAGTTGTCTCCAAACAACAATCTATTCATCAAACGACTTCCAATCCTGCATCAGCTTTGTGCGCTAATTCAAGAGATTATCGAACAAAACATCAAAAGTAAGACGTTTTCTGTATTTGATATCTCACATCATTTTCTATCAGGGCGAAGCAAAAATGCAAAGTTGCGATATTCATCAGTGTACTTATTGTAGTCATATCATTACTTACAATACTGCTTTGCCTATTACTTACATCAACTTCGAAATATCGCCAGATTAATAAAGGTACCCTTCAAACTATAATTCGTAGGAGACATGAGTTTAGCTTTTTTTGTAGATAAGAATGTCATTCTACGTTGGAATACAACAGGTATCACTGTTGCTGGTACAACTGACGTAGTTGGTAATGGAAGTAATCAACTTTACAACCCATGGGGTTTAGCATTAACTTATGAAAATACACTTTATGTGGCTGATCGATATAATCACCGAGTTCAAAAATTTATTCGAGGAAGTTTAAATGGTACGACGGTAGCCGGACAAGCTAATTCAACAACATGCTCCTCTTATCAATGTTTATGGAACCCATCATTTATTGTTCTTGATGATAATGAAAATTTGTTCATTTCCGACTCACACAATCATCGTGTTGTTTTATGGAAGAAAGATGCGACTATAGGAGAACTCGTTGCAGGAACAGGTACAACTTTCTTGTTTTTGATGCATAAATTCATTCAATATTTATATGTATTTGGTAAGGGTATGGAAGTGGTAATAATCAGTTTATCTATCCAAATAACCTCGCTCATGATAAACAAAGTGGTACACTCTATGTGTGTGATAATGGAAATGATCGGGTAATGCGCTATGCGGAAGGTAATAACACAGGTGTTCTTGTTGCTGGTGGAAACGGTCGAGGAAACAATACTAATCAATTGAATGGTCCCATGGGGATTTATTTTGAGTCGCTGTCAAATAGTCTTATCATGGGTAACATGGAAGGAAGTAATATTGTCCGTTGGCGAATAGGTGAGAGCAGCTGGACATTAATCGCTGGTAATCTAAATGCATCAAGCGGAAATTCACCATCTTCACTTTATCGTCCCTTTGGATTAACTGTAGATCCAATGGGAAATTTGTACGTCGCTGATAGTGGTAATCAGCGAATACAGTTCTTTTCTCTTGGACAAACAGAAGGAAGAACCATTGCTGGAATGACTGGTGTATCAGGTTCTAATTCCATGTTGTTAACTGCACCTTATGGAATAACATTCGATAATCATCTGAATCTATATGTTGCTGACACTTGGGGTAATCGTGTACAGAAATTTTTGCGCTACTAAGAGAATCAGTAAAACCTCTCTATGGTCGAATCATCTAAAAATTATTTACTTAAAGTTACACTTTGTGTTTCATCGTATTCCTCATAAATTATTCTGTTTGATTCCAATTACTGTCCACTTTAGAGAGGTTTCACTATATCATAAATTTTCAGATATTGTGAGTCTTGTATTTTGAACATATCTCCTCATTCTCAAGGAAAAAAATTCTCTTTGATTTCTTGATTCTTCGTAACCAATATAATCATGGCGCGCAACATTTTTTTTCGATCTATTTTCATGAGAGTCACAGTAGTGTCGACCTCGAAAATTTAATTTAAATTCAAATTTCGAGTTTCACATGTAACCAGTTTGCATATGAATTGGTTGAAAACTAATTAAATTTTGTTAAAATTAGAAGAAATAAATCAGAGCGAAGCAACCAATCAAGTTTTTTATTATTATTTTATCTACTGTACAGCCACTGATCGATTGGTTGTAATAAAGAATACATGAATCGAGTTTTGAATTTCACACAAACGAGCGGAAATAAAAGACAATCGACTAATGAACAACGGAAAAAAGATAACAACAAATTCTCGAAACGAAATTGCTGTCATTTCTTGCTGTGTTTGCTTATTGGTATTTTAACAGGAGCGATAGCACTCGCAATAATTTTGACATTGTATCTCAGTAGGTTTAAAGAATTAATGTCTAAAACTGTCTTGTTGTTTAGAAGATTCATCTACATCAAAAACAACAGCTACAAGTGAGTGTAAAAACTTTATACATATATTATACCATTTCCTATTAATTATTTGCTAGATCTTGTGCCTGTGCTTCGATGGAATATAACAGGTATCACGATTGCCGGTACAACCAATATAGTTGGCAAAGCAAGCAATCAATTTAATAACTCATGGGGTTTGGCATTAACTTATGAAAATACACTTTATGTCGCTGATCGATATAATCACCGAATTCAAAAATTTATTCGAGGAAGCTTAAATGGTGCGACGGTGGCTGGGCAAGCCAATGCAACGACATGCTCCTCTTATCAGTGCTTACGAAACCCATCATCTGTTGTTCTTGATGATAATGAAAATTTGTTCATTTCCGAGGAAGCTAATCATCGTGTTGTTTTATGGAAGAAAGATGCAACTATAGGACAACCCGCTGCAGGAACAGGTACAACTTTCTTGTTTTTGATGCATAAATTCATTCAACATTTATATGTATTTGGTAAGGGTATGGAAGTGGTAATAATCAGTTTTACCTTCCATATGATATCGCTCGTGATAAACAAGGTGGTACACTCTATGTGTGTGATAATGGAAATGATCGGATAATGCGCTATACTGAAGGTAACAATACAGCAGGTGTTCTTGTCGCTGGTGGAAACGGTCGAGGAAATAATACCAATCAGTTGAATAGTCCCATGGCGATCTATTTTGACTCATTATCTAACAGTCTTATCATTGCTAACAAAGGAGCACATAATATTGTTCGTTGGCAAATAGGTGACAATAAGTGGACATTAATCGCTGGTAATCTAAATGCATCGATTGGAAATTCACCATCTTCTTTTTCTGGCCCCTATGGATTAACTGTAGATCCAATTGGAAATTTGTATGTTGCTGACACTTTTAATAGACGAGTTCAATTTTTCCCAGCTGGACACATAGAAGGAAGAACTATTGCTGGAATTACTGGTGTTTTTGGTTCTAATGCTACTTTGTTATATGTACCTTATTCAGTGGCACTTGATAATCAATTGAATTTATATGTTGTGGATAATGCAAGTAATCGCGTACAAAAATTTCTTCGTTACTAAGAAAATCATGAACATACAGTCGGATATACTCAGTTAAATATGTTCAAGAGACAATTATTAAAATATTGACATATTTTTGTTGGAAAAAAAGAAATGTTTGGTGTTTTTTCTTTCGTTCATATACATTGTGAAAATGTGGTTTTGTACAACTGTTCTTTTTCTTCTTATCAAAACATAAAGTGCTTGCCACGGGTATATAATTACATTGACAAGAAAGAA
>Ga0209914_1002991_pt1 | contig 12670 bp, 11 predicted proteins | sample ThiBiot_500_plan_FD_183949 | JGI IMG/M metagenome (GOLD analysis project Ga0209914, IMG submission 183949) | Wastewater bioreactor microbial communities from Cape Town, South Africa - Thiocy_cont_500_plan (SPAdes) | ecosystem: Engineered > Bioreactor > Thiocyanate-remediating > Anaerobic-Aerobic...
CGTCACCGCCCGAGCACGATGCGGTCACCGCTCTTGCTCGCCCCTGACAGTACGGAGCAGGCCAGCACCTGCTGGAACTACACCTTCAGGAGCAACGTGATCGCGCCAACTCCTTTCGTCTCATAACCGGTAGTGAAGTTGCGCTCCAGGTCTGCGTGTGCTCGCCGTCTGAGAAATCACTGACGCAATTACAATGCCTCATTTCCGACCTGCCCAGCACGCCCAGTAACGAAGTACCTAGCCGGACACGTTTTTGATTAGCGTGCATCCTAGTGGGTGTTTCTTGTGTAACTGGTACACGGTTTTCAGCACCCAAGTAAGCAAACAGGAAGCGACGTCCAAGCCCCTTCTCTGAGTCCCTGCGGCACTCCGCGTTTGAAAAAGGCTCTCTGCTTGGGTGGGTCTACGTACACTCAGAAGCATACCGGTACGGCTGTCAGCGTGGTCACGTGTGCATGAATTTGATTGGCTTTTGTGCTTTCAAATCATCATGTGCATGAACATGTGCTTGGTCGAAATTCGTCGAAATTCGCCCGATTCTTCCAATGTGGATGCTACATACCGTACACGTGATGTACATGAACGTGCACATCGACTGGCATGCCGCCAAATCAAACTTCGAAGTCGGTCCCTACCGGTACCCGATTTCCTCGCGAATTTGCATTGTTGCATTGTCATATGTGGGGGGTACGATGTGCCTCGGATCCTGGGCATGCAGGGCACTTGAAATCCAAGCAGAAACAGCCATGCACATGTCCATGCACATGTTCAAGAGCGTGCGCTTCCAGTGAGCTGTTTCGCTTCTGAGTGCACCGGTACCTGCGTTTAAGTCTGCCGTTCTCCGCAAAGGCGCACGCCATGCAATTTTCGATAGTGGAATTTGCAAGTTTCGAATGGGAGCACACGGCGCGAAGAATACGTAACACGCGATCACGCAACTCGCGAGGAGCGAGATAATTCAGTCTGAGCACGCACAGGGTAGGAGAGAGTTTAGAGCCCGAGCGACTTCGGTCTCACGCTCACAATCGACTACGCCAAACCAGCATCGAGGCAGGCGCGCTGCGATTACGGCCGTTCGCGGCTAGCACAAGATGGATTACGCAGCGAGAGAGTCAGGGTCTGGGAGTAGAGAGCAGAAAGCAGCACAGTAGGGAGAGTTGAGAACCGCAACAACAACTTCAAAGTCGTTGACAGTGTCCAACCGGCGTTTCGCCACGCGCCGTCGTTGGAGGATTCACTTGTCTGTGGGTACTTCAAACATACTGGTACTACCGTACCGGTCGTATGTCTGCTCATCTGCACCCGACATGACTGTTTCGTAAACGTCGCAAAAGTGGAGCAGACCCTTCGGTTCCCAGACGGTCTCTTGTCTTAGAGTAAATGATGCTGATTGCCAAATGATGACGCAAACATGTACGAGCGACGCAGGCAACAAACCACATCAACGCGTGGAGTCCGTAGCAGGCATGCACCGACGCAGCGAGCACCAAAATTTGAGGCGCGCTGCGCGCTTTTCAACGCTCTCAGAGCTGTTGAGACTTGATCTGCTTGTTTTAATCAGCTAGATGCATCAGCTAGATGCTATCAACATTTGAAGACTACGCCTGTTTGACGCGCAACAGCGGCTGAACCGTCGAAACTCGCTTTGACTGTTGCGAAGCAAAATGGTGCTCTGGTGGCTTCAATTCTGCTGCTTCAGTGACAATTGCACATGGTGTTATGATATCATGTGACGATAGGAGTGTGTCGGAACTTCGACAAGCCTCAGTCGTTCGACATTCGAGCGTTTTCGTTTTCGCAGGTTTTCTTGTGTCCTTCGCGTCGTGGCGAACGCGCGGTAGCATCTGCCTGTACCAAGCCTGATCGCTGTGACTGGAGTGTGATTCCGAGTCGTGAAATGTGCTCCGACGTGGTCGGAACCGAACTCCTCGATCAAAACTTTTGTTTTCCAACGAAGCAACGGAAACACTGCTCGCTGAACGCGATCTACGCGCGCACACACAAACACTCACGACGGCACACATTCGCACGAAGGAAAGCGCTCTCGACGTTCGCATTCGACAGTCGCAAACGATAAGAACCCGCAGTCTTCTCTGCGTGTAAGTCAAGGCTTCAAGTTGGCCGCACCGTCATTGTGCTAAGCAAGAGATAGCACACGATCGCGTAGCGAAGAAGAGAACGTGGGAAGAAGAGCACACGCACGGAAATCTGCTCACCTTCGCGTCGCCAGGTTGATCACGACATTGAGCGCGCTGCCAATCAAACCCACGATGAGCACACAGCTGGCGCAAAGGCATAGCGACCACAAACCAGGTTCAAGATCCAGGCAGAGTCACCGGCGACGTCCACGTCGCAGTCCAGGTCGACACGGAAGAAGACGTCGTGAGCATCATGATAGCTGCCTGCGGACGGCTCGCCAAGAACGACGAAGACGCTGACAGCTCGCAGCTTCGACATTGCCACACGCTGATGACAATGATCCACATCAGGAAAGTGTTGCGTCCATTCGTCTAGAGTCGCGAGCACAACAAACTCCCGCACGCTCCGCTCATCGTTCACCACCGCGCGAATTTCATGCTCGCTGGCGAAGTTGAGCATCACCACCAGCACTTCCGCCATGCTCTGCCAGGCGCGCTTGACGGTTTGTTTGAGCCGTCGAATGTCGCGATGACTGGCGGCAAGAAGCCACTTGGCCAGCCGCCGAACGGCTTTGCGTCGACGCGAAACCAGTTGAGAATCAGTCACCGCTTGGTGAGCTGCCTCATGCGCGCGCCAGTGCTGCTTCTGACACTGCTCGCTGCAGTACGCGGCCAAACGGCAAGGGCAGGTGCTCTGCCTGGAAGGCAGCAGGCTGGTGCAAAAAGGATTGGCGCACAAGCTGCTGAGCTTGACTTCTTTTGAGACGGCGTGAGCGCTTGCCGCAGACGCATTTTGTTCGCGCCGCCGTGTCGTCAGGAAGGAGCGATACAGAGCAGACAACACGCTGTAGATCATCAGCAATCTGACCACGGCGACAAAATGAGCTACAAGGTTGCGAAACAAAGCGAATGTGCCAAGTCTAAAGCGCATAACGGTCGAGGCAACACTCAAGGGGTAAGGCAAAGGAGCAAATCGCGCTGGCAGAAAGAGGAAGGCTGCACGCAATCAGCGAGCACGAGAGGCCGACAGCAAGAGACCGCTTGCCCTGGACTTTCCAGATATTCTGAAAGCTCGTGATCAACCCAGAACTGTCAACATCGAGGCTCATGCTTTGAGCTTGCAACGAAAGCAGCTGGAAAGTTACGGGATTGCTCTGGAATCGACGATAAAGCTTCAAACTTTGCAAGCTTGAAAAACGCGAGTTGACTGCGCTCTTTCGTGCGATAAAGGAGTAAACAAAGACACACCGCTTTCGTCTATGTACCGTCGAAATACTCGCGTGGGCCCCGGGAGTCGAGTTCGAATTTCGATTCCTGGTGTAACGTGCGTGCTTTTGATATAGATTCATTGCATTCTAGCTCAGATTCGCTGCTAATAGAAGTCAATTTCGTCTGCAAAACTCTTTGACCTGCACGGGGACTGTTTTTGGCCAAATTTGAGGCGCGCTGCGCGCTTTTTAGCACTTTCAGAGCTGTTGAGACTTGATCTGCTTGTTTTAATCAGCTAGATGCTATCAACATTTGAAGACTACGCCTTGTTTGACGCGCAACAGCGGCTGAACCGTCGAAACTCGCTTTGACTGTTGCGAAGCGAAATGGTGCTCTGGTGGCTTCAATTCTGCTGCATGCAGTGACAAGTGCACATGGTGTTATGATGATGTGACGATAGGAGTGTGTCGGAACTTCGACAAGCCACAATCGTTCGACGAGCGTTTTTGTTCGCGTGAATTTTTGTCTTATTCCTGCGCCATAGTGCGGTCTTAATTTGTGCCGTCATCATTAAATTGCGGCACTGTTGCGCAAACAACGCATGTCCGCGAAAAGCACATGAATTTTCTTTCCCTCGACTTTGTTGCCAAATGATCCTCTGCTCTGCTTCCGCCACGGTACTTTTTAACGCTCATATCCGCTGCTTTGTCAGACAGACGTTTCCCAAACTCGCTGCATTCGATGGCTTCCGATATGAAGATCATCACTCCGCTGAGGCGCAGCGGCTCGACGTTACTCTACCCCGTCGTCTCCCTATGGCGATCCTTCGTTCAGCTTTGTCTGGAGAAGGACTCCCTGTTCAACGAACTCGAGGCGACGTTTTCGAAGCCGATGGACCGTAGCGACTTCCGCTCGTGGCTCGAATCTCGCGTTCAGCCGCAGGCTTCGTTCCCTCAGCATTATCGCCCGAAAACCCACTCCAAAACCAGGCGCAATCGCTACTCGGAGGCGATCACCTGCTGTTTCGACTGGTACAAGCAACTCTTTTGCGACGAAATTGTGCGCGCCGTACGTGAGCCCGTCGGCTTTGGCATCGATGTGCGCAAGCCGGTCTCGGTCGGCAACGGCCCTTTCTTCAAGGCTCGGCTGTCCGGGTACCTTGATACCATCGATGACGAGACATTCGGTCTGCTGCAGCAGGAGGGCTACTCGTCGCTGTTTGTCAGCGAGGCTCTGCGCGAAGATGGTGGACGTGTCAAAGGGGTGCTGTATGGACCGGTCTCGTTCGTCAACCGGCGGTGCCTGCTTGGCAACACCTTCCTCGTCTGGACTGACGAGGCGACTGCGCAAGGCCATCGCGTCTTCTTGTCGTGCACAGCCTCCAAGACCGCGAATTACATCATCACGCCTGGCGACAGGCTGTGGGCGTGTGGTGAACACGGCAAGCTGTACCTCCCAAAGGACACGGGCTTGCGCGCCTGTTTCTGTCCAGACTGTCGACCTGGGCGGAACGCGGTGAATGAGAAGGACGCGAAGCTGGATGCTGACGGCGATGCGAAAATGACCATGGCCGCCGTGCCGCACATCAGCAAGCTGTTCCCAGCGGCCAAAACGGTGCTGCCTCACAAGCCGGCAGTCGGAGCCAAATTCCAAGCTGTTGTCGCCGATGCACCAAGTCGCGACTCTGCTCGATCACATGACTCAGTCGCAGGAACGCTCATTGCGGCCTATGGAAAATTGCCCAGTGGTGAAGAGGTCTCGCTGGAGCAATTAGCTGGCAAGCCGCGCGATCGTGATCGTGTGCGTGCATTTTGTGCGGATGAGATGCCGAACGGCTAGTGTTGAATTGCTTTTGCGGCGGACAAATAATTCAAGTTGTTTTTTGGACGTTCCGATTCGAACCCGTCAGCGCGGGTCTCATAGGCATACGTGCGCAGGCCATGCCCCGCGATCCTACCTGTAACAACAGACTCAACTTGGACCGACCGGGCGGCCCTGGCCATGCACGAGAGTTGTTCTCGGTGATCGATGAATCACGCAATTTTGCGATTGCACACTACTACATGTATCTAGCGTCGCGATCGATTCCACTGTGGCACTGTGAGCCCGGCAGCTGTCACGATTTCGTGACCGGTCACGGATTCGTGACATTTCGATCGTGACTTGTCATGAGCGCGTTTATTTCTTTGAGACAGCGGGTGTGCTTGACAGATGCGATGCATATTGCCTTAGACTGACCAGAAACCGAGTTTGGGCGATGGAATTCTTGCAACTCGGCATGCTGAACCAGAGTCGTTGAATCGCGATGGAGGAACAGCGCTGAGCAACTAAAACACGTAGCAAGCACACACAGAGCTGTCGAATGATGAGCGCTTGCAGGTGCCGCGCCAAAACGCAGCGGAGCAGCTTTGCAAGCGACGTTTGCGCAGCGTTTGCAACAAGGCAGCAAATGCCTCGTTTCAGCGCTGTTTGAAGATACGGTCGCTGATACAGGTACTGGTCAGGTAGGACAACGCTCGGAAGCGCAGCAGCAATCCTGAAAGCAGCGGAATCCAGTCGCGAGCAGCCAAGGTGCAGGGTGAACGTTCGCACAACGGATCACATCAGGATCAAGACGTCAGAGCATTGTTGTCTGGCTCCAGGTGAGAAAGCATAGTTGACATTCCACTGAGGCAGCCGTTTTTGCCCAGAGACATTTCTGCACGAGAAAAAGCCAGTGAAAGCAAAGCGTTGAAAGCGGAGCAAAGCGCTCACCTCATGAGCCAGACTTCCGGACCAGAACAGTCATTGCAACGGTGAATGCATAGAAGCAAAGAATTCAGGCAAAATTCGGGTGGGTACCCGATTCACAGTCAAGCTTGATACTCGCGAATTCCTCACTCTTTTCCTTATTTCTCTTCGTCTATCAAGACCCCTGCGCATTTATGCCTCGCTGACAAGCCGCTGAGCTGCAGTATGGCCGATTTTCTGCTTCGTCTTCACAAGCATGGTGCAATCGATTTCGGCGCAATCAGCTTCCCGCATTGCCGCCTCGAGTGTTGATCTGACCATTCACATCAGGCACGTGGCTCGTTTTCTTGTTTGTGGTGCTATTTTCAAGAAGTGCCGCCGCGCCTTTCTTGCTCACCTTGGCGTGCTCGCTTGAGCAGCGCTGGAGACCTACAACTGCCTGCCCGTTCTCACGAGCCGTCCGTTCAAGTGCATGATCTGGTCTGGTCAGCATTTACGAGAAGAACGCGTGCGAAAAGCCTTGGCTCTCTTACTTCTCTGATTCGTGCCTTTCCTGCCTGCAGCTCTGGTTGTTGCACGCTCTGCATGTGATAGAAGCCTTGCTGTCACTATAGCTACTCGCGGACAGGTTCGGTCAACTGTGTATGCTCTTTGTTCGCAAATCTGGCGATGCTTGCAGTCAACTATGACGGTGCAGTATTGCTCCGCGAGTCCTCTGGGTCAATGCTCGACGACTGCACGTCGCAGCACGCGCACGGCGCTTGCGCTGGCAGCTTCAACGTACAACAGGTTCGAAGCGCTGGGTGAAACATGCGTTCACAGCTCGTTATGCCTAGCGTCGGGATCGTGTTGGCGACGAAACCAGCATCAGCGGATGCAGCTCTCGCTTACTGGAAGCTACGTCAAGACTCGCGATGTCTACCTCGCCCGCGTGGAAGCTGAACACTTGGAACTAGAACTCACTGTGCGCAGCGCTACAAGTGTTGCGCTACGGTACTCTGCCTCGGACCAAGAGTTGCGTCGTGCGCGAGTTTCGCGTTTTCATTTCCCGATTCAAACACTTCATGCTCCAAAATTGTTCGGTGCACGAATTCGTGACGAGTCCCGACACGAGCATGCTGAAAAATGGACGGCTTTGCTCGTGACAAGTGACGGTCGTCACGAGATCGTGACTTTGTCCCAGTCACTCCTGACAAGTCACGACCTCGGGCTCACAGTGAGATTCCACGGCGGTGGCAGCACAGCTCCCACGAGTGACAGGCGCATTACAGTATAACTCCACTGCGGTGGAACAGTCACGGTTTGCGGGCAGTTTGGGAGCATTTTGGACATTGCGCGGAAAGACAGAAAGGTGATGCTAATGACTCACTGCGACCAGGAGCGCGGCGCTCAATGTGATCTTCCAAAACGACAATCGAAGACAAACAGACGAGTACTCACTAACATGCAAAATGTAAGGAGGAGCAAGTTGCGCACGGTCAACTGCGCAAAGAACGACGTTTCCAGAAGCGAATGCGGCTCGCACGAACGTGGCCGGACGCAAATGGTCATGCAACTCGGAAGACGTCTCGGCTCCGCCGAGGCCCGCGAAATACTTGGATGCGCTCTGCAGAAGAGAGAAAAGGGGGGGGGGGGGCAGGAACTTGGGGCCAGTCGAGTGCAGAGTGCGCACATGTGCTTTAATCTGCTATTTAACGCGCTCCGGCAGTTGCAAGTTGTCGCTCCAGAAGCCGACCTGCTCGACCGCAACGGCGCTGGCTTCCGCCCCGCTGCTGAGTCCGTGGGACGACACGCCGGGCGAAAGGAGGATGGCGCTCAAATTCAAGGCGCCGGCATTCTGGCACGGCAACATCGGCGCGAGTGACAGCGTGGAGCAAGGGAAGGCCGGAAGCAGCGCCGACAGAGCAGAGGGGAGCCGCCCCTCCAAGGCCTGAGATTCGAGTGAGTCCTCGATCGAGGACAACGGCCGCATGGTCTGCTGGGCTGCCAGACCCGTGCGGCGGCTTGTTGTACCTCCGTCGCTGGCGCCACTGGATCCTCTGCAACCCAAGCCATTGTCGGTCGAGGCACTGCTGCCGGCGCTGGAGCTGCTGTTGCTGCGACCACCGGAGCCATTGCTGCCGGAGGCCCGGCTGCTCATGCCGGAATCACCGGTGCCGCCGCTCAGGGCGAGTGCAGTTCGTAGAAAATGCCAAACGCTTGCCTCGAGATCTGACGCAGCGCGAGGGGTAGAATCATGCAGCAGACGCGGGGAGAGCAGAGCGAGTGGTGCAGAAGCACTTGACGGAGCGAATGAGCGCAGTGCGAGCTCAAGGCCGCCAGAATCCGCGGGCATGGAAGGAATGCGCGGTGGCAGCGTGCCGGCGGACCAATCGGAGGATGGACGGTGACAAGAGGGCTGTCGCTGCGACGACGCCAACCACAGCAAGTCTACAGCACAAGGCGCAATGAGAGCGAGCCGTTGCCGTGGACCTTGTGCGGCTTGCTCGTCCGCCGAGCCCCGGGTTTCTTCGACGGCCAACATCTCCTGGGCCGGCCGCATAGGCGAAAGGCGTCTGGCAAAATTGGAATCGGAAGAGCGGCCGAGTTTTGCTCCAGATTGCGATCTTAGCGAGTGGGACCTTTGATCGTTGTCGCCAACGCCCGCATCCCGGGAGCTAGCGCTTCGGGACTCAGGCGGCAGCCGCAAGAACGGTGACAGAGCGGGAGAGGAGTTGACGCTGGGCGGGTCGCTGAGCGACCATGGCAGGCCCGAAGCGGCAGGCGACGAGCTCGAAAGCGACATGGGGTCCGGAGCGAAGTTGCTGACAGCGACAGCTGAAGACTGTGCAGGGATATCGCGGGTGCAGGCAGTCGTCCGCCGGCGTTTGACCACTGGAGCAGACACGGTGGTGCCTGCGTCGTCCGCCGCGTTCTTGCAGTCCTGCGCGCGTTGGCACTGCATGGGAGAGAGACACCTGCACTCACCAAGCATTTGCAACCGGCGGAGCAGACAATGCCAGCTTGAAAACAGTCGCAGTACTTTTTCAAGCACTGTGACTTCTTGCAATGACAGCCCTGCGATGTGCGTCAGCGCCAGGGGGCGAATTTGGTGGACCTTGTTGGGAGATTTCCGCTCGAAGGAGCGCGAATTTCGCTCAAGCGCAGTTTCCATCGCCTCCTTGCGCCGGGCTTCGTGTGTGGAGTTGTTGCAGCAAGCCTGTTCACATCCCGTGATCGACGCATCCATCGGCAGGTGGCTCACTTTGCACTTGCAGCCCTCGCAGCACCTGCCAGACGCGAAGCACTCGCAGTACCTGCGCAAAGCAGCGACACTGTTTGTGGTCTCAACATTAGGCTCCCACAATTTGAGGCAGCGCGAGTTCCGGCAGTTGCAGCCCTTGCTCTTGCTTGGCATTGCCGACGGTAGGAGCTCCTCGCGCTCCTCGCCGTCAGGTTTTTTAGTCAAGCTGGTGGCCGAACCCGCGAACTGCCCACCGGCGTCACTGCGCGCGCGCTTTCGAGTCAGCATTTCGACCAACAATTCCGCCATCGGGAAGATAGCCACACAGCTTCTGCGACCACGTGCATGCATTTGTTGAGTGACGGCCCGTAATGGTAATGGACGCGAAAAGTGCGGCACAAAACGAGGTCGCCTGCACCTGTAGCAACGGCAGGACCGATCATAATTTAGGAGGTACAATAATACATGATACGGTATCAGCGCTGGCAGAAATTTTACCGCGCCGCCCCGAATTGGGAAGAGTGTTGCGTCGTTTGTAGAAGATGAGTTGACAAGATCGTAGTCACAAGCAGGATCAGAAGCTCGATCCATCCCGCGATTTGAAAGAAGTCCATTTTTACAAGTAATTTGCAGCAGCTCGACATGTCATGTCTTGGTTGCAAATCGCAAAATCTTACAATCCCGGTGTGTGTCGATCTCTGCTGCATGCGGGAACTTTCAAAACTTTCAAACTACCCGTGTTCTACGACTTCGCCCGTTTTGGCAGGCCTTTTCGCGTTGCCAATCGAGGACACGAGCGCAATGGACGGAGCGCGCAAGCAGCGGGACCAGCATGGTGCAAGTGTGCCGCACTGCTCCGACACGGTCTCCGACTATCCCAGCGCGACTTTGCAACTTGTGCTGGACTTGAGCGACGCGGAGCGGCGCGAATCGTCCCTCCTTGAGCTCAGCAAACAACGCGAGGACATACCGGACCTCGGGCCGCTGCTCTGGTACTCGTTCGGAACCATGGCTGCCTTGCTGCAGGAGGTGGTGACTGTTTATCCTCTACTCTCGCCGCCTCGCCTCACGCCCGCGTTGTCCAATCGCTGCTGCAACGCACTGGCCTTGCTTCAGTCGGTGGCTTGTCATCGCGATGTCCGTGCCGCCTTTATCTGTGGTGAGCTGTCATCCACTGCGGCGCTTCAGCCGTTCTTGCTGAGCAGCAAACATTCCTCTGTTTGTGTACCCCTTTCTCAACACCGTGTCCAGTGCCCGGCACTACGAATATCTGCGACTGACAAGCCTCGGCGTGGTTGGTGCACTGGTCAAGGTAGTTGACTTGGCTGGATCCTGTGGCAACACAGATTGTCCACGCAGCACGACGATCCAGATGTCATCGCATTCCTGCTGCAAACAGAAGTGATCCCACTGTGCCTGCGCATCATGGACGCGGGCAGCGAGTTGTCCAAGACGGTACAAGTGTGCTCCGGGCTCCGAGTTGCCCAACGTGTCCTGAGCAGGTTGCCACGTTCATTATACAGAAGATTTTGTTGGACAAGACTGGACTCAGGTCGCGCTTGTGCTGTGTACGCTTCCGAGCCCGCTTGTCCGTTGCAGCTACGTTTGCGCGACTCGGGACCGGTTCATCACCGTCGCCTCGGTCCTTCGCAAGATGATTCTCGCGCTCGCAGACCGACCTTCTCTTCGCCTGCTTAAGCACATCGTGCGCTGCTATCTTCGCCTGTCTGATGACCAGAGGTGAGCTGCCTGTGCAGTGCTGCCTTCGGACAATGTTGTTTACGCAGAGCCTGCGCCGGACTTCGGCGGATTCTGCCGACACAATTGCGCAGCAGCACGTTTGCCGGGGTTTTGCACGACGATCCGATCACTCAACGGTGGCTGCGCCAGCTGCTCGAAAAGCTTGGCGATGACACCCGTGGTCCACATGCGTCCTCGTCCAGCTGAGCGCGTTTTCGGCCCGATCGCTTCGCACTTCCTCCTTAGTCGATCGGCACCGAACGCGCGGGATGTTGTTGTTTAACGCTGCGTGAAGTAGATGTGGTTCGCAAAATTGCTTGATTCTTGCACACATGGACAAACTGGCATCCGATACTCATCACCACCGTTTAGCTGCAAACCGTTCATTCATTCACCCTGTACCTCCGGCTTTGTTGCAAACGGAAAACGCAAATACGTACCTCCAGTGCCGTTGTACCGGTACCAAGTACAGCTGCAGCCGTACCGTACGCAGCACCCTTGATTTGTTTCTCCGTGATGGTGATGCTTTTGCAACGAGCAATGATCGAAAAAGATTCGACGGAACGCAATCACTTGGACGCAGCAGCACTGGAGGCACTCGCAGACGCATCAGCAACAGCATGAGCAACAGAATTTGCCAGAGCGAGAGGTTGCACCAGCTGCGATCGACGCGCTCGTAGAGCTCGACTTGAGGTCGAAGTGTTTGGCCCGTTCTTCTGCCGTCATTCGCTTGCCAGCGGGGCGAGCACGTAGCGCGCGCACGATGTCGCGACACTTCTTGTCAGCGAGAGCATCTTTCGAGAACTTCAGCAGCGCTTTTCCCGTTGAACAAGCACCAAGTCGCAATGTTGGCGCAATGCGTTGCGGCAAGTGTTGGTGATAGCAATGTTGTCGCAAATGCTGGTCATTGCAATACCGACTGAAGCAATTGGACGGCAACAGCTCGCAAGCAGCGTGCAGCCCGTCACTTCAATGCGCGATTGCCGTGCGAGAGCTCGTCGATTCGGCACGGGTTGAAGCTGTGGTCGCTGACCCGGGTGCCAGTCAGGTAAGGTAATACGCCACAGCGCAGCAGCGTCACCGACGCTGCGGAATCCAGTCGCAAGCAGTCAAGTTGCAACGCGCAACAAATCACGCTTAAATCGTGATGCCATTGCACAGTCGTCTGGTCACAGATGTAACATTACAGTTTATACTCCACAAAGTCAAAGCTTCTTGTCAGGAGGCATTCCTGCACGAGGAAAAGCCGGTGAAATCAAAGCGTTGAAAATGGAGAAAACGAGTCAGACTTCCGGATCGGAGCAACCAATGCAATAGTAACTGCCTGCAAAACTCGGATAGGGTGAAACTTCTCACTTTTCTGATTTCTCTTCACCTCTTAAGACTCATCAGTCACTCCTGTGCATTTGTGCCTCGCTGACAAGATGCAGAGCCGATGTTCTGCCTCGACTTCACAAGGCGTGCTGCAATTGATTTCGGCACCCGTCCCGTCGGCTTCCCGCTGTGACGCCTCGAGTGTTCATCTGACTATTTACATCAGGTGTGCTGTCACTTTGGTCCGTTTGTGGTACTGTCTGGCTGCCCGTCCGCACGAGCCGTCTGTTTGAGCACATGGTCTGGGCGGATCAGC
>Ga0209914_1003003_pt1 | contig 12620 bp, 14 predicted proteins | sample ThiBiot_500_plan_FD_183949 | JGI IMG/M metagenome (GOLD analysis project Ga0209914, IMG submission 183949) | Wastewater bioreactor microbial communities from Cape Town, South Africa - Thiocy_cont_500_plan (SPAdes) | ecosystem: Engineered > Bioreactor > Thiocyanate-remediating > Anaerobic-Aerobic...
CGCCGAGCCTCGGCCATTGTACGCGCGGTACAAGCGGTGCTGACCGGTGCGTTCTGGTCACGCAGCTTGGCCGTCAAGCGCCTCCAGTCCGACCACCCGCCGGCGTACATGCCGCTCAACGGAAACCCGCTCGACCACTCGGCGTTGCTCGAGGCCTTGACGGCGCGGCCCATTCCGCCGATCGAGGTCAAGGGAGGCGGCATGGCATTCACGCTAATTCGCCGTGAGGTGCTCGACAAGATTAAGCGTCCGATTTTGCCAGGCATATTCGAGGTGCGTGGGTGCTGCTCCTCCGAGTGAGCGCTGGCCCATAATCGCGCGCTCACAATGGCTCCGGGCGCGGGTGGTCGGCTGCAGTGGTTCTGGTGCGAGCGGTACATTGACGAGGACTCGGGCATGGCACATCACTTGTCGGAGGATTACGTACGAACGTGGTGGCGTTGGTGTAGGCTCCGCCAGGACAATAAGTGCGGTGTACTGACGCCGAGTTGGGGCACAGACGTTCGGCCGAGCAGCGCGTCGTGCCGGCTTCTCGGTTTGGATGCACGCAGGAGTGCAGGTGGGCCACATGGACATGGAGGAGCTGAACGTCAGTCATTGGTTCCGAGCGCGAGGCTTGTCGTACGACCGTATTGCGTAGCGGCAACCACGTCAGTTGTATCAAACGAAAGCATCCAACGCCAACGCCAAAGGAGGAATTTAGACAGGGCCTCGTTACGACGGGTGTACATTTCATTTGATTCCACCGCAGGAGAGAGTCAGTGGTGATGGGTGTATTTACAAGCAACAGGAGAAGAAGAACAAGAAGAACAAGAAGAACAAAGTGTGAGAGTGAGCGAGGGAGCGAGAGAGCTACATACGTAGCACGATGGGCGAGTGGGAACATGGTGTACAGTGTGAGTGAGTGAGAGCGAAGAGGAGAGGGGAGGAGAGTTATTACATGCGGTTGCCACTCACCGCCATCATGGGAACGCTGCCGTTGTGAATCCTCAGGCGAGCGTTCGTCAGTATCGAATCCATCTGCGACAATGTCAAGCGCATCAGGAGGATCTTCTTGTTGATCGGGCACGAGCAGGTCTGGAGAGCGTGGCGCAGACACGCGACGCGATCGGGAGTGCACTCGCACACGACGGCCGAGATGAAGCACTCGGCGTTGCAGAACGAGCACGGCGCCGAGCGCATGCCGGTCTTTTGGTGGTCCCAGCGTGCGCACGATGAGAGGCCGCTGGCCAGCAGCCGGCCGCGATAGAACTCTTCCTGCAGCCGAAGATTCGAGAACTCGCTGTAGAGCCACTGCAGCGTCGCGACGTCGCGCTCTTGAAGGATGGCGTCGTGCACCAGCTCGTGAATCGAGACCACCGAGGCGCGCTTGAACGAACGATACGTCTCGTGGCACAACGAGCCATGCGGAATCCAGTCGGCGAGTGCAAAGTTGACAGCTTCAGCGCAATTGAACTGCAAAAACGCAAGTCAATACACAAATACTGGCATCGTGAGAACGAGAGAGAGAGAACGAGAGAGAGAGAGAGAGAGAGAGAGAGAGAGAGCGTACGCCAGCGTTGAAACCACCATGGTAAGCGCGAGGAAAGGTGACGATGAACTCTCCAGGATACTGGAATGATCGAACGACCGTAACGCCATGTTCGGCAAACACCACCGGAGAGAGCATGGTGATGAGTTGATGCAACAGGTCGGGCTGGTTGCGGAACAGCGACGGCAATGCGGCCTTCATCACGGTCTCAAAGTGCTCGGCAGACGAGCTTGGAACGCCATACCTGAATGAATGCAAGGAGTGAGTGAGAACGACGATGGGAATGAGAGAGGAAGAGATTCGTACCAGACTTTGGGAGCACCAGTATGGACGTAGTTGATCGAGTAGAGATAGTTGTCTTCGGTATGCCAGCAGAAGCAGCTGAACGTCATGCCAATGTACATCATGGGCACCGTGACGCCGCCAATGTGATCGCGCAAGTGGCGAAGCAACGAGCCCTTGCGCGTCGGCAGGAAGTTGAGGTTCCAACCCGAGAGGTCATCAGCAGGGAAGCCGCTGCCGTGAGTCTGGACATCGAGGTCGCTTCCATAGTTGACTTGACACGGCTCATCCGCATCGTCGACGAGCTTCCAGAATGCAGATTCGACCTACGCGCGCAGAGAGAGAGAGAGTGTGTGTGTGTGTGTGAATATGCGTAAGAAGCTACGATCTACGAGCATGAGAGAACCAGACGATCGGGGAGGTACCTCCTCAGGCGCAAGCACCTCGTCTTCAGAGGTGTTGAACCACTTTCGTGTGAATCGAGCTGCTTTGCGACGAAAGGATGAGAGCGAGTACACACGACCGACACCGAAGCCATACTCTTCGGCGTCGTCGTCGTTGTCGTCGTCCTCGTCGTCATCATCGTCATCCTCATCGTCATCATCTCGATCGTCACGGTTCTTGATATCACGGTCGGTATCGGCGTAGGTGGGATAGGAGGAACGCGCAAAGCGCGCAGGTGGCGCCGAGGGATCAAGCGGCACGTCGAGCTTGGTGTACTTCTTCATGGCTTGCGCGGGCATGAAGGACGACTTGGTGAAGGAGTGAATGTAGGTGGCGTAGAGTTGGCGCAGCGTCAGGGCGGCGTCGAGCGACACGGGCGTAATGTCAAAGTCGCGCACAATGTCGGTCCAGCCGGCGTCGGCCGGCAGCTGGTTGAGCGCCTCGTAGCCGCCCTTGCTCTCGACCGCGAGGTAGAGCAGGAAGAGGTTGATCGAGCGGCCCTGCACGAGCGGCAGCTCGGTCGGCAGCGGCGTGCCGCGATCGGCCATGTAGCGGCGCAGCGCGACGATGAACTCTTGGTCGTGGCCGCGGCGGGCGAGCTCGTGGATGCGCTGGCTCTTGGTGCGGAAGAAGTACTTGTCGAACGCGACGTTGTTGGTCATGGTCTTGCCGTGCATCCACTGCTCCTGAGGCACGGGTGGGATGATCTTGCAGATGCCGTACCGCTGGCCCACCGAGCGGATCGACGAAATGTACTTGATCGGGTCGGCGAACTCCTCGAGCGTCGGACGGAACACTGGCGCCTCGGGTATGGCGCAGAGTTTCTGTGAGCACAGAGCAAGCCAGCGAGCGAGCCTCGAGGTCAGCATCGACACAAGGAGGACGGGCGTCTTCACGAGGGCAGCATCGATTCACCAGCCAGTTCAGCAACACTCATCGTCCAGCCAACCAGCCAACCATGCACCACCATAAGCATCGCGCACGAAATATCACCTCGCCGGCACCAACAAGGAAGGAATGAATGCCCGCTGTGCCTCGCCGAGCGCCACGAAGCAACACGAGCCAGCAGCAGTATCTCACACGCCACGCCATCGTGCCCATCCATGCTTGCGCTCACCGTGCTCGATGCGTTTCACCACTCGACCAACACGCAACCAGTCGCGCTCCGCCACCGTACGCCAACCAGCGGAGCGCACCGTACCGGGTTGATCTCGCGCGCTCGCACACGTTTGATTCGCGGCGCGGCGGCGTTCTCCTTGTCGACCAGCGACTGCTTGCGCTTTCGCGGATTGGTGGAGGAGCTCGACGACGCGCGGTGACCGTCGTCGTTGCGCGCCGAGAGCGTGGCGGCCGCGCTGCTGCTGCTGGTGTCGACGCGGTCGAGACACGCCTGCACGTGGTCCTCGACCTCGCTCGAGAAGCAGCGCTTGTTGCACAGCGGACACTGCGCGTACGCGCCCTCGGCGGCGCGGCGGCGCTCCTTGCGCTTGGCCGGGCTGTCGCCGACGACGGGCGAGGTCGACATGGACATTTTACCGGCGGCCGGCAGCGGAAGGGGGCAGCGGGACGGCGGGGCGACGGAGAGGACGACGAGGTGGACGAGGTGGTAGAGCGCGCGACCGATTTACACTCGTTCGCTCCAGCGTTGCACACGCACACTCACAGAGGCGATGGTGGGCCGCGGAGGAGCGCGTTCGCGTGGCGATACGGGTGCAGCAGGGGCGCGGGCGAGAGAGAGTAGCTTGGTGGCGGGGCGAGCGAGGTGACGGGACGGAGCCGAGAGCGAGTGAGAGCTTCAGGCGACGAGCAGCAGCGGCTGCGGCCGGTTGCTGGGCCTACCGGGCTAGCACAGTCGAGCAGTAGCGCGCCCGCCGGCGACCTTAGCGTAAATGACAGCGTGCCCCGTTCCTCGCTCCCAGCGCCGTACTCGCTGTTCTTGGCTTACTGCGCCACTCCCTCACTTCTCTCTCGCTCTCCAGCATGAGCCTGCCCCTGGACGACACCGAGGCCAACGCCGAGCTCCCACCGGCGATCTGGGTCTTTGGGTACGGCAGCCTCGTGTGGCGGCCGAGCTTCCCGTTCACGCATCGCGTCGAAGGCTACATTCGCGGCTACCGCCGGCGCTTCTGGCAAGGCTCGACCGACCATCGCGGCGTGCCGGGCGCACCGGGTCGCGTCGTAACGTGCGTCCCGCCGCGTCGCGACCTTGGCGAAGCGCACTCGGACTCGGACGAGAGCTGGCGCGTGTATGGCGTCGCGTACCGCACCGAGGACGTGGCGCACGTGCTCGAGTACCTCGATGTGCGCGAGCAAGGCGGCTACACGCGTACCTGGGTGCCCGTGTACGCCAGCGACCAGCATCCGCCGTCGTCGCCAATCGTCGAGCGCGTATGTGAGCCATGTGCACACACACACACACACACACCAATGGCTCTGACTCACACTCGGTGCAGGCGCTATTGTACATTGCCACCGACTCGAACCCCGAATGGCTCGGTGATGCTCCGCTCCACGCCATCGCGCATCAGATCGCCCACTCGCACGGCCCCAGCGGTTCGAACTGGCACTACCTCTCGTCGCTTGGTACGTCGATCGCTGTGACACGCACGCACGCACGCACGCACGCACGTCCTATCTCGCGCTCACTGGCGTATCCTCTCAGCCGAGGCGCTTCGCGAGATGCGCGTCATCGACGAGCACGTGTTCGAACTCGAGGCAGCTGTACATTCGATCTTACAACAAGCCAACCAGGCGGCAACAACAACACCACCACCAACAACGACGACGACGAAGACGCCTTGAGTCCTTGCTACACTACGCTCCGTGTCTCGTCGTCGTCTCATCGTGTCTCTGGGGTAGTGCAGCAGCGCACTTGGCAGGCTTGCTAGCGCGCCACTCGGCGCGGATCAAATTCTCGCACACTGACGGCGTGCGGGAACGGCGCCGGCTCGCGCAGGTGCTGCAGCTCGGGCATGCTCGCAATGATGAGCGCTGCTAGCGCCTCGCCGGTGGCCGGCGCGTTGAGGATGCCCCAGCACGAGTGGCCGGCCGCCACGAAGGCGTTGGCCGCGTCGGGCAGCTGGCCCATCAGCGGGCCGTGCGCGCTCATGGGCAGGAAGCACGCCTGCTCGACGGCGACCTCGCACTTGCGCAGAGGCGACGACACGTGGTCGACGATGGCCTTGAGCTGCCGGCACAGCTCGGCGTTCGGCTGCACGTCGGCGGCGCTCGGTGGCAGCTCGGCATCGTCCTCGGTGTTGCCGCACACGTACACCTCGCCACTCGGGCGCGGATAGATCTCGGGCGTCAGGTGCGAGCCGTTCCAGCGCACATCGAGGAAGATGGCATGCGCCGTGATGGCACTCGCGATCGGCGCCGCTGGCTGCATCACGATGCTGTTGGCCTTGGCGCCGCCAATGTGCCGCAGCACCGGGAAGAAGCGCGCCATGGTGCCGCTCCACGGGCCGAGCGCCAGCACCACAATGTCGGCCGCCAGCCGCTCGCCGTCCACCACGACGCCCGTGACGCGCCTCTCTCGCCCGCTGGTCTTGCTGCTGCTGTCGCTGTCGCTGTCGCTGTCGAACTCGAGGGACTCGACCGCACCGAGCCGCAGTGTCGAGCCGCGAGCGAGCGCGTCGTCGATCAGCGCGCGAGTAAAGAGCTTCGGCGACACCTGTGCTGTGTTGGCCGTGCTGCCGAGCGCTCGTATGCGCGAGATACCGCTGCCATCGAGCCACGCTGGGCGTCGGTCGACTCGGCGGCACTGCTGGTCGCCAGCGTCAGCGTCGTCGTCGTCGTCGTCGTCACTATCATTGCGCAACACGCCACCAGCCTCGAGCGTATCGAGCGCGCGGTAGCCGTAGTTGCACGGCGCCAAGGTCTCGGTCGCCAGCTCTCGATGCAGCGCGAAGCTGCGCCGCGCCAGAGCCTCGAGGGCCGTGCGGTCGTTCCAGCTCAGCGCCAGGAAGCCGCCCGACTTGCCCGACGCAGCAGCCGCGACCTCGACGCGTTCGACGATGGTGCACGGTGCTCCTGCGCGCGTCAAATGGAAGGCGATCGACGCCCCGATGACGCCCGCACCACACACGATGATACGCGGTGCTTGTTCTGTCATTGCGAGAGGCAGGGCAGGGCAGGGCGATGATGGCACTGATGCGATGGCGTGAGCTCGAGGTCGAGGAGGGCGACATTCGCTTGCTCGCCCGCTGCCGCAGCCACCACCATCACCGCCGTATGATGGCGCTCAGCTCCTCCTCGCACGCCACAGCTGCCTCGTCTTACTCTTCGTCGTCGTCATTATCTTCTCCTACTCGAGCAGTGGCAGAGGAAGCGGAGGCGGTGGCGGTGGCGGTGGCGGGTGCGGGTGCGGGCGATGTCGACGGAGCGCTGCCGCCGCCGCACTGCGTGCCGATACGCGCCGACGTGCGCTCGTTCGACTTTGAGAGCCTCGGCGCCGTGGCGCAGTTCGACGTCATCGTGCTCGATCCGCCGTGGCAGCTCGCAACCAATACACCATCTCGTGGCGTACGTGCGATGGCTGTTGCGCCCGCTTGTGAACGCGAGAGATTCGGCAGCCAATCATATCTCGACCTCGACAGGTGGCACTGGCGTACAAGCAGCTGCACAACCGCGACATCCTGAGCATCCCGATACCGAGCCTGCAGACCAAGGGCTTCATGTTCATGTGGGTCATCAACTCGCGCTACAGCTTTGCGCTCGAGCTCATGCGCACATGGGGCTACACGTACGAGCCACACCGATGCTCCCAAGCTGCCCGGCTCACTCGCTCACTCGCTCTCACTCTCACTCTCTCGTTATCGCAGACTGGTGGACGACATCACGTGGGTCAAAACCACCGTCAATCGCCGCCTCGCCAAGGGCCACGGCTTCTATCTGCAGCACGCCAAGGAGACGTGTCTCGTGGGCAAGAAGGGCGACGTACGCGACGCCGACCTGGTGCTGAGCGACGTGATCATCGCGCCACGGCGCAGTCAGAGCGAGAAGCCGCCCGAGCTGTACGAGCTCATCGAGCGCCTGGTGCCCGATGGCAAGTACCTCGAGATCTTTGCACGACGCCACAACCTGCGCAACCACTGGGTATCGATCGGACTCGAGCTGTAACGTGTATTGCACAGCACAATGTAGATACGAGAGAGTGTGTGTGTATTGCGTGATATGATTGCGTGAGTGAGTGAGTGAGTGAGTGAGTGAGTGAGTGATTGTGCATGTAGGCTCACGCGGTCGGAGTATCCGGTGCGCTACCGTGAATCGGCAGTGCCTCGGCTCCGTGCTTGATGCGGTGCATGGCATCGAACAAGGGCGCGATCAGCGGCGACGTGACGTAGTTGTCGCACGCGTAGCACCACACCGAGAGATCCGACAGGCTGGCGACGAGAGCGTGCTCGCTCTCGCGCGCGCAGTGCTCGGCCATGTGGCAGCCTCGCGCCCGGCTGCACAGCACACTCTTGCAGTGCAGACACAGCCAGTTCTCGACGCCGTCGCCGCACACGGCGCAGTCGGCCATGAAGGCGTCGTACAGCTCGCGTTGCTCGAGGCCCGCCAGCGGCTGGGCCGCCAGCAGCTGGCGCACGTGTGGGCAGTGCGCGATCGGCGCCACGGCGCCCTCGGCCAGCTCGGAGCGCTCGGCTCGTGAGCGCGGCACGTGCTCCGAGATGTTGTCGTGCGCCACGCGCATGCCCTCGATGGGAGCCTGCTCGGCGTCGTGCGTCGCTTGCGTGGCCCAGTAGGCGGCGTCGAAGGTCGCCGGCTCGATGTGCAACTCGGCCGCCAGCGCCTCCATGACTTGGTCGGTGCGCGACCACAAGCGCAGTCGGCACTGCGCGTCATACGGCGTGCGTTGCAGGTTGACGATGACGAGCGAGCGCGCATGCAACGGCAGCTGGTTGGCGGGCGCGACGCGCATCGAGGTGCCGAGCACGAGCGCGAGGTCCGACGCCACGGCGTGCCGCAGCGCGAGCGAGATGGCCACCTGCGGCAGCGCCTCCTCAAAGTGCACGATCGAGTCGCACAGCGGGCCGCCGCACTGGCACACGCGACCCGTGCCGTGGCGCTGCAGGAACGCGAGCTTGTCGCTGCCAAGGTGCGCGATCGACGTCGGCGTGTACGAGTCGCCCACCAGCAGCGAGGCCGAGCTGCCGCTGCGTCGATGCACGTCGTGCTCGCGCGTGTACACGCGATGGCACCCGAGGCACACCTCGACGTACACGTTGCCGTGCAGCTCGGCGATGCTGTCGGCCGGCAGACCCGAGCGTCGGTGCAGGCCGTCGACGTTGGTCGACACGACGAACTGCAGCAGCCCGGCGCGCTGCATGGCCGTCAGCAGCAGGTGCGTGCCGGTCGGCACCGCCTGCTCGAGCGAGATCGAGCACGCGGCGCGCTTGCCCTGGTCGCGCATGGTCCACACGCCCTGCGGTCCGCGGTAGTCGGGAATCGACGCCGACGTGCTGATGCCGGCGCCCGTGTACGCCACCATGTGCCGCGAGTGCCGAATGAGCGCCGCAAGCTCGCGCACCTTGGCGCGCATGACCTCGGGCGAGTCCTCGAACTCTTGCAGGTCCTCGGCCTTCGTGTGTCCGTAGCCCTGCCGGATCGGCTGGTACTCGGGTGTCGCCAGCGGTGTCGGAGGTGGATACGTGCCGCGCTCAGGTTCTGGTCCCCGATCGTCGTCACTGCCACTACCGCCGCCACCACTACCGCCGCCGCCACTAACAGCAGCTTGAGCGAGAGGCGGCGCGAACGACACCGTGTCCTCGTCGAGATTCGTGACCGACACCGAGACGTCCGGCGGTGCGCGACCGAACTTGGCGCGATAGAGCGCCACGCGCGACGGCTGCAGCGTCGGATGCACAATGTACGAGTCGCAAACGTAGCACCAGGTCGAGAGGTCGCTCAGCGACGACACGATCGCGCAGCGGCGCTCGTGGTGGTGCTGCTCCATGTGGCCCTTGACCATGCGTGCGCAAAGCACGACGCCGCACTCGAGACACACCCAGTTCTCCGAGCGGTCACCGCACTTGGCGCACGGCGCAGCGAACGCCGCGGTGGCTCGGTTGGCATCGAGAGTCTGTAGAGGTCGAGAACAAACGTGAGGGCAATTGCGCTTGGGTTCGACTGTGAAGAAGCTCATGGTTGATGATGTTGTTGTTGTTGTTGTTGTTGATGTTGATGTTGTGGAGCGAAGGAAGGAATGACGGAATCGTTCTGCTGCGGTGGCTTTTTGAGTTTGCGGTGTAGAACGGCACGGGTCGCATCTTCGCATCTTCGTTGTTTCGCTCTTTCGTTGTTTCGCTCTTTCGTTGTTTCGCTCTTTCGTTGTTTCGTTGTTTCGCTGTCGCCTTCGTCTTGAGTGAGTCTGCCTCGTCGTCGTTGTTGCCTCCTCTCCTCCTCGCTCGAATCTCACGCAATGAAGGCCGCCGTTGTCGCGCTTCTCGTGCTCTTGGCGCTCGCCTCGAGCGTCGCTGCTCGTGATTGCACCAAGGTCTCCAACGCCACCACCTGTGCCTCGAACGGTTTCACCGAGGACCCATACCAGCTGACGCCGGTGCGTTTTCGGCGTGTTGTAGTGGTGCTGCTTCCGTGCTGATCCTTGCGCGCACGCCACAACACCAGTTCGGCGCCGGCGAGAAGGAGCTGCAGGGCTGCATCAAGGTCTTGCTCAACAACCTCTGCCTCGACGTCGATATCGAGCCGTGGTCGGACTTCTTCGACGTACGTGCCGCGCTCGCGAGAGCAAGCATGCCCGTAGCGCGCGCTCACACGCTTTCTTGCGCGCCACAGAATGTCACCATCTCGATCACGGTCGACCGCATCACGGTCTACCAGTTCAACACCACCATCCCCAGTACGTAAATCTTGTGGCCCCCTTCTTGCTGCCATTTCTGACGCGTCTCCACACCTCCTCAGACCTCATGGTGCCTGGCGGCGTTTGCCTCGATGACAACACGTACGACGCCGTGCCCGCCTCTACGTGCTGTCGTCCTCTGCATCTTCACTAACCCGCGCCACTCTGTGCAGTGTACTCGAGATCCTGCTCTTGATTCCGAGCCTGCGCAACGACACCGAGGTCATCCTCAAGATCCTCGAGGCCACCGGCTGCACTCCGCGCGGCCTCTTCAGCCTGTGTGTCTACTTTGACCCGTGCTCCAACACGCTCGCCGCTGCCTCGCAGCCCAAGCCGCACACGGGCGTCGTCCGCAAGCCCAAGCCCAACGCTGAGCCCCTCTGCGGTTGCTTCTCGTTCAACCTGCAGCTGCTCTACTTTTACAAGTGCGTGCCCGCGCCGCATCGGCCGCGCTGTCCCGCTGACTCCTTCTCACACAATCACCCCATTGCTCTCGCCAGGTGGTGCGTCTTGTCCGAGACCGCTGGCCTTGGCTGCGTCGGTGAGCCGACTCTCTCTGCCGGCCGTGCCAACATCCGCGAGTAGGCGAGAGGGTACCCTCCATTCTGGATGGACACCCGCCGCCTGATTGTTTGTTTCCTCGCTATCGACGTGTGTGTCGGTGTTCGTTGCTGCTGCTCTCGCACGCCATCACTCCGTATCCCTCTGGATGGCTGTGACTGAGCGCGCCGTGTCGAACACAATAAACCGCCGCCACCGCCACACCAAGTACACTTCTACATTGCCGCCGTGGGCATACACACATTATTAAACCTGCTGCTGTTGCTGGGGTGGGGTTCGCTCGCGTGCGCCGACGCCTGTTCGTACTGCTCTCCTGCTGCGTCTCCTTCTCCGCCAGCGCCCACTGCCGCGTCTACTATCGTGGCGGTGCTCGTGCGAGTGGCCTTGTCCTCCGACCCAGAGACCGCAGCCACCCTTTCGCCACAAGGGGCGGGAGGCTCTTGCTCGGCCTCGTACGACGACTGCGGTTGTTGATCGCCCGTGCTGCTGGCTTCGTCGTGTGCTCGCTTGGCGTGCTTGCTGCTGCTGCTGCTGCTTGACTCGTGCTCCTTGCGGCCGAGTAGTAGGTTCTTGGCCTTTGCGTGTGCCGAGATCTTGGTCTTGTGTCGCGCTTGCACGGCGCCGTTCGGCGGCGCGTCGCTCGTGTCGTCCGAGCTCGATACGCCCGACGTGCTGCTGGAGCTTCTGGTGGAGGCCTTGGAGCCGGAGCTCTTGTGGCGCTTCTTGGTGCTGGCGTGCTTGGCGAGCTCGGCCACCGCCTCGTCCGAGATCTCTTCGCGCCCCGGCGTCACAATCACCTCGACATCGAGCTCCTCGACCACCAGGCCCTGCGGCGGTTGTCGAGGTGCTGCTGTCATGCTGGCTGCTTGCTCGCTCGGGCACGCGAGGAACGCCCGCAGCATCGGGCAGTGGCGAGTCAATGGATCTTCGAGCAGCAGCTGCAGGTAGGCCTCGAGCGCCCGCTGGCGCAGCCGCACCACCTTGAGCGACAGCTTGGTGCGATTGGTGATGGTCTTGGGCGGAAGCGCTTGCAGGCCCGAGTACACTCGCTTGAGTTGGTTGTGCAGCGCCGCAAACTCGCTGTATCGCTTGAAGCACACCCAGCCTGTGCCGGCATCGGTGCCCACTTCGAGCACGTAGCTCTGCGCACGCAAGCTCCGGTAAGTACCTGGCACTGCCGACCAAAGTGCCGTGCCGCCGCCGCCACGCTCTCATACCGTGTACGGGTTCTCGCGTGCATCCAGTTGAGTGATCGAATCAATGATGCGCACGTGCCGAATGTTCGATCCGCTGCCATCGGCCTCTTGAGCGCACGAGCTCGCGAGCGCACTGTCGGCCTTGGGTGACACGGGAGCCGGCGCTGCTGGCAGCTGCGGAATCACTACCAGCTTGCTGATCATGCCCGGCGGCAGGCCGACCCCGAGATCCTCGAGCGCAAAGTGCGACGGCACAAAGTTGTTGGCGAGCACAGACTGCGGCAGGATGCCTATGCGACACACCGAGCGACCCAGACCCAACGTCCGTTTCGTGTCATTGTACGAGTCGATTTGCGTGGGCCTGTGCGTCGTGCACTGGAAACAAGCTCGCCGCTCGCATACGAACCCATCTCCTTGTAGGCCTTGGCAATAAGCTGCGAGCAGAAGAGCGAGTTGGTGTCATCGCTCTGGTTGCTGCCGTACGCCGCTCGAATGAACTCGAGAAGGTTGGTAGTGAACGGCTTGCCGTGCACCGCTACACACATACGTATGCGAGTGAGCCAGCTGTTGTCGTCAGCTCAAACACTCTCATTCGTACATTCAACGTAATCCATCAAGGCTCGTATCATTGCTGGATTGCGGTCCATCTTGAGACGCCGAATGCCAATGGTCGACGACTCGCGGTACACCTGCAATGCCGACGAGAGCGTGTAGGTCGCCACGCCCTCCATCGTGGCCTCCAGCA
>Ga0209914_1003006_pt1 | contig 12611 bp, 2 predicted proteins | sample ThiBiot_500_plan_FD_183949 | JGI IMG/M metagenome (GOLD analysis project Ga0209914, IMG submission 183949) | Wastewater bioreactor microbial communities from Cape Town, South Africa - Thiocy_cont_500_plan (SPAdes) | ecosystem: Engineered > Bioreactor > Thiocyanate-remediating > Anaerobic-Aerobic ...
TTCTTACAGCACTTGTGGATCAACTCAATCAGATTGTACATGATGCTCTCGTTGTGTATGGTTTTGATTTGATCCAAATATTGCACTAGATTCTCTTGATCTGTTTTGAGTAAATAGTCTTCTAGCTTGAGATAGTCGATAATCCAGACCCGTTCCAAAAATGGTTTGACGATCTGCAACGATTGAAATCCGACAGCGTGTATGAACAAGCGTTTATTCGAAGCGTCGATTTGACTGGTAGCCAAGCTGCTATCGTCATCGTCTGTTTCGTTCGACTCATCTAAGTCATCATCGTCGATATGTTTCATCGATTCTGTAAGTGTTTTGCAAACCCTGGTGGATATCAGAAGTTTCATGAAGCTCTCCAACTCTTTTGGACTTATCATCGCTATTGGTTGCTTTTTCACTTCGAGACTTACTTTATTCGATAAGAATTTCAGCACATCTTCCTTCTCATTCAGACTCAAGTATTCGTTTTTGTCAATGGCATCCAAATGAGTCCGTAATTTCTCGCCTATATCGGCTAGTATTTTCATCTCGACGTGATATTTACTCTCGACATGTTTAATTATCATATCGAAGCCGTTTTCTTCGTTTTTCCTACATACACTGTCTTGAGGCAATCCTTTGAATTCGAGATTATTGAGAACACATTCGAAATAACTGAATATAGCCAGTTCGAGTCTCTGCAAATTGAAATAATATTGCCATTTGGTTGGATCGAACTTGATCATTATTTGAATCGGCTGTTCGGCACTTCTCATGTTTGGCAACACTTGAAACAGATCGATAAGCTTCTCTAAGTTTATTTGAACATCGTTTGGTTGCTTGTTCACTGAGTTCAATTTGAGAATGCCAATCTTGTTGTAGAATATTTGCACGATCTTTAAAAAATTCTCGACTCCAAGAAAGAAGATGGCACTTTGAATGGCGCTTTTGAATCGTTTTAGTCGAACTAAATTCCGCAAGCACTTGCTCGAATGCTTTTTGAACAGCACGAATTCATTGAGTGCGTTGCTGTCAGTGTCGTCACTTTGCGAAAGCAGAAAATTCTTCACCAAACTAGTGAGCTCGCCGAATTGATTAATCAAGGAGTCGATATTGGAATTGACATCACTCAGAGCGTCGACTATTACATCTTTGAATTCAATCATATCGAGCTCTTTAAACCAGATATTCTTAGCAAGTTCGTCGTATCGTTTGAGTGCCTCGGTCATTCGATTTAAATCGACTTCAAATATTTCGAATGTCAATCCACATCGTTTGAGCAGTGTCTCACTGAATTGACTCAGCGTCAACTGATCCAGTTCGTATTTCCAATCTTCAACGTTGCTTTCCATTAAAATCTTTCCCAATTTCTCTCGAAGAACAGCTGATGAATCGTCACCTGAATTTGACTGAGCACAAACTTTAAACAAACTATCCACAATTTCTTTTCTAAGTTTATCAATTTCGATTGCGAAGTGTTCTTTTTGCACAGTAGTCAAATTGCATGCTTTTTCATAGGCAAACTCGTTCAAAGTTTTGATCTTGAATAAAATCAAATTTTGCGGCGATTCGGTCTGAGTTTTCCGATCAATATCTGCTAAACTCTTTTTTATCTCAGCTAGCATGATATTTACAATATCGGGTTGTTTGCTCTGTGTGTCTTGATTGAATTTGTTGTCTCTTGATGTGATCGGTGGTTCTATATTGCATGCTTTCTTTTGATTCTTTTCAGTGCGATTTTTCCAATAAGTTTTCAGTTTATCAATGAAATTATGGCTGGATTTAAATGCTTTGGCTTGATTCAAAGCTTGAATGTGAAGTTGTAGCAAATGCCCATTGAGTTTCGCTTCATCTATTGAGTCGATGGACAAAGTTGAACCCTCAATCTCTTGATCGAACAAATTAACAGCGCGCAATAGATTCTCAATCACAAACGGACCTGTATCGTTCTCGTGCTGAGTTTTCAAAAGCCTATTATTGCCTGTGGAAACATCGAACAACGAGATCCGATTTCTGAATTCATTGAATTGTCCGACGAGCAGATTAAGTTCGCTTAAACCGTCAGTAAACGCATCGATCAATTTCAACTGTACAAGTTCATGCTTCTCATCAATGTCGACGAGTATTCCGATCCATTTACCTGTCGATCGACACGGTATTAGTGTAATCTTTTCACTTTTGCAATGAAACATTTGCTTTGTAGCATCATAAATCTTCACTTTCAACTCGCTGAAATTGATAGCCGGATGCAAGACAATCTTCGACCTAATCTGACTGTTTTTATTTGCGACCATTTTGAATCGACATTTGAAGATTTGATTCATGTCGTCGGAATCGTAGTTGTACGATTGATGTTGCGATGAATTGTTCGTTGTTTGATTTTCTTGGCTGCTGACTATTGAATAATTGTTGAATGCCATGTACAACTCTTCTAGTTCATTCTCACTCTGCTCGAGATTTATCTTGCTTAGATTGTCGCTTATTATTTGGCTCAATTGAATCGCATTTTTCCTCACCTCAAACTCGTCCACCTTCACCTTGTTCAGCTGAATGAGCTCGAATACCATTTGACAACGCTTCATACATTTCTCCTTCATCATGTTCAATTCTTCTTGGACGAGCGACTCGTTCGTTCGCAAATAGATGAGTTGCTTGAGTCGTTCCAATTCGTTCGATTTGCTTTGTTTGCTTTCGATTTTTCTCACCGATTTTTTCAGTGTTTCATACAATTTGTTCAGTTCGTCTTTCTTATCTTTACACAGGCCCACGTTGTGCCAACTCAAATACTCGAAAATCGTGTTGAAACCTTTTAAAAAGTCTTCTGTTTCGATTTCATCAACACGCATATCACCTTCTTTGTTGATACTATCGGCTAATTGTTCGAAAAGTTTGACGATGTTTTCTAATGCGTCGTTGGGTTTGATCAACTGCGAGAGAGTGGTCTTAGGCAAAATTTTTGGCACTTTCAATTGAAATTCGTCGTCAACTTTCTTGTGGTTGAACAATTGTAGTAAATATCGGTTGACTTTCTCGTTTAAACTTGAAAATAAGACTTTTGTAAGCTCAATTTTGTCCGGATTGGTTTGTAATTGGTTGATTTGTGCTGAAATTTGGCTGAGAGTTTCGAAATGAATATCGGTTATCGAACGGTTTCGATCAGAAAAGAGTTTTTTTTCCAGTTCGATTATTTTCACTAGACAAACGTTGAGATAGGCGCGTTCGCGTTCTTTGTTGTACAGATCGCTGAGCTCGACATTCTTCCAGTAGATATCGGAGATTTCTTTCATTTTTTTCTCAATCTTATTTTGGTTAGCGTTGAACTCGTCTTTGAATAGCTGATGTTTCTTCTCGATCGCGTTCCGTAGCGAATCTTTGATAAACTTATAAAATTCCTTGGCTACGGTGGTATTCAATTCGTTTGCAGTGTTTAATTTGCCGAGTCTCCTTTCAAGCTCTATCACTGGCTCGATAATCAATGATTCGTCAGTCGTCGTGTTTTTGTTTTCCAAAACCGTTAAGCGTAAATTTTTGATTAACTGATTGCTCAATGTCTCTTCATATTGCATCTTGTCAGAATTTCCGATTGGCTTTTCTTCGTTTATTTGAGTTGCTTTATTTAACTTATCAACTACCAAATCTACCAAGTTCAACAGCTCTTTAGTCGTCAGTATTTTTCCATTGCGAATTTCCGTGTTCTGTTTCTTGAGTTCATCGTTTAATCGTTGGTCGGATTGTTCTTTGCCAATCGTCAAAGTATCGTCATCATTTATGCTAAATAGACGTTCATAGACTTTGATATGCTCGATCTGGTCTCGCATCTCTCGTAGACATTCGACTGGCGATTGAATCGCAAGTGTTTCCTCAAAACGGGCCAATTCTATCGATATATCGTCCAAATCGACGCTCGTCGACGACCGATAGTCAATTGTGAACAAAAACTCAGCAAGTTTTGTAACAAGCTTGCTGAGTTCGTCGGGTTGACACAATTCTAATTTCGGCTTGTGACGTGCTGCAAAATTGAGCAACTGATTTTTATATTCGATTGTGCCTGATTGAAGCAGCTTTTTGCATTCCATTCTTAATAGATCAACTGTAAGCTGCATCTTTGCATCGATCATATCAGCAAACAGCTGAAAATATTCTAATGTTAGTAATAGTCTAGAACTTTGCTGATTCGGTTGCTTATCTGTAGACTTATTGAGCTCTTCACAAGACGAAATTCCATTTACGAGCGTTCTAGTCGAGCGTTTGATTTGTATTAGAATCTGGCGATCTGATTGATGCAAGCTCTCAACTAACAGTTTGAAAGCTTCTAAGTACCTAAGCAATCTTTCGAATTGCTTGTCATCGTCCACAATCGACAAGGGATTTTGTAACGGAAATTTTTCTAAGAATTTTGAAAAAATATTAAGGATTTCCGTCGAGTAGAACATAGACAATGATGGCGCTGAATAAATGAGACCATCGTTGTAAAACACTGCATCATAAATGAATTCGAAATTTGCTGATGACTGAGTGTGAGTTTTTTCCGGATTGATTTCTTCTGTAATGAGTCGATTTTGATCGGTATCTTCGATTGCTAGGTTTTTTATTTCGTTCGTTGTTTCGTGTACGTAATAGATCTCGTGTTGATTCGAATCAAGTTTCTTTATGAGAATCGCAAATAAATGGCCGGTCGAGAGTTGTTCAAGTCTTTGAGTAAATTGCTCTTGAGTTTCGTTTGCTGATTCGAAAATTAAATCAGCCCGTTTTATCACGCACTGCTTGATTACATTTTGTATCTTTGTTGTCATTTCAGTTTCAAATGAATTGTCTGATTCCACTAGACCACTCAGCTTGATGATGCATCTCTCTTTGAAAAAGTCGATCTGATTTCGAACTGATTGGAAATGCTTCAATGTTTCAGCTAGAAAATCGGAACCATCGTCGTTTGGAGCACAATCCGGCTGAAATCGTATCTCTTCGAAAAGATCGTCAACTAAATGCGTGTAAATAGAGATACGTTTCGCCTCCAAATAGTTTGAATCACAAAATTGATCAATTTGTTGGAAGAGATTCTTGATCGATTGGTCCAATCGATTTCTCATGTCGTAATAAGTCGACAGTGTGAAATCTTTATCGTCAATTTTAGATCGACTGTTGGAATTCGAATTGCTCATTAAGGTTTCTTCGAGTCTTTTGTGCAGAGTCATGTGACATTTCTTAATGATAAATTTTCTGTAGAGTTGCTCGTTCAAATTGAAAAGTCTGTTAAGAACCATCTGACTGAGCAAGATCTGCAGTTTGTTCTCGTTCAAATCGTTGCTACTTTGCTCCTGCTGGTTTTTAATCAGCTCGTTTAGATTATTCAAGCTTTGATTAATTGCTTCGGAGTTCGCTTTGAGATGACTTTTGAGTTGATCGAGAAAATCAACCTCATGATTCACCTGAAATGTCAGAATCTCGTCGTTCTTCTCATAAATTTGAATTAAATCGAACATTGCATCAAAGTTGAACGATTTTTTACTAAGACGAAAATTATTTTGCAGTTTTTCGAACACTTCATCAAGTAATCCTTTGGGAATGTCGATTCTTGCGTTGAGCAATAGTTTCAGTTGGTTCAAAAGATCCATATTTGCTGCGAACTTGTTCAAATTCTGCAACACTGCTGAATAATCGATGCCTTGTTGTTCATCGAACGTGAACCGGAATTTATCAGTGATTAACTTTTCCAAGTTCTCACTCAAACTTGTCGCCATCTCATTCTTTTCGCTCAACGCTTTGGTGTCTTTCGTTTTAATAGCTTTAAGTTTTTCAAAAATAATTTCTGCTTCGAAACGATACGACTTGAGCTTGTTGTCGTCGAAGCATGTGTGAACCAAGTTTTTGGTTTTAATTGCTAAATACTCGCTGAGACATTTTATTGATTCGGAATCATTGTCCACAAAACTGATGTTTGCTTTTTCACTGAACTTGGCTGATAACAATTGATAGAGCGCTTTTTCTTTCATCCGAATCATTGCAGGCTCTTTACTTTCATTTTGGGATGAATCCACTGAGACTGAATTATCTGGTTTTGCAAGTGTTTCAACATAGATCGCGGTGTCGTCAGTTGTTTGTTGTAGTTTATAAAAAATATCTAATTGCTCTGACCGGTTGTTTCTAAGCACATAGATCGCGTTGCCATTTCTCACTGCCATCTCTTCTTCGCTTGACAATGGCTTATTGTCGCTGTTCCTCACCCTCAGCTTGCACCTGAACGATCCGGCATGCGAATCGCTCAAATATATTCGTTCTAAGAATTGGTCGAACGCAATCATACTTTCTTGCTTTGGAGCTTTTCCCATTCGTTTGCTATTGAATTTGCCAAGATGTTGACTTTTCAGTTTTTCCAAATTGAACTCGTCGCATAGATCGGTCAAATATTGAACGAGTCTGTCGAGACCCGAGTCCAAATCGATGGCGTACTTTTCTTTTAATAGTCGATAGAAGTTGTCCTGATTGTTTAAAGCGAGTTTTTTGGGCAGATTTGTCGTCAAACTGTTGATTAAATCATCGTCTGATGGATCGATCATGATTGTTGTTTGATTGCTGTTGTTCACTCCTATCTTCAATTCGATTTGCTTTGTCTTTTCATTCGGTTGTTTCGATAGGATCCATAGTTCGTACTTGTCAAACATTCGTGCCAATTCGATAATGCGACTTGATGACAAACGAACTTTTGACGAATTGCTTTGATTCGAATATTTGAACAGGATCATGATCAATTGCACTATTGTTTCCTTCTTCACTGATAAATCGTCCAATTTCGAGTCGAAGATCTTTCGTTTTTTCAAGCTAAATCTTTTCAGTACACTTGCACACTTTTTTTTGTCGTCATTCTTTAGATTTGGATTGTTGATTCGTTCATCGATCGCGTTTTGTAAAATCTCGTGCAAGAACTTTTCGACTGTTAGCTTGAGCGATTCGTCGATATATCTGTGTGCCAAAAGATCTTTTATTCGTTCGTTAAACTTGACCACATGGTCGCTTGAGTTAAGCACTTTGGCTACCAATTCCAGCGTTTCCTGCCGCATGTGCTTTCGAATATATTTAAGCGATTTGCTTTGCATCACCACGCTTCGTTTGAGCGATTCGAAACCCGAGTTGAGCGTTTTGATGCAGTTGTAATACGGTGCGTACTGTTGCTCCTTGAATTGAATGATCAGATCGAGTTGTTTTAAAGATAAACTTAGATCAACTTTTCGTTTGTCACTTTCCAGCGGTTCATGGGCCAATAGGTTCAAACAGTTGAATTCGTTTTTGACGAAATTGAGATGGTGTTTAAGGCTCGTCAACAGCTTGCCTTGGCCGTAATCAACTTTTAATTTAAGTAGATTCAGCGTTATGTAGTTGAGAAAGGCGGTCAAATGTGTCCGCTTTAAAGCGATTTGATTGTCCGGTTGGAATATTGCTGAAAACGTCTCGAATAAACTGACTAGTGACGTCAGGTCTTTTTGTTTCAGCAAGCGAAAATTGTGCATTTGAATTTCGAGAATGTGCAATTTGAGCTCATCGTCTGGATCGTGATAGATCGGCATGAGGTCGGTTATTGGTGGCTTGATTTTTGTGCCTAGTTGAAAATCAATGGCCAAATCGAGTATGTTGCGACATTCTTTACTGAAATTGGCCACTTGTTCGAATGGAATATCGGTCGTATTGAAAAATCGTAACTGCGTGAGAATTTTTTGGTGCGTTAGTTGTGCGTCGGCGTTGTTGGTTTCATTGGCCGATCGCTCGAGATAAGCATCATAAAGTTCGAGCGAATTGACGAGACCGTTATTCTCCATTTGACCAAGCACATGCAAGGCATCTTCTATTGGTCGTTGGTTTTCTGAAGGAACAGTTCCGACAGCTCTCTTCAGTCGTTCCAAGTTGGTCATAGTTTTCTAAAAGACATTCATAGTTTCTCAATAAAACAACTTAAAGAAGGAATAGAGATAATCTGAGACTGTGACAATCTCTGTCGCTACATATAGATGATGTTTATTTTGCCTAAGTTGTCCTTATACTAATGGCCTTGTACTTTGATCTGCTCTGCTCTCAGAATACCTTTCCCTCCCTCTCTCTCTCTCTCTCACTCGAATGAGTATATAAGTGTACACATTTTATGGAAACAATGCGATTTCCGATAGAAAGAAATAAAGGAAAGAAGAATGACATCGGATTGAAACATCTCTTTCATCAAAAATCATCACAGATACATATTAGGTATCTGAAAGAAGAAGCTATAGTGTTGAACAGGAGGCGACAGAAAAGATCAAAATAAAGAAAACAATAAGACGAAGGAACATAAGAGAAGAATATAAGATAAATAATGAAAATAAGAAGTGGGGAAGATAAGAAAAACACATACAAAACTAATGAGTAGACAATGAATTAAGTAGTAATGGGGAATTCAAGGATACACGACAGTGCGTCCAATGCTATCATGAATGAAAGCATCAAAGACAAGAGCAATTGTTCAGGATCATAATAAAGACTAAAAGTATAATAAAAATAGATCAAGAAAATAATAGATTGTTTAATTCGATAAAAATCAGTATGTGATAGAGCGAGAGAATAAAAGTGATTTTTTTGTTGTTTTACTACGCATGTTTGTCACTTTTACAAGTTGCTGACTGTCACGTCTCGTACACTGAAAAAAAGTGTAGAATAATCAACCCTCAAAAAGGGTTTATGATTCAAAAATCCGTTTATGAACATGATCTACCGTTTCATAAACCCTTTTTCCGTTGATAACTGCGAAAGGGTTTATGTTCCGTTGCAAATTCATATACCCTAGTACTGATTTCTGGGTTTCTGGACCCTTTTTCCGTAGATGAACGAAATCAACCTTTTTTTGGAGGGTTTAATATTAAATATCATATATCCTTTTAAAAGGGTTGACTTCGTTCATCTACGGAAAAAAGGTCCAGAAACCCAGAAATCAGTACTAGGGTATATGAATTTGCAACGGGACATAAACTCTTTCGCAGTTATCAACGGAAAAAGGGTTTATGAAAGGGTAGATCATGTTCATAAACGGATTTTTGAGTCATAAACCTTTTTTGAGGGTTGATTATTCTACACTTTTTTTTTCAGTGTAGACGATGTATCTGTTGATTTTATGAGAATAAAATAACTGAATAACAACTAAGAAACATGTCTATATATACAGGGTGGTCCATAAATAACCCGGCGATAAGAAATTCGAATATCTCCCTTATTACTCGACCAATCGAGCTGAAATTTTTACCAGTGATAGAGGCTTATCTAAAGTTTTTTTTCATACGAGAAACATCAACCAATACTCTTCCTAACTAATAAGATAACGATCAATGGGAATTTGTTGTTTGCCGGAAATGTTAGCAGAATTGTATAAACTCAGTTTGTATTCACTGTTCATTACGTAAAAGAACTTTCTTTTGACTTCTTAATATCACTGTCTGAAATAAAGAGTCTTAGAAATGCATACAACTCATCTTCTACAATTCTGCTAGCATTTCCGACAAACAACAAATTCCCATTGATCGTTATCTTATTAGTTAGGAAGAGTATTGGTTGATGTTTCTCGTATGAAAAAAAACTTTAGATAAGCCTCTATCACTGGTAAAAATTTCAGCTCGATTGGTCGAGTAATAAGGGAGATATTCGAATTTCTTATCGCCGGGTTATTTATGGACCACCCTGTATGTGTTTGAGTGTCCAAAGCGTGCAGTATATATAGGTGGACACCGTCGTTAAACTATACCTCGATTCATTTCTCTGTGTTTACTTTCTTTGTTTAGTGATATTCTAGAGAGTTCGCTCATACGATAATCTAGTCAATTGGACGAGAACTGTTTAGCTAACAGACGAAACAATTTTAAAAGAATACGAAAGAAAATACAAAAAAACGGATTGGAATCGAGGGTCATCGATAACGACATTTCAAATTTTTTAAACTTTTCATTCTCGACGTTTTGTCTTTCGATATTTTGCCTTTTGACATTTCGCTTTTCGACATTTTAGCAGTAAATCTTTTTATCCTGTTCTGTTATATATAACAATGGTGGTGTGACTAATCTGCAGGAGTGCCGTCGAATAACTGCAAACTCGAAGATTAGATCCACATATTTTTTAAATTTTTTTAAAGTACTTTTCGATAGTTTTTTGTTTTGATTACATTCATAATCATCAATATATTCGCGTTTTCTTTTTAGAATATTCGATACCGAACCAACAGAAACTTGAAATGTATCTTTCAAATCTCTATACGATAGTCTTGATTCACTTGCACGAATCAGACTAATTTTCTGTTCTAAATTGAGTTTATTAAGGGACATCAGTACACAAATATTCACAATAATTTACAACCAAGACTATTGAATAAGAACTAAGTGGACTAATATTCTTTTTTTCTCTCTCTCTCTTCTCTTCTACAATCTCATTACAAATAATATTTCAACCAATTAATTTTATGATAATTGCCTCCTTACAAGCATTTAACACGTGACGCCCTCTATGTTTGTTCATATTCTTGAGGTTGATTTACGTCTGGTGACCTTAAAAATGCGTTCACATTCAGAATAGCGGGTGGTTCATATAGGAGGGGGTCAAAGCCAGCAAAAAGTGCTCGGGGAATCCTGAGGGCGTTCAGTATAACAGGTTGTTCACTAAGGAGAGGCGTTCATAAAGAGAGGTTTTACTGTATATCACGCTGACAAAAATTTTCGTAGATTGATAAATTCTACAAAAGGATTTATCAAACTGATGAACCCTTAGTTACACGTTTTTTTCGTTTATCTATCTCATTAACCATTTGATATACCCTTCCTTCTGATCAACCCAAAAAGAGTATTTCATACGTTTGAATTCAATTGGCAAGTCAATTGTTGTCAATTTTCTTTTTTAATTTTATTATTATTTAACCAAAGAAAAAAAAATAAAAAATAAAAAGAAGAAAAACAAAAAAAATGAATAAATAAATCAATATTTATATGTGAAAACGCAAGGCCTTTCGAATTGTGTTGTATTCTTTTTCAAGCGATAGTTGTTCGTCGATACTTTTTCATCGTCGTCGTCGTCATTGTTATGTTCGTGTCAGGTAGCTGTTTTCCTTCTCTATGCTGAGATCATCATTTCAGTTAATGATCTTCAGGTAATGTTATTTTCTTAGGTTTTGTACCTAAGTTGGCATCATTCTTTGTTAATAGGTTTTGTACCTATGATTTATCTTTTTTAGTTTCGTGTGTTATCATTTGGTTTTTTCTTTACCAGCAACTGCTTTAAATTTTCTGTATTCTGATATGCATATATTGCTTTTGTATCATTTAGCGGTGTTTCTTCAAAGAATTCGCTCCAAATCTCATGGAAATTTTGTCCGAATCTTGCTAGTTCTGGTGTGTATGCAAAATGAAGAATGATGCTGCTACTGAAATCAATTGCCTTCTTATTCTTATTCATTTCGTTTTCAAGTGTTTTCTTCCGATATTTCTCATGATCATCACTAAGTAGTCTAGCTGCTGTTTCTTCTCCTGATAGATCTTTATAGAATCGTTTTAATTGTTGGTCTATAAACGCTGGTGGATATTTGTTTAAGATCAGTGTGATTCTCATCTCATCGAGTTCATTCTTTGGATCATTTTTATTCGAACAAATTCGTGTCAATCGTAAGGCCGCAGCATATGGTATGTTTCTCATAATATGTACTGGATGTGCTGAGTTGAATGGCAGCACATACGGTTGCGCTGCTAGCTTCCGGAACATCTTCGTTCGAAATTTTGGTATTTCTACTGTCACTATCACATCTAGGTAGTTTGCACTCTTGCCTCCTTCCCATTTTATTTCTATGTTTGGATCTGATTTGTTCAAGTCTCTTAGTTTATTCTCAATTTCTTCTTTTGGTAGATTTGTTGTTAAAAATACATCGTCTCGAAAACGAAAGTATAATTCGTAGAATGACAAGATATCCTGTTTGAAGATAAAATCTTGAAAAAGGAATCAAATTATAGAGTTAGAAATTAAATATCTTTTCGTGGCTCATGAATATTGTTTAGGCAATCATCTGTTTTTAAGTATCAATTCTGTTGTAGAATGCTTTGTGGTCTAATTGATTATTCATCAATTATATGGGTATTTTCACATATAAATATTGATTTATTTATTCATTCTTTTTGTTTTTCTTCTCTTTATTTTTTCTTTTTTTTTCTTTGGTTAAATAATAATAAAATTAAAAAAGAAAATTGACAACAATTGACTTGCCAATTGAATTCAATGTGGAGCCTCAATACGACGATCATATTTATAACGTGCTTCTTTTAGCGATTCAAGAGTGTCATCATGAGATAGATTGCCTTGAATAATCTCTGTTATTTCCACACAACGATTATTCCCTCTACTGTAAGGAGGGTATTACGCCGAGAAAGTAGCAGTGCGTCCGTATGTTCGTCCGTCCGTTCGCGGTCAAAAGAACATCGATTTTAGAAACTCGTAATAGTGACCAATGATGGTTGGGACTTAGTTGGACCCTAGGTTTTCGAGGTCAAGGAGTCCGAATATGAGTCATCCATGAGGTCATAGGTCAAAAAAACATCAATTTTAGAAACTCGTAATAGTGACCAATGATAGTTGGAACTTAGTTG
>Ga0209914_1003010_pt1 | contig 12593 bp, 12 predicted proteins | sample ThiBiot_500_plan_FD_183949 | JGI IMG/M metagenome (GOLD analysis project Ga0209914, IMG submission 183949) | Wastewater bioreactor microbial communities from Cape Town, South Africa - Thiocy_cont_500_plan (SPAdes) | ecosystem: Engineered > Bioreactor > Thiocyanate-remediating > Anaerobic-Aerobic...
CGAGTTTTTATATAACATGCCATAGAATTGGCAGCTAATCATCCATGTGTGTAGCGAAAAAATGCAGCGGCGGCAAAAAATAAAAATAAACTTTTCTCCACCAGTATGCGATATTTTTTCCTGATATATTTTATAAATATACTGTTTTGCTTGATTTGTTCAGTTTATAATAAGTTCCGTGATAACCAGTTTTATTTTTAATTTAGAGTCCTTCGACAGATAAATATTACTGCTGGAAAGATATTTGCATGACTAGTTCCTAGGATTTTAGTTAATTCAGAGTTATCCTTTAGTACTGTTAGAACCATAGAGGTCGTCATTTATTTGAAAATGAAAAGACTGTATAGTTTTATCAAGGATCAACTTAGCTATTGAGTGAGAAGACCTTCATTTTCCGTTTCTCTTCTTCATTAGATTTGTTCTTTCGTCTTTTCTTGTCAAACTTTTAACTGTGTTATTGGTGCGATAAATATTATTACTGAAGAAAAATATAAACACTTAGACGACGAAAAAAGCCAAAGAGCAAAGAGAAAAAATGCATCACTATAACTGTCAATCTTATTTCTTGCTAAAGGAAAACATTTCACGCAAATTTGTACAACGAAAAAACTTGAATCGTTACATTAATTCTCTACATGGCGTCATTCTATGTGTGGATAATGAGTAGAAGCCAGAATTTTATATCTGCTCTTCTTTGGATTCTACGTAGATAAAGATCGATAACTATTACCGTTAAATCGACCCTTTATTTGCTTCTTAGGTGATCCAACATCGAATGTAGCCGCACAACTAGACATGCATCTTGACATCTCGTTGATGGCCATGTTGATTGTCGTCGAAGTAACTTTTCTTCATTGCAAATTCGGCAAAGATTCATCTTCACAATATTTTCACGTTCAAGAGACTATGAACTAACGGGTGGTCCAGGTTAAATTGCCGGTTTGTTACTCATTGAATAATTTTTAAAAGAAGCATTGAATAAAAATAAAAACTATACCATAAGATAGAGCGTCTCAAGCACTATCTACCGATATATGAACCGATCTCTCATAATCTGGATTATTGTAGATAAGATATGAAATCTCAAGATATCCAAAAAGTGGTTTTGCTCAAGCTTAAAGACGGAAAATCACCGGCAGAAATCTCGAAGGATTTATATAGTGTGGTCAGTGAACGAATCGTTCGAAAATGGAAATCAATGTACTTAAAAACAGGGAAAATTGAATTGAAAAAACCACCTGGACCGATACGAACAGTAAGAACAAAAAATGTCATTTCCAAGGTGAAAAAACGTTTTCAACGCAAAGCAAGACAAAGGGTGCGAAAAATGGCTCGTAATTTTTTTTTAGCATCAGTTAGTTTTGGCTGTACATTGACACGATAGGCATGTAAACCAAGATCTTCTGTGACAATACGTACTAAAGAGGTTTTTGAAATACCAAGATCACGAGCCATTTTTCGCACCCTTTGTCTTGCTTTGCGTTGAAAACGTTTTTTCACCTTGGAAATGACATTTTTTGTTCTTACTGTTCGTATCGGTCCAGGTGGTTTTTTCAATTCAATTTTCCCTGTTTTTAAGTACATTGATTTCCATTTTCGAACGATTCGTTCACTGACCACACTATATAAATCCTTCGAGATTTCTGCCGGTGATTTTCCGTCTTTAAGCTTGAGCAAAACCACTTTTTGGATATCTTGAGATTTCATATCTTATCTACAATAATCCAGATTATGAGAGATCGGTTCATATATCGGTAGATAGTGCTTGAGACGCTCTATCTTATGGTATAGTTTTTATTTTTATTCAATGTTTCTTTTAAAAATTATTCAATGAGTAACAAACCGGCAATTTAACCTGGACCACCCGTTATCTACACAAATACATGAAAACATGAATCTGTGTGTATTTATTCATACATTTATTTATATTTTCTACTAATAAAGAGAAGGTCAGAATAAACAGCAAAGAAAAAATATATATTGCAAGCGTTTTAGAACGACGACATTATCGCTTTCTTTTACCTATTCTTTCATAAACAGAAGACCTCAATGTGCTTCACGGAGTGTTGGAAGCGATGATTTGCAATAGCCTTTTCGAAAATAATAATATTCATCACATATAAAAACGAAAAAAACAAACCATAATCTATGCATTCAACTATTTTTGATCAAATACACACAATGTGGTTGATAAGAATTTTGTCTTTAGTCACTCTCATCGTTGTTATCACAGGTTTGCAAATGCTTTTTAACGTGTTCTATTTTATAGTTGAAATGAACGTTTGATAGGTCAAACAACACAAACACCTGCTTTGACTTGCTCTGAGAATAACTTGACGATAACGATCACGGATTCCCCTTCGTCTCATTCTGCATGGCGGTCATCATCCAATTGTTTTCTGTCATTTTGTAATCAGAATTCGAGTAGAAATAGCAATGATTGTCGTTTATCCTTGATGCCTTGTTTTGATTATCGCACGGCCAACAATCGAAGTTATTGTGCACCTGGTAGTTTGTGTTCTCTTTTGGAACCATGTAACAATATTACTGGTGAATGTTCATCGAACATGTCTATATGTGTTGTGAATTCATGTTGTATACCACAAGCAGTATGTTTGCCGCTATACCTGACCAACTTATGTTCATCACAAAATCATATAAGTGAGTTCAATCAGTGATCGAGGCTCAGGGAGATGAGATGGGTTAACTTTGCAAATTTCTATTCGTCAACTGTGAAAAAACATAAAATCAGCTTTTAAAAGAATGATATTCACATTGTTTCGTATTTATGATAGCATCAACGACAATGACAATGACCTCGAGTAGTTCAACAGTTTCATCTGGTAATATGCAATATCAATGGAATTCTACGGGGAAAACAGTTGCTGGTGTTGGAGTTATTGCAGGAATATCCCCAAATCTTCTTACGTATCCTTGTGGTATAGTGTTAGATGCATCCAATACGCTTTATATTGCTGATTCAGGCAGTCATCGAGTTCAAAGTTGGTTGTTTGGCGCATCGTCAGGTACTACAGTGGCAGGACAATCGAATGGAGCTACAGGAACAGCATTAAACTTCTTGTCTACACCGAACGATGTCGCCGTGGATACAAATGGTGGTAACGTCTACGTCGTAGATACTTACAATCATCGTGTTGTACGTTGGAATGTTAATGCAACAGTTGGCACGCTAGTAGCTGGTACCGGTAAGGAAAATAGTTCAGCTAGTGAGAATAGACTATCTTCAACAACCCAATTTCAACATTTGTAGGCACCGCCGGTTCAGCAAACAACGAACTGTGGAATCCGCGTGGTATTACTCGTGATGCCAGTTCGAATACTCTTTACATAGCGGACTATTACAATCATCGTGTAATGAGATATTTATTCGGTGCTTCATCGGGTACTGTAGTTGCAGGTGGCAATGGACAAGGATCTGCAAACACTCAATTAAACTTTCCAATTGGACTGCATTTCGATTTATCGTCAAATAGTCTTTTCATTGCAAATTCTGTCGGTCACAATATTCTTCGTTGGGTAATTGGTGCTTCGTCTTGGACTCTCGTTGCTGGTAGCAACAGTGGAATACCTGGCAGCACATCAACACTACTCAATCAACCTCAAGATGTTGTGCTCGATTCGACAGGCAATGTATATGTAGCCGATGGATACAATAATCGTATACAATTCTTTTTGGCTGGTCACTTCAATGGCACAACGATCGCTGGCACAGGAATAGCGAGTACCTCTGACACTGGACTTTATCTACCCGTTTCAATAGCTATTGATGCTCAATTGAATTTGTACGTTTCAGACTATCAAAATCTTCGCGTACAACAATATCAACGATACTGAACGATCTGACTCTCTAACATTTTAAAACAGATGATTGTTAACCATACACTTCATCTTTTCTTTACATTTTATTTTCCTTCAAGCTTTCAAATAAACCTATAGCCTAAGAAAAAAATTTTGTAGTATTGTATTTCAAATGTTAATCGTTCAGCATTCCCGTTACTCGGAAAATAAATCCGGAAATGGCAAGAACAACTAGCATAATTGTCGAAACAACTAAATAGTAACCAAATTGATGACCTGTACTGAGCCAAAGTAAGGCAAGTGCTGGACAAAAGTTTCCTGTACGTTCAATAAGACCAAAGACCGATTCACCAGCAAGTGGACGCATTGCTGCCGTGGCAAGACCCCAGACAAATGCCCAACAATAAATAAGAGGACATTCATCCATGAAAAGACATACGAAAGAAATTATTACATCGAATATACCAATGACTGCCATCAAACGACTGAAATACGAAAAATAATTGAGAGACAGCGAGAGTGTATACAAATCTACCGAGCCCATCGACCACCTATACCAACTACACGAAGATAAGTCAACCAACCTGGTACAAATCGTGCAGCTAAACATCCATGACCAAAAAATGTTCCGAAAACCGAGAATCGCAGAATATATCTCAACAAATCATCGGTCGACATAATCACAATACAAAATCGAATAAAATGGTTGAGTTTAGTAGTGAGTTATTGATTAACAATGAAAATTGACGAGTCAATATCCCTTTCACTAGAGGTCTCTTCTCTACGAATAATATAATACTGATTCTTCATATATAAATGTAATGGTCATTGAAAGTAAGTTATCATGAACGTAATAATCTATAAACTAATTCAAAAGAAATTTGTTTTTCTTCTAGTGAGTGTTGAATATGCGAATCAGTCTTTTAAAAACTTATTTTTTATTCCAGAATTACTTCGTCTTCTTAGACTAACCTCTTCATATTGATTCTATTGGATTGATATGAATACATCAAGTTCTTTATTGTTCAGAATATTATTTTCATCAACATCCGATTGTCGTCTAACAGAGGGAATGTATCACGTTCTGTAATTGACAAAGCACAAAATCAACATAGATCTATAATGATTTGTCATTTCTCATGTATAATCATAGTCATCTTTATTTCATTTTAAATAATATGAGTGTCAACAACAGTAAGCTTGTGCTTCATGTTTTAGTGGTTATTTTTCGATTTGTACATACTACAGGTATATTTAATGTGAAAAATAGAAAACTTCTATGAACTATTAGACAATTGATTTTTCTATAGACATAGGATGTAATCGACCGAATCTATCACCATGTGCAACTTGGAATCCTAATCCAGTCAGATTTATAAATGGATCCTATAGAAACTTTCGACCATCTGTAGTTTTTATTGATAGAAATGATACTTTGTATGTAACAGATCGTTATTACGATCGTGTCTATAAATGGCCCGATGGTAGCACTAGTCCATCAAGAACACTTTCAAGTGGTGTGAAGGAACCAGAGTCTTTATTTGTTTCATCTTGAGGTGATATTTATATTCATAATCGTGCAGATGCTACAATAACTAAATGGATAGAAACTACAAATACGACTGAATTCATTACCAAGTTCTGTGATGTATGTTCTACGATCTTTATTGGTATCAATAATGTTCTATATTGTTCGATGCCAAATCATCATCAAGTAGTTACAAAGTCATTGCATAGTGATACAAATATGCTAACAATCGTTGCTGGTGTTGGTTTCGAAGGATCTGAAAGACATATGCTTGCCGAGCCTCGAGGAATCTTTGTTAATACTAATCTCGATTTGTATGTAGTCGATTATGGTAATGGAAGAATTCAGCGGTTTCCTTCAGGCGAAATCAATGCAGTAACAATTGTGCATATACCGAACGATGGCACTTTCTACTCTTTTCCACAAAATATTGTACTTGATGCCAACGATCAAATTTATATTCAAATGTATAGTATTGGTTCTATATACAGATTGGGACCAATTGGTTATCAGTGTATAGCATACTGTGATGAGCCTACTGATGGGATTCCTGAGTCATTTTCGGCACCGCAAAATTTTGTATTTGATAGTTCTGGAAACATCTATACCATAGATCCAGAGAATACATACATTCAAAAAACTTTGTTATCAAAAAATACATGTGGTCAGTACTATTGACATGTGGTCAACGTATATCTTCTATTTTAAAACTTGTTTTACTTTTTTAATAGACTCAGCAAATGTTGAAACAACAAGTACAACAATTAGATATATAACATCGACATCCGGTTTGTTAAATTCAATGGATAGATTCAAAATCATAAATCATTTTCTTTTTCAATAAATAGAACCTGTAATTCTTATTGAATCGGTATACATATCTCAATTAACGATAGACAGTCCAACATTTTCCAAAGACTGTGGTATTGATATGTATTATTATGACTCTGTACAATTGCAAGAATTCAAAGAAGGTTATTACACATTTTTCATCAATAGTACTATGGACATACATTTTGATCTTTACGAAAATTATTTCGATCCAATGAATCCTGATGCAAGTTCAATTTTACGTCATTATGGAGATTGTGGCATCAATCAAGTTAAATTTACTGCCAATCTCAAGAATAATGAAAGATACTTTTTAACCGTTTCAACAAAGTCTCCAAATGTTTTATCATGGTTTTCAGTGACTTCGATTGGACCATCTAGCATATATTTTAGTCGTAACTGTAAGTAAATAATCAGAAGATAAAATGTAACATCCTAGGATTTTTTAATTTTGTAGATAGTTCGCAATTACTTCGATCTATATTCTCATCAGTAGTGACAGCAAACAGTCATAAATGTGGATCTACCGGTTGTAGTATCGATTGTTATTGTGAAGCTGTACAAATTGATGTATTCGGATGGGGAGACTATACTATCTTTATCAATAGTACTGCGAGTTTAGATAGATATATTTACGAAAACAATTTCACCATATTTGATTTACATAGAAACTTACTCTCAAAAGAAATCATTAATAGCTGCGATGAACCTTATCAATTTCGAGTTGATCGTCAAAAAATGAATACTTCATTCATAGTAGTTGTCACATCAGAATTTCGAAATCCTCAAGATGAATATACAATAGTTGTCAACGGGCCCAATGTCGTTGTTATGAAGCATATAGATATTCCCGCAATCATCAGATGGAATTATACATCGAGTTTAAATGATATTAGTCCATTACATGATCATCACAATTGTGCATTACTAGCATATTATTACGAAGCCATAGAGATAAATGTGATTCAATCAGGTTATTATACTCTATCATCAATCACCAATTTAGACAGCTACGGTTATCTATATAAAGATTATTTTACCTCATTCAATCCAGAAGAGACTTCGGTCAATTATAATACTGACGGTTGTCAAGATGGGAATTTTAAAATAACGGAATATTTACAATCAAACACAACATACATATTGATTGTAACAACACATATGATGGAAAAGTTTGCTCAAGGTCCATTCTCAGTGATTATCAGAGGACATCATAATATTACTATGAAGCGAACTGGTAGGTTCTAAAATAACCCTAGTATCAAATGTTTTTTTTTCTCTTCCATGTTAAGATAGTACTTCAAAACTTGTTCAGACAGTATATTCGTCAGAATTCACTGCGAATAGTTCGCGATACGGTCGCGATAATTGTCGTTCATCAGATTATTACTATGAAGCTATACAGATAAACATAATTGTGTCAGGTTATTATATCATCTCAAGTATGAGCAGTATCTCTTTATATGGTCTTCTATACGAACAACATTTCAATCCATATAGTCATAAGAAAAACTTATTGCACTTCAGTAAACACGGTTGCTATGCTGAGCAGTTTAGAATGCATACTTTCTTACCATTGAATACCACCTATATTCTAGTTATAAGCCCAAGCGAAAAGAATCGTAGAACTCATTTCTCAATAATTGTCTCCGGCTCCGAAAATATTATTTTCAAACACATTCGTAAGTTTGAATTTTTTCTACATAAATTTTCTTATTTGAATTGTAATTATTAAGGTGTTCAATCGACATATACATCCGAGCTAACGAAAGATACTCCAGTTTATTCACGAGTATGCGGAACTGGTAATTATCATTATGAAACCATTCAAATCCACGTATCACATCATGGTTCTTATATCTTTGATAGTAACAATAGTGTTGGATTGTATGGATACATCTATGAAAATGATTTTAATCCATTCGATTCGAGTCGAAATTTAATTACAGAGAGTAATTCAGAATGTGACAATATATTTCGAATTGCAGCTGAATTGCATACTAATGTAATATACATTCTGTTAGTAACAACATTGGAGCCACATCGACGAGGTCATTTTACAGTGTTCATTCATGGCCCTGAAAATGTCACTATTCATCGAATTGGTGAGTATTTCGAAATTTCTTCAGTATATTGTTGATATATGTATTGTTAAATCTGTTTAGTTAAAGAGCATAGTAGTTGTGTTGTCGGTGATGGATGTGATTCTCGTAAGAAAAGTATCGGTTTAACTATCAATGATATTTTACATAATCAGATTCAACCGGGACTATCCTTGATTAGACAGTCGACAATGGTGCAAGCGGCTGCTGGTATTACCATGATTATGTTTGTGGTTGGTCTCGTCAACGGTATTTTCTCTTTAGTTACTTTTTTGAACAAAGAACCCAGAAAAATCGGTTGTGGAATATATCTTCTTGCATCTTCAATTACTTCCCTTCTGACAATCGGCATGTTTACAATAAAATTTTGGTCGGTTCTTCTCATTGAAATGTATGCACCAGTGAGTTCGTTTATTATTCGTATGGATTGCGGGTGAACTACGTTTCGTCTCACCTGTTACGGACATCTGACAAGATGTCAGGGTGTTCGTAAATCAATTGATTTTTCCAAGATTTTCTGCGGATGTCCGTAAATAAAGCACTTTTTTAAAGATTCTACAGGAGTCCGTAAATGAACAACTTTTTAAAAGTTTTACGGGTGTTCGTGAATGATTTTCTTTGCAATTTACACGGATGTTCGTGAACGGTTCTTATCGAAATTCACATGGATGTTCGTAAACGATTTTCTCGAAATTTACACGGGTGTTCGTGAATGATTTCTTCGAAGTTCACATGGATGTTCGTGAATGACTATTATCAAAATTCACATGGATGTTCGTAAACGATTTTCTTTGAAATTCACATGGATATTCGTGAACGATTTTCTCGAAATTTACACGGATGTTCGTGAATGATTTCCTCGAAGTTCACGTGGATGTTCGTGAATGATTCTTATCGAAATTTACACGGGTGTTCGTGAATGATTTCTTCGAAATTCACATGGATGTTTGTAAACGATTTCTTCGAAATTTACATGTGTGTTCGTGAATGATTTCTTCGAAATTCACATGGATGTTTGTAAACGATTTCTTCGAAATTTACATGTGTGTTCGTGAATGATTCTTATCGAAATTCATATGGATGTTCGTAAACGATTTTCTCGAAATTTACATGTGTGTTCGTGAATGATTCTTATCGAAATTTACACGGGTGTTCGTGAATGATTCTTATCGAAATTCACATGGGTGTTCGTAAACGATTTTCTCGAAATTTACACGGATATTCGTGAACGGTTCTTATCGAAATTTACACGGGTGTTCGTGAATGACTATTATCGAAATTCATATGGATGTTCGTAAACGATTTTCTCGAAATTTACACGGATGTTCGTGAATGATTCTTATCGAAATTTACACGGGTGTTCGTGAATGATTTCTTCGAAATTCACATGGATGTTTGTAAACGATTTCTTCGAAATTTACATGTGTGTTCGTGAATGATTCTTATCGAAATTCACATGGATGTTCGTAAACGATTTTCTCGAAATTTACACGGGTGTTCGTGAATGATTTCTTCGAAGTTCACATGGATGTTCGTGAATGACTATTATCAAAATTCACATGGATGTTCGTAAACGATTTTCTTTGAAATTCACATGGATATTCGTGAACGATTTTCTCGAAATTTACACGGATGTTCGTGAATGATTTCCTCGAAGTTCACGTGGATGTTCGTGAATGATTCTTATCGAAATTTACACGGGTGTTCGTGAATGATTTCTTCGAAATTCACATGGATGTTTGTAAACGATTTCTTCGAAATTTACATGTGTGTTCGTGAATGATTTCTTCGAAATTCACATGGATGTTTGTAAACGATTTCTTCGAAATTTACATGTGTGTTCGTGAATGATTCTTATCGAAATTCATATGGATGTTCGTAAACGATTTTCTCGAAATTTACATGTGTGTTCGTGAATGATTCTTATCGAAATTTACACGGGTGTTCGTGAATGATTCTTATCGAAATTCACATGGGTGTTCGTAAACGATTTTCTCGAAATTTACACGGATATTCGTGAACGGTTCTTATCGAAATTTACACGGGTGTTCGTGAATGACTATTATCGAAATTCATATGGATGTTCGTAAACGATTTTCTCGAAATTTACACGGATGTTCGTGAATGATTCTTATCGAAATTTACACGGGTGTTCGTGAATGATTTCTTCGAAATTCACATGGATGTTTGTAAACGATTTCTTCGAAATTTACATGTGTGTTCGTGAATGATTCTTATCGAAATTCACATGGATGTTCGTAAACGATTTTCTCGAAATTTACATGGGTGTTTGTTAGATGATGATCGAGGGATGATATATCGTATGATACTATTCCCTCGATCATTTGTGTTCGAGAGAGATCTAATCACGAAAACAATGTTGTATTATCTCTCTGCCTCGACTTCTTCGAAAGCACCTATAAAAAGGGCAGAAAAATAAATAAAAAGTAGAGATGAACGTACGTTTAAATTTCTTTTTTGTCTGTGTCTACATGCAGGCTAACAGCAACCGTAGACAGTTTTCTTCGAGATTTTCGCGATTGTTCGTGATTGATTTTTGGTAGTTATATGACAGTCTTTTAGTTTCAGGGGAAAAAACATGAAGAAGTTTGAGAAAGCAACGAAATATACTGTGATGTCATTATGTTCATCGCGATTTTACATTCGTTTATTAGAAATAAAAGAAGAGTTAGTTTAGTTAGTGTCTGCATGCCTTTTCAACGGGCCCTTTTATGGTTTTTTTTTCGTTTTATTTATCTTTTTCGTTCTTTCGCTGGTCAATAGATTTAGAATACCATTAGATGGCGTTGATATATTTAGAAAGAAAGGGGAGGAGCTATATAAGGAATCCGTTATGCCCAAGCACGATTGGACAATACATGTGATTCAGATAAATCATCCGTAGTAGCGTTATAGAGAGTGGGAGAAGCTTTTGTTACGTATGTCGATAAGACTTGATCGTAAGAAAAAACTTTTATTTATTTATTGAATTGGTAGAAATGAATTCAAACGGTGAAGATCATTTTCATTTCAGATAAACGTAATGGTCCTAACTCGTATTCAATTGTCCATTATCAAAAATAAAGACAAAGAAAAAAATCAGTCGAATATTACAACACGCAATCGTCCATTTACTCGAAATGGTGAAAAATTACCAACGAATTTTTCTGTTCGTTCAATTAATCGATCGCGTTCATCAATATCAAAGAGAATTTTAAATGATACGATTGCATGTATCCGTACTCCATCATGTGATTCACGTTCCAGATCTTCATCATCGTCGTCTTTTTCTAGCTCGTCATCTCGTTCATCATCGTCTTCTTCCTATTCAAGTGCCGTTGAATTGTCACCACCAAGTTCTGAATCACCAAAATCCTTGAAAACATTAACAATAGCCGATAATACGATTGAATTTCAAATTGATAAGATTAATATTCCATCTTTATCGATTAACATATCGTCATCTGTGGATTTGAATCGGTTTGTCGAAGATGGAATTATTACTGTTTATAAAAGTAGTCGAAGTGGTGATTTTCTCTGCCTTCATGGATACACTTATCAAATTGATCGTGAAATGGTCGATAAGATTAAATGGAAATGTAAACAAAGCAGATGTGAAAAAAAATGCAAAACAAAAATTTATACAACGAAAAATCTAGGAACTGATGAAGCATCCGCGTATCGATATTTAGAATCGAATGGCATTGAACATTCGCATGATGCAAATTATGACGAACAAAAAGTTTCAAGATTTATTTCACATTTTAAAGAAATCGGAAAGCATCACCGGACTGTTCCTCCATCGAAAATAGTCAATGAATTGGCAACAACAATGAAATTAACTGATGAACAATTAGGTATGATTCCACGATATGGTACCTTATGTAAGCGAATCCATTGAATTCTTGTCTTATTTTTATTCTTGTTCTTTTTATTAAGATCAAAAAGTCTTTCGTGCAAGAGCAAAAACAATTCCGCCGATTCCAAAGTCTATAAAATTCGAGATTCCGAAAGCGTTTTCCATTACCGCATCGGATCAAGATTTTCTATTTCTTGACCATTTGTATGCTAAAGAAACGAAACGAATTTTGGCATTTGCAAGCCCAATACAATTAAAAAAATTATTCAATTCAAAATTAATATGTATTGACGGTACATTTTCGATTTGCCCTAGACAATATAAACAATCTATATTATAATGTTCAGTGTGTGTCTGTCTGTCTGTCTGTCCACTTTGTTTCATGAAATTAAAGATAACAAAAGATCAGAGAGGAGTGAGGATCGAGTTTTCTAGAACATACCAGTGTCCTAGA
>Ga0209914_1003015_pt1 | contig 12572 bp, 4 predicted proteins | sample ThiBiot_500_plan_FD_183949 | JGI IMG/M metagenome (GOLD analysis project Ga0209914, IMG submission 183949) | Wastewater bioreactor microbial communities from Cape Town, South Africa - Thiocy_cont_500_plan (SPAdes) | ecosystem: Engineered > Bioreactor > Thiocyanate-remediating > Anaerobic-Aerobic ...
GAACGATCCTGCCTCGCCGATCGGCACTCCTCGCTCCTTCCTGTCTCTCATCGCATGGAGCGACTGGCCCAGCACTCCATGAGGCGTGGCAATATCGGCTCGCTCCAACCTCACCGACAGATCGAGGAATCGGTGAGGGAACGGCGTGATCCAGCGCTTGTCGACCTCGTCGAATCCTTCCTCGACCATGAAGATCGAGAACGAGAATGACGGCGTCGTGACGATCACTCGTCCGACGATCCGCTGCTCGGCGACCGGCAGACCAAAGTCCTCGCCCGACATTGCATCGACGAACACCTCGCGCTCGACACGGAACTCTCCATCGAGCAGCAGAACCACGTGATGATTCTGCTGGTCGGCAGGTCGATGATCGATCGTTACCGAGCCAGCGCGGCGATGCGAGCCGCCATCGATCACCACCGAGTGGTTGCGGAACTTGATGCCGATGGCCGTGATGAACTCGCCAGGGAGGTTGAGATGCTCGGTGGCTCGCACCGATCCCAAGAGCGCGTTGAATTGCACATCCGAGTCGGTGAGGAAGTTGTACACGCTTCCGACCTCGCCGACAAAGTCGTATTGCTGCCCATCGAATCCGACGAGATGAGGATCTCCCGATGCCGAGCCGCTGCTGCTCGATGTGACAGTCAGCGTGGCGGCTGATGTGGAAGTCGACACGCCAGCGGCGCTCGTAAAGGTGGCCGAGTAAGTGTTGGAGTTGAAGGCGGCGGTCGTGGGATTGGTGGTGAACGAGGTCGATGTCGCTCCTGGAATCGGAGTTGCTCCTCCGAGCACCGATCGTCGTCGAGTCGACGAGCCAGTGAACGACCACTGCACGGTGACGTATCCACTGGCGGCGGCAGTGAAGGTGGCAGTCGATCCGAGAGACACCGACTGTGACATGGGCTGGAGAGCGATGGTGGGAGCAACAAGCGAGTCGTACCACACTGCTCGTCCAGCGTTGCTGTTGAATCTCGCGTCCCCAAAGAACACAGTGGCAGCGTCGCTCGAGATTGCGATCGAGGCACCATATGTAGAAAGCGTTGCGATCTTGGAGCCAGTGGTGGCCGAAGCAACGATTGCCGACGACGCGGAAGAGAGAGCTACGGTCGATCCATCAGCACTGATGGCCGCTTGGTAGAAAAAGCCGCTGATCGTGACTGGGGTGGAGAGCGACAACGAGCCCATCGTGTTGAGCAACGAGAAGATGGGAGAGCTTGGGTCGTTGGAGTCTGCACAAGCGATGGTGGTGGTACCAGAGGAAGATTGCGATGATGCGGCCAGGGTGTTGCACCCCACCGAGAGCGGCATCGAGGGAGCGACGACGAATTGGCTGGTGCTCGAGTCCCAGCCGTAGATGGAGGTGAGCATGTGTGCGTCGCTCACAGCGAGGGCACTGGCATCGGGAGCGATCGTGATCGCCGAGATTTCGAAGAGGGAGGTTGTGATGGTTTGCTTGAGCGTGTACGTCGATCCCGACAACTTGTAGAGCATCACGTTCGCAAACGAAGGAGAGACAACTGCGGCAAGGGTCGAGCCGTCCTCCGAGAGAGAGGCATAGAAGGTGTTGGCGAGCATCGCAAATGGCATCGAAGGGTTCGAGGTCTGATACACGACCATATAACGCGTCGAGGATTCATAGCAAGGGACCGCAAACATGTTGCCGCTCAACGACACCTGACTATCACTCGGCACCCAGCTGGTACACGGAGAAGGCAACGAGACGGAGGTTTTCGTGGTGATAGCGCCTGGAGATGCTGCAACTGCAAGCACTGGAGCATTCGGCGGAACCGATAGCGACAACGATACCAAGCCGTTGCCCGACATCGCGACATAGGTGCCTAGATATTGGCCTGCAGCAGTGCCGGCGATCGAGTCACCGGTGCGAAGCGTGTAGCTCACTGCCGCAGCCTCACCAACCAGAAGAACCAACACCACCACCACCATCATCATCAACGCCACGATGCGCCACGACACGAACGGCGACGAGAACCACGCGACACATGACTTGTCGCAAGAAAAGGCCATCGCGAGACGAGACGAGACGAGACCAAGAAGCGAGCAGGCACGCAAGCAAATGAGCAGCCGTTGATAGGACCAACCAGCAGGTGTGCCCCTTGCAACCAATCTTCTCACGTACGTGTAGCTGAGACAAAGGCCTACGAGCACGTGCGCGTTGCCCGGAACGAGTCGCTAAGGCTGCGCTGGCGCCCTTGTTGGACTTGGGCGACGAAAACCAAACGCTGACTCCTGAGCTTATATGTCGCCGCTCGTCGTCGTGGCTTTGCGCACACCCTATCTGCGTGCTGGCGCGCTGGAGAGCAAGACAAAAGACCACACCCAAGCACACCGCTCAACCGCACGAGTGACCAGCACCCACAACGCACCACGGGCGACACATATCTTCCTTGGTGACGTTGATACGCGCGCGCGTACTGAAGTACGACTTCGTATTCTGCGAGGGAGCGGCTGTTGTACTTGCGCGCATCGTATGGAGAAGCTCGTCTCGTGTGCTTGGTCGCGTATTACGCGGTGGATGTCGCATGAGCGTGGCGCAGTGCTGCACACTGTGCTTGATTCCGACAACAAGAACTTGCGCCGCTGTAAGACGCTGCAGACAGGTGAGCTGAACAGTTAGAGAGAGAGACATTTGGTGCTGTATACCTCCGCCACTCGGTCGCTGCTAAGACATTACGACAGCGCAGACATAAATATCTTCTCTCTCTCTCTCTCTCTCTCTCTCTCTCTCTCTCTCTCTCTCTCTGAGCAACAAGAGCGAGAGGGGTAAAAAGAGAAGGGTACAACACGCGCTGTTCCCGAGTGGTCCCCCACCTCAGTACTGAACGCGCCTGACGAGGTTTAACTTCGCTGTTCGGATGGGGAGCGGTGCATTCCTCGTAGTATGGTCGTACCCGATGCTCTCTGCCTCCATCCTCCCTCTTGTACCCCTCGACCATCGCCTCATCGCCTCTCGCATCGTTACTTCAGCCATGAGCTCGAGCTCAAGTGAAGTCGATGCTCGACTCGAGCAACAGCTCTGGCATGCCGCCGAGCAAGGAGATCATCATCAAATAGCTCTCGCTCTCGATCAAGGCGCCAACATCGAGTGGCACAACGCCAGCTGCAGAGAGAGAGAGAGAGAGAGAGAGAGAGAGAGAGAGAGAGAGAGAGAGAGAGAGAGAGAGAGGAGGGAATGTCGTTCTTGCCTGCATCGCCCTGCTCCCTCTGCTGCTGCTCTCCTCGCCCACACGCACATATTGCCCACATCGCCCTGCTCCCTCTGCTGCTGCTCTCCTCGCCCACACCGACAGTTGCACCACACGATCTCGCTACATCACACCTGAACACTCGTGCTCTCTCGATCCTCAGCGAGCCTCATGGCCTCACGACCTCTTCCGAGCGCTCCTCGCGGCGCTGGCGCACCAGTCGGCCGAGGCCGCGGAGCCCCTACCGCTGCCGCTGCCGCCGCCGCAGCCACAGGCGGCAGTGGGAGCGCTGGCGGCGGGGCGTCGGTCGAGTCGCTCAAGCTCGACTTCATGGTGGCGACGATACGCAAGCAGGACCTCGAGGACGAGATGGACCAGCTGGCGGTCGCCGGCCTCGGCTCCAAGCGCACGGCGGCCGCCGAGGCGCAGCTGCAGCAGCAGCTCGACGGCATCGAGAAGCAGCTGCAGCAGGTGACGGCTCGTCTGGCCGGCGTACGCCAGCGCCTCGAGAGCGCCGCCTCGCTCGGCGCCTCGGACTTTGAGGCCCTGGTGCGCGAGGCCAACACGCGCGTCCACGAGCTGCGAGCCGAGGGCGCCCGTCGCCGCGCTGCCGCTGCCGCCGGCGCCGCACCTCCTCCGTCATCATCCTCATCCGCTGCAGCAGCGCCATTAGCTCCGACACGAGGCGCTGCAGTGGCGGCACGAGGCGGAGGGCGCGGGCGCGGTGCACCACCGCGAGCGGCGCTGCCCGTTCCGCCTCCGCAGCAGCACGACGACCCGCAGCCAGCGCACTACGACGGCGACGCGGACGAGCTGTCAGCTGCCGACCGCGAGACCCTGCAAGCCATCGAGCTCGAGCGCGTCAAGGACCGCGAGTGGCAGGCGGCTCTCGCTCAACGGAAGCGCGAGATCGCCGAGGCGCTGGCTCGCATCGAGCGCGAGGAGGCCGAGGAACGAGCGCTCGCGCAGCGCGAGGCTCAGCAGCGCCTCGAGCGCGAGCGTCTCGAACAGGAGCGCCAACGCCACGAGCGCGTCGCGTTCGAACAAGCGCGCTCGGATCGCGAGCGTCGCGAGATCGAGCAGCAACAACAGGCGCGACTCGTGCAGGAGCAGCAACAGCGCGCTCAGGAGGCGGCTCGCAAGGTGCGCGAGGAGCGCCTGCGTCGCGAGCGTGCGCGCATCGAGGCCGAGGCGCAGGAGCTCGCGCGCAAGGAGCAAGAGATCCTGCAGCAGATGGAGCGCGAGCGCATCGAGCGCCACCAACAAGACGAGCGGCTGGCTCGCGAGCGCTTCGAGGCCGAGGCGCAGCGCGCCACCATCGAGCAGGCGGCACGTAACGATGCAGCGGCCGCAGCAGCCGCACAAGAGCGTGCGCAACGTGAGCGCGAGCGCATCGAACGCGAGGCCTTTGAGCGTGCTCAACGCGAACGACAGATTCGCGAGCAGCAGCAACAGCAACAACAACAGCAAGAGCAAGAACGACAGCAACAGCTCATGATCCAACAACAACAACAACAACAAGAACAAGAGCGACAACGTCAAGAGCAAGAACGACAGCAACAGCTCATGATCCAACAACAACAACAACAACAGCAACAACAAGAACAACAACGTCAAGAACAACTGCGCCAGCAACAGCTCCAACGTGACAACGACGTCTTATTGTCACGCTTATCATCGTTGGATCTCGGTGCCGCACCGCAGGCCGCACCAGCAGCAGCGGCGTACAATCCGTACGTCGTCTCGTCGACTGCAAGCGCCACCGATCCATACGCCATTCCGACCAACGCAGCAGTGTACGCGCCGTCGCCCTACACATCCACCACACCGTCACCGTACGTTGCTGCGCCGGCTGCGATCGCGACGCCGTACGCCTCCACCAGCCCCTACATTGCCACTGGCTCGACGCTCCCGACCGCATCGTTCGGAGCCGGCGGCACACCGGGAATGCAGCCGTGGCAGCAAGTGTACGGCAACTTTGAGCAGCTCGAGGTGGCGGCGCTCTCGAACCTCCAAGCACGACAGTGGCTCGAGGCCGAGGTGCATCGTCGTGCACGCGAGGCCGAGACGCAACTCTGGCGCGAGCACGCGCAAAAGGCGCAGGCGCTCGACGAGGCCGCGGCACGACGCGAGCAACTGCTGCAAGAGGAGCGACGGCTGCAGCAACTCGACATGCAGAACAAATCGGTGCTGCTGTCGATGCGCGAGCAACAGATGCTGACGCAGGAGCAAGAGCTACAGCGGCAGCGTGAGGCCGAGCAAGCCGAGCGACTGGCGCTCGCCAAGCCGATACGCGTGTACGTCGAGGAGGTGAGCCCCGACAACCGTACGACGGGCAAGGTGCGGTGCTACGAGACGACGCTCGGCTCGACGCTCTTCGAGTTCAAGAAGAAGGTCGACTTCTTTGACCGCGAGTTGCAGCGTATCGTGCTGTACCACGGTGGCTCGCCGCTGCACGACGACGCCAAGAGCCTGCGCGACTACGGCATCTCGGACGGCACGCGACTGTCGAGTCGTCTCGAGTCGGCCGTCGGAGTCATCGACATTCTCAACCTGATTCCGTGCGACGAGTGCGGCAAGTCGTTCGACGCCGAGGTCTTTGCGGCGCACAAGTGCATGAAGGATCGACCACAGACGCTACCATCCGAGCGTCGTGCACAGCAGGCACAACAGGCACAAGCACAAGCGCGCCAACGAACGGCCGCCGAACGAGAGCAGCTCGAATCCGAGCGTGCGCGACTGGAGCGCGAGCGACAACGGACCGAACTCGAACGACAGCGATTGCGGCAGCAACAGGAAGACCTACGACTCGCTGCCGAGATTCAAGCACGTTCCATTCGACCGACCGTCGTCACAAGAACTGTGCTCGTCGAGTGTAAATACTGCTACGGCATGTTCCAGCCAATTGATTACGAGTATCACAAGCGCAAGTGTGCCAAACGTCATGGTTTCTTCTTCTAACACACGCACTATATCTCTCTATCTCACATCAATGAAGATATTTCTCTGTGTGAGTGAAAGGATTGATTGTGTTTATTCGGTTATTGATTGATATTGAGAGTTGATGATGATGATGATGATGATGAGAGTTGTTGTTGTTGAGAGTTGATGATGAGATGTTCGGATTACGAATTGAAACGCTTGAATCGTTTGTCGAACTCACTCGCCAAGTATTCAAGAGTTCGATTGAGATAACCAGCTTGTGGCGACATGAGACCCAAGCACTCGTGAAGCACTTGCAATACCGAGGTCCAGCTGTTCATCAGCTGCCACGCATCGGACTCGAGCAAGCCATTGTCGTGCACAATGTGGAGCTTCTTGCCGTGACGCAAAAAGTCGAGTGCCGCCGCGTTCAGTACCATCGGCACACCGCGTACGTCGTTCAACTCGATGGTCGGAATGTCCTCGACGCTCAAGTTGATGATGCTCGAGTCGGCGAGCTCCTGCGCACTACCAAAGTCGTCCGTACGTCCCGAGAGCGCCACGAACGGCGAGCGTAGCGTCGCTGGCTGCGCACGTTCGCTTGCATCCAACCAACTCGCTACGTCGCGGCCGGCTTCGTCCGCTCCAGCACCACCATCACCACCATCAGCAGCAGCAGGCTCCTCAGGCTTCACGGCCAGGTGCGAGAGCGGCAGCACATAGCTCGGCGATGCGGCGTCGGAAAAGATCGGACTGCCGGCAACGTACGCCGAGAGGCAACGCACGGCCGTCGCCACCGTGCGACGGTTGTAATCGTCAAGCACCGCACGAACGTTACTTGGCACTGGAGGCAAGACGACCGTGCTCGAGGTCGCAATGTTGGCGGCGATGCTCGAGTTCCACGACGGCAACGACGCCGCCGCAACGTACAAGTGTGCTCGTTGCGGCGGTACGGGAGTCGGCGCCACGACGTGAGCCAGCACTTGGAGCAGCAAACGTGCCGTACCGTCGCGGTCATCGGCGTAGCCACGACACAGCTGCTCGAGTACGCCAGACTTGAGCAGATGCGACAACGCCACGTTGGCTGGTTCGCTCGATTGCAGACGACCGGCAAGGCCCGCAAGCTGAATCGGCTCGCCCGAGGTGCTCACGACTCGTGCACGCACCAAGAGTTCGACGTAGATGCGGAACAACAACTTGGTCAAGAGCGCTTGCCGTTGTGCCTCGGCCGGATTGTCGGGCTCGAGAGCCGCGGCAAACAATGGCCGTTGTACGAGCTCCATCAAGTTCTGATCCAGCGTGCGCACAATCGGTATCGGTGCACCCTTGGCTTCGAAACGTGCCATCATCACACGTAGTGCCAACGAAATCGAAACCGGTTGTGAACCACTCAAATGAACCAATGGTGAAGTCATCAATGCATGAACTCGATGTTTCGGAACACCACTACACAAACGTTTCTATCAATCAGTTTGACTCTTGAATTCAATGTTGAAAAATGGATCGATGAATCGATGAATCGATGAATCGAGCTTGATCAACATACCAAGTGACAATATGGCCAAGATCATCATAACCACGTCGACCAGCTCGACCACTCATTTGACGAAAGAGTAACGGAGTCAAGTACGGACTATCATCAAGAAAGACTGTCGTTCGACACGGCATATTGATACCGAGCGCCAAGGTACTTGTGGCAAACACGACCTTGAGATGACCCGAGCGGAACAACACCTCGACCGCCAATCGATAGGGACGAGGCAAGCCAGCGTGATGTACACCGACGCCACGCTCGAGACCATCGATCAAGGTCGTCAACCACGGCTCGGTGACGCGACGACGGATGCGATCGATCCAGTAGCCGCGGTCGAGCCACGATTGTTCATTGACGCGCGTGAACGAGTACTGTGGATCGGGCTCGTCGTTAATGAGTCGTTGATCGAGGAGCAGCGACTTTTGCGGTGCCAGGTCGGCGTCCTCACCGAGAGCGGCGCCGGTGCCCTTCTCGTGCTGGCCGCTCTTGAGCTTCGAGTCGTCCTTGTCGCGCGCACGCTTCGACTTTTTGTCGAGTTGCTGCGCGACCTTGAGCGTCTGTGCGAGGCGCTTCTGGTACTCGGGCGTCGCGCGCTCCTGGTTCTCGCGGTCGACCAGGGCCTTCAGAAGCGCAAGGGCGTGTTGCGTGCACTTTTGCCGACTCAGTGTAAAGACAATGGCCGGCAGCATACCGTTGGCGTTGAGCTCGATCAAGAGCGGCACCAAGTACTCGCTCGAGAAGCCGGCATTCGCCGGGTACACGGCCTCGGGCGCGTGTGCCTTGCCGGCCAGGCGGAGCAGCAAGGCCTCGAGGCGCGCCGGCGCCTCGGTAGTCCAACGAGCGAGTTCAGCCTTGAGAGCTGCCTCCCACGTAAAGACGTTGACGCGCAAGATGCAGTGGCGCTCACCAAAGTATCGCTCAGGTGAGAGTGCTCGTATCGCTTCCAGATCGGTAGCGTCTCCCAACGTCGTCGTCGTCGTCGTCGTCGTCTTTGTCGTGCTGGTGGTGGTGGCGGTGGAACCCGAGACATGTACCATAGCATCGTACAACTCGAGACACTCGTCGGCAGCCAACGACATGGTATTCAAGCGTCCAGGTTCACGTAGCTCGACGGCACTCAAGCATGCGATCGGATGCAATCGCTTCAAGCCAGGCGTAGCTGGCGTATCACTCGTGGTGGTAAAGGTGGTACGTTGTTGCTTGTCTCGTGCATCGTTGACTGGCGGCGCATACACGTGAAGTCGCAGATCGCACCAGCGATACGTGTGAATGATGAGTTGCACCTCGCGGCCATGGCGGCGCTGACGCTCTTGCAACCACGAGTGCAGTGCCTTCGGATTACCGATCGTGGCCGAGAGCGCCACGAACGGGCACGGCAACAGGTCGACGACGCGCTCCCACGGCTTGCCGGTCGTGACATCGTCGATGCTCGTGCCTTGGATGCAGTGGATCTCGTCGAGCACGCAAAACTGCAGGCGCGCACACCACGCGGCGTCGAGCAACATCTGCTCCAGGCACTCGGGCACCGTCACCAGCACCTGACACGAGGCGACGTTGTGACTGTACTCGCGCGTGTACGTGCCGACCACCGGGCCGTAGCGCTGGTACACCTCGGCTGCCACCTGGTTCACGAGCGCCTTGGTCGGCGACACGTACACCACGACGCCGCGTACATTGCGCTTGCCCTTCGACTGTTGCTTGTTCTCGTCGAGCGTCTTCTTCATGGCGTAGAACGACACGAGCGTCTTGCCCGACGAGGTCGGAGCCACGACAAGAGCCGATTGTCGTCGATCGACGACGTCCAACAGCTCGCGCTGCCACGCGTCCGGCTGGAACGACGACACTCGCTCGTCGGTACGCGAGTCGAGACTGCGCTGCATGAGATGGCCGCAGTGCAGCAGTTGGAAGCGCGCGAACGGCATGTCGATCACGTAACGCGCATCACGCACGCCGCGTATCGTCACCGCCTCGGTGTGCTTGTGCTCGGTGCGCTGCGCCCACCACGCATACAGCGATTCGGCCGCCGCCTGGAAGCCGAACGTACTCAGGTGCTCGGCAAGCGTCATCGCTTGCTCGTGGCTCAGGTGCTCGGCGTACAGTTGCACGACGTCGAACACCAAGCGCACGGCGTTGACCGCACTCTCCATGGTACGCGCACTCTCCTCACGTATCGTCGCCTCGCTCTTCTTGCTGCTCTTGCGCGAGGACGATGCGCTCGTGGCCTCGATGGCCTCTTGGCGGCGGCGAACCATCCACTGGTCCATGAGCCACTCGCACAGGCGCATGTAGCCAAACACAAGTGCCGTCGGAGCTGTCTTGCCGGCCGATGTGAGAGATCGCAAGTTCGACGCCAAACGACGAACACGATCATCGACATCAACAATCGAGCTGATGGCCTCGATCGATTGCTCGACGCGTCGCATATCCTCCTTGGCAATGCGCTCGAGGTTCTGTTGTGCAATCAGGTTCTTGCGGTTGCTAGCTTGTTGAGCTTTGCTGCCACCGCCACCGCCTCCTCCTCCTCCTTTGGCTCCGGCTTTCGGTTCCTTGGCGCCGGCCTTGGCCTTGGCCTTGGCACCGCCAGCGGCCTTCTTACCACCACGAGTTGCAGCTGTTGAACTCGCCGTGGAAGCGGTGGCGGTAGAAGACGATGATGACGAATCTGCTGCAGCACTCGAAGGCGATGACTGTGTCGGCGACGGTGCATCGGGATCGACATCGGAGCGATTGACAATCACAGCATCGGAACGCGCCGAGACCGTGTGCGGATCGACCGCACCATTACCCTTCAAGGTCTCGGCAAACTTTTGCAAGAACGTATACAAGCGTTGAGTTTGAATCTGTTGATAGCGCTCGGACGACACGCCGGCAGCTGGCTTGCTGTCCTCGGTGGCCGACGGCAAGTCGGTCATTCGGTGGTACTTGAAGGCAAGCATGCCATCGTCGTCGCCGTCGTCGAACGCCGTCGTGCATTTGGCCAACTTGGTCTCCAGAACCGAGTCAATGTCTTGCGAGAGCTCACGCAGGAATGGAGAATCGAGTGGCACAAGTCCTTGCTCCTCATGGTCGTCGTTGGCAGCGGCCTTGCCGCTACACTCGGTGGGAGAAGCACGGTACAAGGCCACGAGCGGCGAGCAATCAATTGGGGCAGAGTCGTTGCCCGAGATGTCTCGCAGCCACTCTGACCACGATGCCGAGATTGAGCTATCGAACGCCTGCTCGAGCGACACCAGCGCTGAACCTGATGCAGCACGTCGAGCCAGAGAACCCACTACGGCCCAGAAGAGGCGTCCATCGAACAGGTCGATCGAATGCAAGCAATCAGCCACCGCCGCCGCCGCAGGAGTATTGGGTGCCGTCGACACGAGTGCCGTCTCCAACGCAGGTGCTAGCAACGTCGAGACAAACTCGCCGACCTTGCTACCGAGCTCGTGACCGAGAGCAATCGCCTTGGCACTCATGGCTCGTTGTCTGAGTGCGAGCGAGCGAGCGAGTGCAACGTGCACCAGGAAGCATCGGAACAGCGTATCGACGAGAGCGCGATCGAGCGGCGTACTCGTTTGCTCGGCGATCAGGGCCTTGGCGTGTGCCACGACATGGCTCAGCCACTGAGGCTCGCGAGCTGTCGCGGAAGCCAACGACGTGGAGATCGCTGGTAGCAACGGCCATGATGACGCTTGTTGTAGCTCGAGCACACGGGCTTGATTGGCAACCAAGGCGCCGGCGACCGCCGGTCGAAAAGCCGCATTACGTGGCGTCAAGTCGAACGACGACAGCAGATGACCGTTGAAGCGCCAGTCGGTCGAGATGCATCGAATGTCATCTGAGATCAGCAGATGTAGTGCAAACAAGCGCAGAGAGTCGTCGACCTCCCACTCGACCAGAGCCGCTGCTGGTGTAGCTGCACGCTCGGGCACCACCGACGACGACGACGATGATGACGACGATGAGCTGCCATCAAGAGCTGCCGAGTGATGGTCACTGTCATCAATGGCAGCTGAAGCAGCAGCAATCGCCGTCACTGCTGACGGCGGCCGCAGCGTGTCGGGCGGGATGTGGAGGGCCACGAGGGCCGGATGGCGCGTGCCGACAAAGTGGTGCCACTCGTCGCTCCACCACGAGCTGAACGTGTGCAGCTCGACGAGGCCGCGCGCCGACAGCGTACTGCTCAGATGGTGGCGCAAGACGCGCGCAGCCAGGCGTTGCGGAGAGTCATCGAGCGGCAGCGAGAGCGAGTCGAAGAACACCACGACGACGTCCCAGTTGGCGAGGCGCAGCCGGTGCAGCAGCAGCTCGGCGAGGTACACGACGTGAAGCACCGCACCGCCGTGAGCCCAGTCGAGCAGCTGGTTCGCGAGTACCAGGCGCGTGAACGAATGGCCCTCGAGCACTGCCACCTGTCGAATATCGGTCGTAATGTCGCGCCAGTGCATCTGTACGAGCGAGCTGAACGCGCGTCGTATGTACTGAGCGCCACTGTCGTGGTCGCTCGACGATGCCGAGGCCGCGGCACCTGGTAAATGCGCCGCTGTGAGTCTCTCATACAATTGACACGCACGCATCAGGCCCACACGTACCTTCGGCTTCATCGTCAGCTGTGCCGACACCGAGGCCATAGCGCACCGAGTCAAAGTCCTCGTCGCCATACTCGCCGGCACCACCACCGCCACCACGCTGTGCTCCGCCACCAACGCCACCAATACTGACATCACCATCGTCAGCCATTCTCTCTCGTGATGTGTATGTGTGTGTGTCTCTTTCTCTCAACAACAAACAAACAAACAAGGACTGTTGCGGTAGGTCTCTCTCTCTTTCTCGCGCGCGGGCTGGGGCAGGAAGGAAGGGAGGAGGTACGACAGCGAGCAGGCAACCGAGCAAGTGGCGGTCGCTGTGGTGGTCGTGGTTGTTGTACT
>Ga0209914_1003035_pt1 | contig 12506 bp, 10 predicted proteins | sample ThiBiot_500_plan_FD_183949 | JGI IMG/M metagenome (GOLD analysis project Ga0209914, IMG submission 183949) | Wastewater bioreactor microbial communities from Cape Town, South Africa - Thiocy_cont_500_plan (SPAdes) | ecosystem: Engineered > Bioreactor > Thiocyanate-remediating > Anaerobic-Aerobic...
CTATAAGGGCGTGACTTTTTTTCCTTTTCTTCACAGAATATATATGAGGATAGAAAACAGTTTTTTTTCTAGTATTCATTATTCTCCTGGCCCTTCTGGAACTGCTGTCGGGGGTAAAGGGTTAATTTATTTTTTGTTTTTTATTTTTGATTCTGAAAATAAAATAGTAATAGTGATACTGATGAAACTAATGTTTTTATTACTTACTAAGAGTATTGGTGGCATACAAAAATGCATGTTTTTTAACGGAATTTTAAAAAAATACGTTCACCTCTATAAGGTGGACACCTCTCTATAGTGGACACTTTTAGCAAGTCCAAATGGTGTCCACTATAGAGAGGTTTCACTGTACTAAAATCAACAAATCAGAATAGAAATGATTGTTCTTTTTTATGTGTGTTTTGTAAGAAGAAGCAGATCTCACTTGCTGTCACATCATAAAAAAGAATATGGAATGATTCTATCGAAATCAATCAATCAAAATAAAACAAACATAATCCGACTAAAACAACATTGTAAGCAATAAAAATTTTATTTATATATGTTTTGATTGACATGAAAACTTTATAAATCCAATTTTTTTTCCAGATTTTCATTCATTCAACAAAATAATGCTCTCTGGCATATTTCTCTTCCTATTTTATTATATCGTTCTAACAAGAGGTCGACATTTCAATGGTGGTACTATAACATGGGAAGCAATTAATCCATATTCGAATTCAAGTCCAATTGCAGTAAGAATTATTCAAACCTATTCATGGACACATCCGCCAATTAAATGTCTTACTAATGTACCTGATTCATCTGGTTTTGGAAATGGAGACTTAATCTGTATGGCTGAATGTACAACTGATGGTGGTTATTCATCGAAGAAAATCAAAATCTTAACCGATTGTCAATCAGTTAGTGTTTCATTAGGTTTAATGACGAGTCAACGAGCAGTGACTATTAATTTAACTGCAAATGCACATTTCTATCTTGCAAATATTGGAACTGCTTGGGCACCATTAAATTTTCCTGCTGTACATGGTCTTCAATGGTCAATTGTGACTTACATTGATCTTCGAATACGACCAGATGGTTTCATCAATACACCTCCGACTGCTAGCGTTGTTTCACCACAATATGCGTTTGTTAATCAAACAATTCAAATTGATATTCCGATTTCGGATGCAAATCAAGGTGATGAACTTCGATGTCGATGGGCGACATATACACCTGGAAATCGTCGAAGACGATCAGATGAAGAATATCAATCTCATCTAAACGAACAAAAATCTCCATTAAAAGAAATGATTCTTAGTAGAAAAACAAGACAGAGTTGTGGTGATTGTGGTACTACATGTAAGAAAGGTTGCTCTTGTAGTTGTCCAAAATGTATAGGCACTACATGTAAGAAGAAAACGTGTAAAGTAAACGGTGGTTGTACAGCCGCAACAACACAACCAACAACTAGTGAAACACAAGGAACAACAAAATCAACTTCATCGTTTCCTAATCGTCAAGCTATTGATGAATGTGGTGGAATATGTCATCCATCAAGTGTACCTAATGATACCATGCTCTTCGATAATTGTTCGATTTCATTTCGAGGTCTTAAAGCTGGTACTTGGTATGCTATAGCAATTCAAGTAATGTTATTTTTTTTTACAAATCTTTCGATTTTTTGTTCTTTTGAATAGGTAGAAGATTTTATTGATTCAACGAGTACTACTCCAATGAGTTCAGTACCAGTTCAATTATTAATTCATGTTATGGATGTACCAACATGTAAATTAGCACCGGTTTTTCTTCATGTTAATCGTTGTTTAGAAGCAGTTGTTAACGCGTGGACTACGTTTAATATCACTATAATAAATAGATGTGATCCAGACATAGCAGATATTGATGGTGTTATTATGTCATCTAGTGTCCCTGGAATGAATATTAGTGAGGAAATAACTTCACCAATCAACGATTCGATCGTCTATGTCACATTCAGATGGAGACCTGAACTAAATCAAGTTGGATCACAAAAATTATGTTTAATTGCTTTTACTGAGTAATCATTCTATTCTTTCACTTTTCCTTTGAAATTAATATTCGTATCTTTATATTAATTAGAGATCAAGTTCAATCAAATCAATATTGTATTACATTCAATGTATTAGCAGCAGGTATTGCTTGTATACCAACAACAACTACAAGGACAACTTCAACAACTACAACAACTTCGACTACTACAACTGAAACAACAACTACTACAACAACAGAAACGACAACAACAACTTCGACTTCGACTACAACAACAGAAACTACAACAACAACTTCGACTAGTACAACAACTACAGAAACGACAACAACAACTTCGACTAGTACAACAACATCAAGTAGTACAACAACATCATCGACATCAACTACATCAACCAGTACTACAACATCAACTACGACAACTTCGACTAGTACAACAACCACAAGTACAACAACAACAACTACAACAACGACAACAACAACAACTACAACAACGACATCAACAACAACTACAACAACGACATCAACAACAACTACAACAACGACATCAACAACAACTACAACAACGACATCAACAACAACTACAACCACAACATCAACAACAACTACAACAACAAGTACTACAACAACTACCGTAACAACAACAACAACAACATCCGCTACAACAACGACAGCAACTACCACCACGACGATAACCAAGAAAAAAGATCCGAGTAAGATATTACTTGATTTACATCATTACGATTATCTCTTTGAATATATTAGAGCCAACTGTAAATTGGTTATTAATTCTTGGTCTATCTTTATTAAGTTTTCTACTCGCTGTATGCTGTTGTTTGTGTATATGGAGATTTTTTTGGTAAGTTTTTCTTGTTTTTCGAAGAGATAAAACTTAAGTTTTTTGAATAGGATGCCTGCTACTAAACGCTCTAGAGACTATGGTACGGCGAAAAGATCAGAACATTCAACCACAACAACAATTAATACAAAAAATAAGATACGAAATCTATTTTCAAGAAAAAATTTTAGATCCAATACTGTAAATACAAATAGTAGTGACGGTATTAGCAATAATTTATCAACTTCTGAAGTTCCTCTGGTTTTGCATGATTCGTCTTTTTCTGGATCAGCCAAATCAAAGTCTAGTGTTAGTGTTAAACGTGTAAGTAATATTCAAATGTTGGAAGAAACTAGTAAAAATAATACTGAAACAACATCATTAAAACCACATTCGGCAGTTATAGTGAAACGAATCATGAAATCTCAAGACAATAAAACAAATAATCAATCGAAAATAATTGATCCGGATGGTAGTGTTACTAGTTTACAAAATTCATCAATTGAAAAACCAAGCGGAATAACTGTTGTCAAACTTTCACGACACTCAGCCAAAAACTAATTTTATAATTATTTTTCTTCCTATGCTTATTTATGCGTGTGCACACATCAAATGTTTTTAGTTATCCAAGAATATCATAAATTTCTTTAAGACTGTAGAATGCTTCTTCTTTTTGCATAATAAAAAAAGACTTTCTTTAAAAGAATTGAATATTATTTCGTTACACCCATGAATGAACTAGTGATTGGCTTATGAAACCAATAAATCTTCGTTTTAAGGTTCAATACGAATAATCTAAAGACATTGCAGGGTAGTACAAACCGTTCATGTTTTATATTCTTCTCAACCTTTCAATATGCCTTCTGCTAGTTAGAGAAGATGATTTCTAAGGATATGCTTGAGTTATTTCAGAGGTTTATATGACGTCTTTCGCACAAAAAATGAAAGCAGCGCTCAAGGGATAAGCGTATTCTATTTGCTGTTGTCTTAAAAAATCTCCACGATTTTCATTATTTAGTAACGTAAAAATTTTTGTATTCGATGATTATTTGTGTCTGCTACATATAAGTTGAGTTGATTGTCGAGTGTCATTGAGCTAGGCGTATTAAGTCGAGTAGAATTAATACCAGTGGCACCTGTAACACCAGCAATTGTTACACCTGTCGATTGACCAACCAGAAAAAATTGAATCCGATGATTGCTTCTGTCAGCTACATATACATTACCCATGGGATCCATCTCAACATCGAATGCAGAATTAAGCTCCATCGACGTATTGCCAAGTGTTCCATTCAAGTTACCTGCAACGAGTATCCAACTATCGGCACCCATTACCCATCGAACAATATTATGAGCAGCACTATTGGCAATTAAAAGACTATTTGATGGTGAATCAAAGTAGAGGCCACCAGGTGAAGATAACTGTGTATTATTTGGTCCTGGTCCATTTCCACCAACTACGACTGTACCTACTAATTCACCTAATCGATAACGTATTACACGATGGTTTGATGTATCAGCTATGTAAAGTATGCCTGAGTTGGGATCACGCGTAAGTCCATACGGTAAGTTTAGTGTAATGTTCAGAATTCCACCAGTACCTAAAAATATAGTTACAGGTGGATTTGACTCTTAGTAGAGAATTGTAAAGGTGATTATACCTGCTATTGTTGATCCTTGGGATGTACCATTTTCCCAAAATTGAATTCGATGGTTCCATGAATCCGCAATATAGACGTTTCCGGTCGAATCGATCGCAAGATCAGTGGGTCGATCCAGATCAGATACAGATGGTCCTGCTGTTCCATTTGCTTGACCTGCAATTGTGATTCCAGTTAGTGCATTCATTGGCCATTTTTGAATACGATGATTATGCCGATCAGCAATATAAAGAGTAGTAGAAAAATCGATCACCAAACCATGAGGACGGTTGAAAAGGTTGGAAGTATTACCGGATTTAGCCACAATGCCAGCTACGGTTATACCTGATTGATTCCAACGAAGCACAGCTATGATATCTGCAACAGTAAAAAAGTTATTATATGATATCGTTGTAGATATTACTTCTGGTTGTTGCTGAAGATGGTTTGATCAAAAGTGCTAACAGGATTGCAACTATGGCTAGAAGAAGGACAATCATTAGAATTGCACAGCGACATCGACGAGAATATCTACAATAATAAATTATTATTCCCTCGACTGTAAGGAGGGTCATATGAAAAAAATTCGTTTGTTTGTCTGTTTGCATCGGGGTCAAAAGAACATCGATTTAAGAACTCACTTATAGTGACCAATGATAGTTGAAACTTAGTCGGACCTTAGGTTTTCGAGGTCAAGGAGTCCGAATATGAGTCATTCTTGGGGTAAAAAAAACATCGGTTTCCGCACTCACGAATTTGAATCGACGATGGCTCGACCCTCGGGTATTGACATCAGAGAACCTCAATTACAGTAAAGATCGTGTTCAAAGGTCAAAAAAACATTGATATCGGAAATCAACGATGACATACACGTGGTCCGATCCTCGGTAATCGAAATCGTCTTCCAAGGTCAAAAAAACATTGATTTCAGAAATCAGTAATCGTAATCAACAACGACTGAAACTCCGTCTGACCAAAGGTAGTCGAGACCGGACAATCCTAATTCCACTAAAAATCATTTTCAAAGGTCAAAAAACATTTGTTTTCAGGAATCACTAATTGTAATCAATTAATCGACATCGCACAATTCGAATTTCGATAGAGATCATGTTCAAAGGTCAAACAAACGTTCATTTTCGAAATTACTAATCGTAGTCGAGGACGGTTGAAAGTTGATCCGACCCGAGGTAATTGACATTGGAGAATCTGAATTTCGATAAAAATCATGTTGAAAGCTCAAACAAACATTGACATTCGGAATCACCGATGGCTGAAACTTAATCGTACGAAAGGTTATCGACATTGGTGAGGCTAAATTTCAGTGAAAATCGTTTTCAAAGGTCAAAAAAACATTGATATCGGAAATCACTAATTGTAATCAACGATGACTGAAACTTGTATCACCGCATGTAATTCGGATCGAAGAATCTGAATTCGAATAAAAATCGTCGTCAAAGGTCAAAAAAACAATGATATCACGAATTACTAATAGTGACGAACGATGACTGAAATTCGGTCGAACCCTAGGTAATTCAGATCGCAGAATCTGAATTTGAATAGAAATCATGTTAAAAGGTCAAAAAAACATTTATTTTAGAATGTACACTTCGGAATCAATGATGGCTGAAACTTCGTCCGATCCGAGATAATTCAGATCAGAGAATCGGGAATTTCACTTGAAATTCGATTCAAAGGTCAAAAAAACATCGAGTTTAGTAACTCCCAATAGATGACAAATCTTTATTGGAACTTAAAGTCTGAAGTCAATTGAGCATTTTCGACTAAAAACTACGTATAGTCGATCATTATTAATTGAAACTTTGATATGCGCGCACACTAATACATTCAGTCGAGGGTCAAGTCAATCGACTTTCGATGAACGTTACTTGTTGATAAACAAGATTATATCAAATAAAAAATAAACTAATTATGCGTACTTGTTTCGTTTCTTTTTCTTGACATTTTTATGGTAAGTTTTATGTTTAAAATTCGACCATACAGGATGTTTATCTCTCATCTATTGTAATAACAAAAGAAAGAATGTTTATAAAAGCTTTGAGTATTTTCTGTTGATTACCGTATGATAAACCACGTTATGAGATTTTGATATACATCTTTTAACTTCGGAGATTGTTTCACAACTGTGTTTTTGGTCAAAATCATTTGTTTTTGATAAAGTATCATCACTTATCCATGCACTTTGTGTCGACTAAACTGAGAAATGATCAGAAAAGAAAATGAAGAATCTGACCGAACCTGATTATGATTAGTATAAGTATCAGTTGGTGGTCCAATGGTTACATGGCTGACAGTATTGGATCGTCTTCCTTTTGTCTTTGCACGATAATACTAGATGAAACAGATCATTAGTTCTATACTTGATAGCAGCAGAAATTTTACCTGACTGTGAATTGAATGGGGTTGACTATGACGAGGAACTTTTGTAACACGTACTTCAATTGATGAGGGCCGATCTGAAGAAGATCATCAGAGTATAGGCCAAGTAAATGACACTAACATAATCAGGTCTTACTTCTACTTATCTGCGAATGTATTCGATCTGCCATTGTTGTAATAAAATCTGAATTTTTATTTTTTATTCATCTGAGAGAGGTAGAGATATATATTTGGCTTCGCTGATGAGTTTCATAAGTTAAAGCATACGAATGAAAAAAGGTTTCATTACACATGAGCTGTGCACGGATTTTTGCATATTTTTTAAATAATTTTGAAAAAAAATTGAAATACGCACATATAGTCATGTCTATTTATTACTTGAAAGTAACTGTTGAGCAGAAGGAAGATATACTCTAATGAAAAAAGGTACTTGAAACGCTTTGTTCTCTATTTACAACGAATATCGGTTATGATGCAAGTTTATTTTCGTTTCATAGAAACATTTGTGTTCGATGAAGAATTATAAGTTACAGATTGTATTAGCAGTTCTGAGCTTGAATCGAGACATTTATCGAGAAGCTAGAAGATTTTGATTGGACGTAAGCCATTCAGTGTAATCAAATACGAATGACCCATTATGAACCACATAATTTCCATTTCTTGCGCAATGCGAGCTGAATCCCATTTCACTGTGAAAAAGAACCAATATTTTTTTATAATAAATGTATTCAAGACTCACTCCCAGATTCAAAACCTTCGTTGAGTTTAGATTCGAGAAATATACAAATGGAATCAGTATACTGCAATAGTTATATGTGTAATGTATTTTTTAATCGAAATAAAAATATTTATCAATAAGAATTTAATGTGAAAGTCATCATAAAAAAGTGAATTATCCAACTGCAGTTGATGCTGTGGTGGTGATAGCAGCGAAACTTAGCGCAACCCCAGTTGTTGTTGTTGTTGCTGTGGTGGTGAGTGCAGCAAAAGTTAGCGCAACCCCTGTTGTTGTTGTGGTGGTGATAGCAGCGAAACTTAGCGCAACCCCAGTTGTTGTTGTTGTTGTGCTGGGTGTTGATGCGGTGCTTTCGCTCGTAGTAGTCATAAATCCAGTAGTTGATATTGTGCTAGATGTCGACGTTATGGTTGTTGTAGTAATTATAACGGGTGTCGTCGTAGTCAGTGTCGTGCTTACTGTAGTCGACGTCAAGACTGTCAGCTCTATGAAATCAGAAAGAAATAAAACTATAAGCATGTTTAAAATCAAGAGACAATAAGTAGAATATTGATAATGCTAAATTACTTAGATATGGAAAAGTTTTCCAATTGTTTTACTACCCACCCTCAACTCTTTGATCAGATAAAGTAATACCTATGTACTTACTAGTTGTCGTTGAACTGGACTTGTTAAATCTCAAGATAAGTACAGTAGCTAGTGTTCCTAGTAAAAGAGCGCTAAGTAAACAACCTCCAATCCACCAGAAACAAGGTCTACAATAGATCGGTGCCTTTCTAAAGTAGCATCAATAAAGAATATGAATGATAGTATATTATCATCTACTTTCGTTTCTTTTTTACTCTTCGACCATGCGATAAAATTTCGCCTAATTCACCCGTTGTTCTTGTCCAATCTATCGACGTATTCGTCTATAAGAAAATGAATCAGTATTCAATCAACGGTTTTTAACACAAGATATTTGATATCAACAGAAATTAACCTTATTTGAATAGGAATTCCACATTGGAGCACTTTGTGTTAGAACAGTAGATGTTTGATCTGCTGTTGAATTCATAATTTGATGTTGTTGTTGCTATTGATATACATGAAATAAATATGAATGAATGGCTATCAATTGTCATCAAAGATTTATTATACTCACTTGTGATAACGAACGATTAGGCGGATCATTTCTGATTCTGACATGAATTATCGAATTTCTGGATTCTGCAGCGATAGTTTTAGGCCACAATGACGTCGAGTTATACCGAATATATCTTGTCTTAATGTTAAATTTTGTTCTCGATTCAATAATTGAATTCAATCTATAAACTAACCGGATGAACAGTAGATTTAGTAATTGATTGACGATTATTTGATTCCGAAACTGAAGATTGAACAACAAATGGCGATTGGGACATTGTCGACATGTTAGTATTCCATGTACACTATTACATAATTAAAAACAAAATATTTACATTACATCAAATTTTTCTAGCAAATACAATCAGTGAAAAAATATCTAGATATTTGTTTCCTATTTTTCGTATATATATCGTCTTTAAAGTAAAAGGAATCGATAACAAATGTTGATTCAAAGAATATGACGAGTAAATCGAAGAAAGAAGTATTCTGTTGTATAATTACATTTTTCATACGAAGATTTTTGCTTTCGTTGATTATTTCAGTATTGAATGATGATAATGACGGCATTAATAAGTCGGAATACGATGAACTCGGCATTCGTCGTGTCATTTTTTTGAAAAAAAAATCGGATTAACAATAATCAATATAAGTTAACAAATATAGAACAAAAGTAAATAAACACAAAAAAAAATTAATAATTGTTTTTTTTATTTCATTTCTTCTTGCATATTCCCGAACAATATGCTGTCAGTACAAATAAAAGGTTTCTCTTGATTTTGAGGATTTTGATGAAAAAATCTGTGTCATTTTTCATATAGGCCTAGAGGAAGAATGAATTCTGTTGAATAAGTATCGACTGAGTTATGATCATCTATTTTTTTTTTTGAGAACAAATTTCGGTTCAAACAATCCTGGACTATAATAGATTGAAAATTATAATTAAATAAAAACGTTATTCTTTCATAAGAGAAATAGATTTATGAAAAAAAAAATTTGAGTGTGTGTGTGCGTTTCGATCGGAGAGTCTGAATTAATAGGTAGATATTCAAAATTTGGAACTGCGTATTGATCATTAGAAGGTTTACATTTTGGAAAAATAGAGATTTTCCATATGGCGTTTCCGACTCTATTGGTGTATTTAGAAAACGATAAAGTGATTTTAAATACAAAAGAAAATTTTATCATTCAGTAGCGTCTAAACATTTGTACTCGATGATTATCTGTATCACATACGTAAAGATTAAGTTGTTTGTCTAGAGTTACCCAACGAGGTTGGTTGAATACACTCGCATTTGTACCATTTACACCTGTTATACCAGCAATGGTTCTACCAACAAATTGTCCAGATAGAAAAAATTGAATACGATGGTTTGGCATATCAGCCACATAAATATTACCCATAGGGTCGACCCTCACACCAAATGGACCGTTTAAAGATGTTGAATCGTTCCCAGCAACAAGTGTTCCATTGTAGTCGCCAACCCTCCACCACACTATCCTAGGCAGATTGTAATTAGAAATAATCAAACTATTTGAAAATATATCAAAATATAGTCCATAAGGCGTAGACAATTGAGAGGCACCTAAACCATATCCACCATGTCCCGCAATCACACTACCTACTAATGATCCATATTGATATTGCATAACACGGTGGTTATCAGTGTCTGCTATATAAAGATTATTAGTTTCTGAATCATATGCAACGGCAGTTGCTGTTGCAGAGAGTGTGTCATTAGTACTTCCTGATGAACCTATAAATATCTTATGTTTAAATGTAAGTTTATAAAAGAACAGCTAGTTACCTGTTATACCTGCAACAGTTGTTCCTGATAGATTACCACGAGGGAAAAATTGAACACGACTATTTAGTCTATCTGAAACATACATGTTGTCATTCGAGTCAAATGCCACATGAACTGGGCTATATAAATGATAAGAATCATTTCCTATTGCTACGTTTGCTTGGCCTGCAACAGTTATACCAGTTGATGTACCTATGATCAGTTTTTGAATTCGATGATTCCAAGAATCAGCTATATATAATGCACTTAAAGAATCAAACGTCAAGCCGTATGGACCGGCCGTTTGATTAGGAGCTGAACCTGGTACACCCGCTTTACCCAGTATTGTTATACCTGTAGAGTTCCAACGAAGTGAGACTGAAAGATCTATAAGAAGAAAGTAATTGTCACATATATTTTGTCTTCCTTTTACCCGATACTATTATCTTGAATGATATTGATGAAAATAGTTTAATCAATAACTAAACAGTAGGATTTATATTTTACTTGTGCTTGTCTGCGTAGATGATTGATCTGTCAACATTTGAATCTCTTTTCAAATTATGTTTGAGCTTGATTATATGCATAGACAAAATATCTTCTTTATGCTTTCATTATGTGCTAATGTATTCTAGTTAATGTATAAAAAGAAAAAAAGAAATAATACTTGAAAGCTCTGAGAGAGTTGCTAGAGTAATGCTTGTTGCGTTTGTGACACTTCTATCTTGCTTGAATTTGTTTTTTTTAATAAGGTTTTGTTCTCTTTTCTATGAATAAATTATCCTGTAAATAAAAAATAATCAGAATTCATCATGAATTTAAAAAGAAAAGAAAAAGTATATAGATTTTAAAAAAAGAACAGTCTCATTTGAATAAGATATTGAAGTTAAATGAACAAAAGAATTGTAAAGTAATGCAAAGAAGAAAATCAAGTATTGTATTAGTTTCACATCATTCTCGTCATAATCGATCAATTGTTCATAAAGTAAAGCCAATCTATGTTCTACCTTTATTTTCAATTGATTAAAATTTAGCATAAATATCCATCGTTGAAAAAGAAACGATCGAACAATATCATTCACATAACTATTGGATTATCAAAAAAAATTCAATCGAATAATAGAAATTTATCGTCGGTCAGAATTTTAGAAATATATATTCTTTAGATGTTTTTTTTATAAGATATTATTATTTCAGTCGAATGAAAACTCGAAGAAAAGTGATTATTCGATGAAAAAATCATTATCAAAATCTTCTCGAGTCACTCCTCATAGGGCCATCAGTTTATTTTCAAACATGAAGTTGAATAATAATGATGAACTAGATCGAATAGGAGTAATCCAAGATTACCATCAACGATCCAAACAAAATAAAAGAAAAAAGTCAGAATACTTTCTTCTAACGAGGAGTGATGATTTTCATTTCTAGTCATATTTATAGATGTTCACGTCGATATATTATTGCATCTATGATTGTAACTTTACTTGTTATTTTGATCATAGCTACTATTCTATCAGTTCTTTTAATTAAATCTCCAACAAAAACAATAATATCAACACCTGTACTTCGTTGGAATTCCAATGGTATCACAATAGCTGGAATTAGTGGTAGTCCTGGTCCTGCTAACAATCAATTAAATACTCCCTATGATATATTTTTGGACTATGCTAATAATCTATATATTGCTGATGGAGAGAATAATCGAATTCAAAAGTATTTATTTGGTAGTTCAATAGGTCAAAGAGTAGCTGGAAATGTAACAGGTGGCTCATCTTCAGATAAATTATGTTTTCCGCAACGAGTTCTTATTGATTCAAATGAAAATTTATATATAACAGACGCATGTAATCATCGAATTCAATTCTGGCGTAAAGGAGCTGATTCAGGAACAACAATTGCTGGTACAGGTAAGAAAAATAAATAAAATAACATTGTTTTTCCTTCATATAACAGCTTGTCTTTAGGTTCTGCTG
>Ga0209914_1003036_pt1 | contig 12504 bp, 9 predicted proteins | sample ThiBiot_500_plan_FD_183949 | JGI IMG/M metagenome (GOLD analysis project Ga0209914, IMG submission 183949) | Wastewater bioreactor microbial communities from Cape Town, South Africa - Thiocy_cont_500_plan (SPAdes) | ecosystem: Engineered > Bioreactor > Thiocyanate-remediating > Anaerobic-Aerobic ...
CCCCGCCGCTCGGCAGCGCAGCTGCGTTCGTGGACCGTCCGCGGCGACATCGAGCCCTACCTCGACGCCTTCTCCCTGCTGGGCCCGCTGCCGGAAGCCGACCTCACCGAATAACCCCACAGCGTCGGCCGCCCCTGCCCGACACGGTCTGGTGCGGCCCGCCGCACCACCGTGTGGGCATCGGGGACCACGCTGATCGAACGGACGCGGGACGCGATCGGCCGGCTGGGCGGATCCCCCGCCGACCTGGCCGCCCGCGAGGGCCGGGATTCCGCTGCCGCTCACCGTGAGTCGGACGGTGGCGGCACGGTGAGCATCCGGTTGGTGCCCCCGGCAGGATTCGAACCTGCGCTTTCGCCTCCGGAGGGCGACGCTCTATCCCCTGAGCTACGGGGGCTCAGACGGGAGAAAGCCTAGCGCACCCCTCCTGCCGGATCGGCGGCGGTCTCCCGGCCTCGACCGACTCGTGCCGCCCGGATGATCAGCGCGAGGCCATGATCGCCAGGATCGGGGCATGACCTGCACATATGCAGTTCATGTCCCACTCCCGGCGCTCATGACCGGCGGCCGGGGTGGACCCTCAGAGCGGCAGCGGGGCCGCACCCCGCTGGGCGAGAAGCTGCTTCATGTAGTCGGCCTCCGACGACTGCGAGCTCAGCATCTGGGCCGCGAGGTTGCGCACCTGCGGCTGGCTGGCGTGCTGGGCCGCGTCGGCGAGCATGGAGCGGCCGCCCTCGTGGTGGCGCAGCATCAGCTGCAGGAACAGCACGTCGAGCTGCTTGCCGGTGGCCGCGCGGAGGTTCCTGAGGTCCTCGGCCGTGGCCATCCCGGGCATGGTGGCCACCCCGTCGCTGCCCATGACCATGCCGTGCGACGCGTCCGGCGCCATCCACGTCATGTACGGCCGCCCGACCGGCTGGCCCGCGGCGCCCCACAGTTCCAGCCAGCCCTGCATGCGGCCGACCTGCGCCGTCTGGGTGGACTCGATGTCGTAGGCGAGCTGGTGGAGGTCGGGGTCGGTGGTGTGGTCACGCTCCCACGCCGCCATCTGTACGGCCTGCTGGTGGTGCACGGTCATGTCCTGCGCGAACCCGACGTCCACGGAGTCGGCGGCGGGAACGGGCAGGGTCGAGGTGTCGGAGCGGGCCACCAGCAGGCCCGCGGTGGCCCCGACGAGCAGCAGCACGAGCACGGCCGCCGCCACGACGAACGGCCGCACCCAGCCCGGCTCGCGCCGGTGGGTGTCGACCGGCGGCTCGTCGTCGTCCACGGGCGGGAGCGCCGTCTCGGTGCTCATCCTCCCGTGCCCGTCCCCGTGCCCGTCCCCGTGGCCGGCGGTGTGGCGCCCTTCGCGGCGTCGGGCACGGCGCCGGTGGCGGCACCGGCCACGATCTCGGGCATCACCGTGGTGTTGTTCACGGCGCTGACCGGCGGCGCGGGGACGAACGGCGGCGGGTTGTCCTGGTCGAACTGGCCCGGGCCCAGCGCCTGGCAGCTCGCGCCCACCTCGGGGTAGGCGTACTGGTTGGTGCGCAGCGCCTGGATGAACTGGTCGATCCGCGGGTCGTCCACATCCGACAGCTTGAGCTGGTGGCCCCAGGACTGCAACGAGATGGGCTGGTCGAGGCCGGGGTAGGGCGACATCAGCGTGTAGGGCTGGTCCTTGACCTTCGCGGCCAGCGTCTGCACGGCGGCACCGGTGATCCGGTCGGGGTTGTAGGCGATCCAGACCGAGCCGTGCTCGAGTGCGTGCACCATGTTCTCGCTGCGTACGGCCGTCGGGTAGACGATGCCGTTGCAGGCGGCCCAGAAGCCGTCGTGCGTGCCGCCGAACGGCGGGCTGTGCGTGTACGCCACCCTCTGGGTGGGCTGGACGTGCTGCCCGCCGGTGTAGGGCACGGTGATGACGCCGGGGATCTTCGTGGACGGGTCCTTGTTGTCGGCGGTGGGCGTGAACTCCGCCAGCGCGGCGACCTTGGCCTGCTTGGCGTTGTTCTGCACCACGTAGTAGCCGAAGATCGCGCCCGCGAACAGCACGACCACGAGGATTCCGGCGATCATGCCCCACGGCGTCGAGCGCTGCGTGACGACGGCGGCGCGTGCGTCGCGCACCGCCTTGCTGTTCTTGCCGCTGGCCATGTCCGTCCAGACTTCTCGAGAACCGTGGGAGCAGCCGTCACCCGGACGGCCCTTGCGACCGTGGAGTGTAGGAGCGCCACCTGAGAAACCGATGAGCAGCACCTCCTAGACTCGGGTGGTGACTCCCGCCCTGCTCGCCGACCTGGTCCGTGCCGCTGCGTCCGACGTCATGACGCGACGCGGTCTGGATCTCGCCGCGCTGCCCGCCGACGTCGGCGTCGAGCGCCCGCGCAACCCCGAGCACGGCGACTACGCCACCAACGTCGCGATGCGCACGGCCAAGAAGGCCGGGGTCTCGCCGCGTGACCTGGCGGGCTGGCTCGTCGAGGAGCTGACGGGTAAGGGTGGTATCGCCAGCGCCGAGATCGCCGGGCCCGGCTTCATCAACCTGCGCCTCGCCACCGACGCCCAGGGCGCCATCGTCAGCGAGGTGCTCGCGGCGGGCGACGCGTACGGCACGGGCGACGAGCTCGCCGACAAGAACGTGAACCTCGAGTTCGTCTCGGCCAACCCGACGGGTCCCCTGCACCTGGGCGGCACGCGCTGGGCCGCGGCCGGCGACGCGCTGGGCCGGGTGCTCACCGCGCGCGGTGCGAAGGTCACCCGCGAGTACTACTTCAACGACGCCGGCGCGCAGATCAACCGGTTCGTCGACTCGCTCGTGGCCGCGGCGAAGGGTGAGCCCACCCCGGACAACGGCTACGGCGGCGCCTACATCCACGACATCGCCGCGCAGGTCCTCGCCGCGGAGCCCGGCGCGCTGGAGTCGCCCGACCGCGACGAGGTGTTCCGCCGCGTCGGCATCGACCTGATGTTCGTCGAGATCAAGCAGGCGCTGCACGACTTCGGCACCGACTTCGACGTGTGGTTCCACGAGCAGTCGCTGCACGACTCCGGCGCGGTCGAGACGGCGGTGAACCGGCTCAAGACCTCCGGGCAGCTCTACGAGTCCGAGGGCGCGTGGTGGCTGCGCTCCACCGAGTTCGGCGACGACAAGGACCGCGTCGTCATCAAGAGCGACGGCAACCCGGCCTACATCGCCGGCGACATCGCGTACTTCCTCGACAAGCGCTCGCGCGGGTTCAACCTGTGCATCTACATGCTGGGCGCCGACCACCACGGCTACGTCGGCCGGCTCAAGGCGGCCGCCGCCGCGTTCGGCGACGACCCCGCGGTCGTGGAGGTGCTCATCGGGCAGCTGGTCAACCTCGTCAAGGACGGGAAGCCGGTGCGGATGAGCAAGCGCGCCGGCACCGTCGTCACGATGGAGGACCTGGTGGAGGCCGTGGGCGTCGACGCCGCGCGGTACTCGTTGATCCGTTCCTCGGTGGACTCGTCGCTCGACATCGACCTCGACCTGCTCACGAAGAAGAGCAACGACAACCCCGTCTTCTACGTGCAGTACGCCCACGCGCGGCTGGCGTCGCTGGCGCGCAACGCCGCCGACCTGGGGATGACGCCGGGCACGGAGCTGGGCCTGCTGGAGCACCCCCGCGAGGGCGACCTGATCCGCACGATCGGCGAGTTCCCGGCCGTGCTGGCCTCGGCGGCGGAGCTGCGTGAGCCGCACCGGGTGGCCCGCTACCTGGAGACCCTCGCCGCGGCCTACCACAAGTTCTACGACTCCTGCCGCGTCCTGCCGATGGGCGACGAGGAGATCAGCGACCTGCACCGCGCCCGCCTCGCACTGTGCGTCGCGGCGCGTCAGGTGCTGGCCAACGGGCTGGCCGTGCTGGGCGTCAGTGCTCCGGAGCGCATGTGAACGGCGAGCCGGGTTTGCCGGCGATTTCGTGTCCTCGCGCGCCCCGGAACGCGCGCGAACGCGCACAATCGTCGGCAAACCGGGGGAGTGCCTCGTGAGGGCGCATCCGGCGGGGCCGCTGCACGCCGGGATCTCCGCGCCACCCGAGACCGCCGGGCCGCACCCGTCCGGCGCCGCCGAGCTCGACGAGCTGGCCCCGGCCGTGTGGCCGCGCAACGCCGCGCGGGGCGCCACCGGGGTGCTGGAGATCGCCGGCGTCGACGTCCGGGAGCTCGCCGAGACCTACGGCACGCCGCTGTTCGTCGTCGACGAGGAGGACTTCCGCTCCCGTGCCGCGGAGTTCGCCGCCGCGTTCGGGGCGGGCGCGGTGCACTACGCGGCCAAGGCCTTCCTGTCGGTCGAGGTGGCGCGGTGGGTGGCCGCCGAGGGCCTCTCGCTCGACGTCTGCAGCGGCGGCGAGCTGGCCGTGGCCCTGCGCGCGGGCTTCCCGGCCGGTCGGATCGCGTTGCACGGCAACAACAAGTCCACCGAGGAGCTCGTCGACGCGGTCGAGGCCGGCGTCGGCCGGGTGGTGCTCGACTCGTTCCACGAGATCGCCCGCCTCGACGCCGTCGCGCGCGAGCGGGGCGTCGTGGCGCCGGTGATGATCCGGCTGACCGTCGGCGTCGAGGCCCACACCCACGAGTTCATCGCCACCGCCCACGAGGACCAGAAGTTCGGGTTCTCGATCTCCGGCGGTGAGACGAGCGCCGCCGCCGAGGCCGCGCGGCGCGTCGTCAGGGCCGAGGGACTGTCGCTGGTCGGGCTGCACAGCCACATCGGCAGCCAGATCTTCGACACCGAGGGCTTCGAGGTCGCCGCGCACCGCGTCGTCCGGTTCCTCGCGCAGCTGCACAAGGAGCACGGCGGCGACGCGCTGGAGGCGCTCACCACGCTCGACCTGGGCGGCGGGTTCGGCATCGCCTACCGCGCGCAGGAGTCGCCGCTGAACGTCGCGGAGCTGGCGGGGGAGCTGCGCGAGATCGTCAAGCGCGAGTGCCACGCCGCCGAGCTGGACGTGCCCGAGATCGCGGTCGAGCCCGGCCGCGCCATCGCCGGGCCGGGCACCGTCACCCTCTACGAGGTGGGCACGCTCAAGGACGTCGACCTGGGCGGCTCCACGGGCCGCCGTTACGTCAGCGTCGACGGGGGTATGAGCGACAACATCCGCACGGCCCTCTACGACGCCGTGTACGACTGCCGGCTGGTCTCCCGCAGCTCCGAGAGCGACGGCACCGGCGAGGCCGCGCTGTCGCGGGTGGTCGGCAAGCACTGCGAGAGCGGTGACATCGTGGTGCGCGACTGCTGGCTCCCGGCCGACCTCGCCCCCGGTGACCTGCTGGGCGTCGCGGCCACCGGCGCGTACTGCTACTCCATGGCCAGCGCCTACAACCGCCTGCCGCGCCCCGCCGTCGTCGCGGTGAAGGACGGGGTGGCGCGCGTGCTGCTGCGGCGCGAGACGGTGGAGGACCAGTTCCGGCTCGAGGCCTCGCTCTAGCGAGGACCTGGTCACGCGGTCGCCGGCGACGAACTGCCCGCGAGTCGGGGTCTTCGTGCGCGCGAGTCGCGCCCTGCGGGTTCGCCCTCCGGCACGGGCGGTCCCATGATCAGCAGTTCGGCGCCGGAACGGCCACATCCGGCCGGAAACGTACCAGGCGGCTGGTCATGCGGTCCGGCGGTCGCCGGACACCTGGCCGACGACCGGCCGTGACCCGACCACCACGTCGGTAGTCCCCGGCCCGGGCCACTGCGGTCCGGGCCGGACGTGCCACCCGGGAAGAGGCGAGCGGCACCTCCTAGACTCCGGAGGTGATTCCCGCCCGAGGTGTCGGTGTGACCACTGCCGACGCCGCCACGCGCGGCGTCGTGGCAGGATCGTGCGCGTCTCGCGCAACCGGTACCCGGACGACGGGGCGGCCACGGTTCATGATCGCCGGTTCGGGACGCGCAACGGCCGCCCCCGCGGTGGAAGGTCCCCAGATGACGATCACGGCTCGCGCATGAGCGCCCCGATCCGCGTCGCGATGCTCGGCTGCGGCACCGTCGGCGGCGAGGTGGTGCGCCTGCTGCGCGACCAGGCCGACGAGCTGGCCGCCCGCGCCGGCGCCCCCGTCGAGCTGGTGGGGGTGGCCGTGCGCCGCCCGCACAAGCACCCCGAGCTGGGCCCCCTGCTCACCACGGACGCGTCCGCGCTGGTCACCCGCGAGGACGTGGACGTCGTCGTCGAGGTGATCGGCGGTATCGAGCCCGCCCGCTCGTTGCTGCTGGAGGCCCTCAAGGCCGGCAAGTCGGTGGTCACCGCCAACAAGGCGCTGCTCGCCGAGGACGGCGCGTCGCTGGCCGAGGCGGCCGACGCGTCGGGCGCCGACCTGTACTACGAGGCCTCGGTGGCCGGGGCCATCCCGCTGCTGCGCCCGCTGCGCGAGTCGCTGGCCGGCGACCGCATCACCCGCGTGGCCGGCATCGTCAACGGCACCACGAACTTCATCCTCTCGGCCATGACCGAGTCCGGCGCGAGCTACGCCGACGCGCTCGACGAGGCCACGCGACTCGGCTACGCCGAGGCCGACCCCAGCGCGGACGTCGACGGCTACGACGCGGCGTCCAAGGCCGCGATCCTCGCCACGCTGGCCTTCCACACCCGCGTGAGCAGCGCGGACGTGCACTGCGAGGGCATCCGCCACGTCACGGCCGCCGACATCGCGGCCGCGAAGGGCCTCGGCTGCGTGATCAAGCTGCTGGCGATCTGCGAGCGGACCCCGGGCACCGCGGACGCGCCCGAGTCGGTGTCGGCGCGCGTCTACCCGGCGATGATCCCGGCCGCGCACCCGCTGGCCACGGTCGACGGTGCGTTCAACGCGGTGTTCGTCGAGGCCGAGGCCGCGGGCCAGCTGATGTTCTACGGGCAGGGCGCCGGTGGTGCTCCCACCGCGAGCGCCGTGCTCGGCGATCTCGTCGCCGTCGCGCGCAACCGGGTGGTCGGCGGGCGCGGGCCGCGCGAGAGCGCCTACGCGAGCCTGCCGGTCCGCCCGATGGGCGCCGTGCCCACCCGCTACCACGTCAGCCTCGACGTGGCCGACCGCGCGGGCGTGCTGTCCACCATCGCCGGTGAGTTCGCCCGTCACGGCGTGAGCATCGCCGCGGTGCGCCAGACCGGCGGCGGCACCACCTACGACGGCGCGCCCGATCCCGAGCCGGGGGCGCCCGCGCGGCTCGTCGTCGTCACGCACGCCGCCCCCGAGGCCTCGCTCGCCGGGTGCGTCGAGGTGCTGGCCGGGCTGGACATCGTGCACGGCGTCGACAGCGTGCTGAGGGTCGAGGACCTGGGACGAAAGGGAGTGCGGTGAGCGAACTTGTGAGCGAACCATCAGTGCTGACCGCCGCCGCCGAGCTCCGCCGTTGGCCGGGGGTCATCGAGGCCTACCGCGACCGGATGCCCGTCGAGGCCGGCTGGAGGATCATCACGCTCGGCGAGGGCGGCACGCCGCTGCTGCCCGCGCCCCACCTGTCCGAGCTGACCGGCTGCGAGGTCTTCCTCAAGGTCGACGGCGCCAACCCGACGGGGTCGTTCAAGGACCGCGGCATGACGATGGCGGTCACGGCCGCCCTGGCCGGTGGCCAGCAGGGCGTCATCTGCGCGTCCACCGGCAACACCTCGGCCTCGGCCGCCGCCTACGCCGCCCGCGCGGGCATGACCTGCGCCGTGCTCATCCCGCAGGGCAAGATCGCGCTCGGCAAGCTCGCCCAGGCCGTGGCGCACGGCGCACGCATCCTGCAGATCGACGGCAACTTCGACGACTGCCTCGAGCTCGCCCGCAAGACCGCCGCCGACTACCCGGTGGCCGCGCTCGTCAACTCGGTGAACCCCACCCGCATCGCGGGTCAGGCCAGCGCCGCCTACGAGATCTGCGACGAGCTGGGCCGCGCCCCCGACGTCCACTGCCTGCCCGTGGGCAACGCCGGCAACATCACCGCGTACTGGAAGGGCTACACCTCCTACCTCGCCGACGGCCTGATCCCCGCCGCGCCGCGGATGTTCGGCTACCAGGCGGCGGGAGCCGCGCCCCTGGTCAACGGGGCCCCGGTGAAGAACCCGGAGACGATCGCGACGGCCATCCGGATCGGCGCACCCGCGTCGTGGGGGGCGGCGATGACCGCACGCGACGAGTCGGACGGGAAGTTCGCCGCGGTCACCGACGACGAGATCCTCGCCGCGTACCGGTTGCTCTCGGCGCGCGAGGCCGTGTTCGTCGAGCCCGCGTCCGCGGCGAGCGTGGCGGGGCTGCTGCAGTCCTCCGCCGACGGCACGCTGCCGCGCGGCTCGCTGGTGGTGTGCACCGTCACGGGCCACGGCCTGAAGGACCCCGACACCGCGCTGCTCACGGCCCCCGATCCCGTCGTCGTGCCGATCGACCCGGCGGCCGTGGCGGCGGCGCTGGAGCTCGCCTGATGGGCCGGCCGCGGGAAGTCCGAGTGCGCGTGCCGGCCTCCTCGGCCAACCTCGGGCCCGGCTTCGACTCGCTCGGCCTCGCCCTGGGCCTCTACGACGACGTCGAGGTCTGCGTCGCGCCGTCCGGCGTCGCCGTCGAGGTGGAGGGAGAGGGTGCGGGCCGCGTGCCCTGCGACGACTCGCACCTCGTCTACCGCGCCATGCAGACCACCTGGAACATCACCGGGGACGCCCCCTCGGGCGTGCGCATGCGCTGCCGCAACGCGATCCCGCACTCGCGCGGGCTGGGCAGCTCCGCGGCCGCGGCCGTCGCCGGGGCGGTGGCGGCCGTCGTGCTGGCCGGGCGCGATCCCGAGCTGGAACGCGACACGTTGCTGCAGGTCACCGCGGGTATGGAGGGGCACGCCGACAACGCGGCGGCCAGCCTGCTCGGCGGGTTCGTGGTCGCCTGGGAGACCGTCGGGAATACCGCGGAGCGCTTCCACGCTGTACGGCTCGACGCGCACCCGGGCATCCGTCCGGTGGCGCTCGTCGCGGGAACCGAGTCCCTCACCAGCACCACCCGCGGGCTCCTGCCCGACCGGGTCCCGCTGGTGGACGCCGCCTTCACCGGCAGCCGCACCGCGCTCGCGGTGCTGGCGTTCACCCAGCGTCCCGAGCTGCTGCTGCCCGCCACGGAGGACCGTCTGCACCAGGGATACCGACGTCCGGCCTACCCGGAGTCGGCCGATCTGGTGGACGTGCTGCGTGCGCACGGCATCCCGGCCGCCATCTCCGGCGCCGGGCCCACCGTGCTCGCCTTCACCTCCGACGGCGTGATCCCGGACGGTGTCGATCTGCACGGCTTCACCGTGTTGCCACTGCCGGTCGACGCCGACGGTGCACGGGTCGAGATCGCCTGACCACCCGGCGTGTTGCTGCGGGGGGTTGTTGCCCCGACCAGTGGTTACGTCTACGCTGGCGCTCGCAACGGCGATCCACGCGTCATCCGCGTGGCCTCTCGCGCCGGCTCTGCGAATTCCGTTTCCCAGATCCGGCATGCGCCGAGGGGCCTCTTCCCGCGACCGTCGCGATGAATCGCCGGCCCGCCAGTCGGGGCGGCCGCTCATCCCGCGATCCGTTGACCGACATGTCCACCGGCACACCGCCGGTGGCAAATGTGTGTGAAATCCGCTGACCCGGGCTCGGCCCGGTTGGTCAGGAAGGACAATCGTTGAGCGAGACCGATCTCGTCAGCACCGGAGCCCCCCGCAAGCGTGGAGGCCTCACCGGAATGGTGTTGGCGGAGCTCCGCCAGCTGGCCGGGGAACTGAAGATCCCCGACACCACGGGGATGCGCAAGGGCGATCTCATCGCCGCCATCAAGGAGCGTCAGGCCTCCGGCTCGGCCGGCTCGGCGCAGCTGTCGCTGGCGGAGAGCGGCGCGGCCGAGAAGGCCACCGCGCCCGCGGCGGAGACCTCCGCCGCCCCGGTGACCAGCCCGGACGCCGCTCCCGCGGCCACGGCGGAGACCTCCGCCGCCCCGGTGGCCAGCCCGGACGCCGCTCCCGCGGCCGAGGTCAGCACCCCTGCCCCGCGACGCCGTCGCGCCGCGTCGCGCCCCGCGGGCGCCCCGGACCCGCAGCCCGCCGCCGCGCCGGCCGCGGCCGCGGCGCCGGCCGCCGACAACACCCCCGCGCCCGTGGCCGACGCGCCCGCCGCCGAGGTGGCCGCCACCAACGGCGCCGCCACCAATGGCGCCGCCACCAACGGCGCCGCCACCAACGGTGCGGCGCCCACGGCCGAAGACGCCCCCGAGTCGGTCCCCGAGACCGGTGGCCGTCGTTCCCGGCAGCGCCGCAGCCGCGGTGAGCAGAGCGGCGCGGCCCAGAGCGGCGCCGCCCAGAACGGTGCCGCCCCGAACGGTGTCACCCAGAACGGGTCCGCGGCTCCGGCCGAGACGGCTAGCGAGACCGTGGCGGCGTCCACCGACACCGCCGGCGACACCGACCGCCCGCAGCGCGGCGAGGGCCGCCGCAACGGTGGCGAGAACCGCAACGGTGGCGAGAACCGCAACGGTGGCGAGAACCGCAACGGTGGCGAGAACCGCAACGGTGGCGAGAACCGCAACGACGGTGCCCGCAACGACCGGGGCAACGGCCGCAACGGTGGCGATACCCGCAACCAGGACGGCAACCGCAACGGCGGCGGCGACCGCAACGGGGGCGGCGACAACCGCACCCAGGACCGCAACCAGGACGCCAACCGCAACCAGGACGCGAACCGGGGCCCCCGCGACAACCGCCCGGACGACGACGGTGACGAGGAGGGCGGTGGCCGTCGTGGCCGCCGCTTCCGCGACCGTCGCCGCGGCCGGGACCGGGGCGACCGTGCGGCCGGTGGCGGTCAGGGCAACGGTGGCCAGGGCAACGTCGACACCGAGGTGCGCGACGGCGACGTCCTGCTCCCCGTCGCCGGCATCATCGACGTGCTGGACAACTACGCGTTCGTCCGCACGACCGGCTACCTGTCCGGGCCCACCGACGTCTACGTGTCGCTGTCGGTCGTGCGCAAGTACGGCCTGCGTCGCGGTGACGCCATCACCGGTGCGGTGCGCGAGCCCCGCGAGGGCGAGCAGTCGCGCCAGAAGTTCAACCCGCTGGTGCGCGTCGACTCGATCAACGGCCAGGACCCCGAGACGCTGAAGAACCGTCCGGAGTTCACCAAGCTCACGCCGCTCTACCCCAATGAGCGCCTGCGTCTGGAGACCGAGCCGAGCAAGCTCACCACGCGCGTGATCGACCTGGTCATGCCGATCGGCAAGGGGCAGCGTGCGCTGATCGTGTCGCCGCCCAAGGCCGGCAAGACCATGATCATGCAGTCGATCGCCAACGCGATCACCACGAACAACCCCGAATGCCACCTCATGGTCGTCCTCGTGGACGAGCGGCCGGAGGAGGTCACCGACATGCAGCGGTCGGTGAAGGGCGAGGTCATCGCGTCCACGTTCGACCGCCCGCCGTCGGACCACACCACGGTCGCCGAGCTGGCCATCGAGCGCGCGAAGCGCCTGGTCGAGATGGGCCACGACGTCGTCGTGCTGCTCGACTCGATCACGCGGCTGGGCCGGGCCTACAACCTGGCCGCGCCCGCGTCGGGCCGGATCCTCTCCGGTGGCGTCGACTCCACGGCGCTCTACCCGCCGAAGCGCTTCCTCGGCGCCGCGCGCAACATCGAGGACGGGGGCTCGCTCACCATCTTCGCCACGGCGCTCGTGGAGACCGGGTCCACGATGGACACGGTGATCTTCGAGGAGTTCAAGGGCACCGGCAACGCCGAGCTGAAGCTGGACCGCAAGATCGCCGACAAGCGGGTCTTCCCCGCCATCGACATCGACGCGTCCGGCACCCGCAAGGAGGAGCTGCTGCTCTCGCCCGACGAGCTGGCGGTCACCGTCAAGCTCCGCCGGGTGCTCGCGGCCCTCGACGACCAGCAGGCCCTCGACCTGGTGCTGGGTCAGCTCAAGAAGACCCGCACCAACATCGAGTTCCTCATGCAGGTGGCGAAGAACTCGCCGGGCACCACCGGTACCGAGGACTGACCGTCGGCAGCCCCGCGAACGGGCCGGTCCGCCACCACGGCGGGCCGGCCCGTTCGGCGTGGGCCTGGTGCGCGGCGGTCCTGCCGCTCGCCGGCTGCGCGATGTCGGTCCCGGGCGTCCCGTCGTTCGTCGCGGCGACCTCGGCCCGTTCGTCGTCGACCCCCGCTCCGCGGCCGGCCGCGGTCGTGCTGGTGGCCGCCGGGGACATCGCCTGCCCGCCCGGCCGCGCTGCCGCCGACCGGGACTGAGGTCAGCAGACCACCGCCGGCCTGATCGCGGGCCTGCAGCCCACGGCGGTGCTGCCCCTGGGCCACGACCAGTACGAGGACGGCGCGAAGGACGAGTTCGCCTCCTCCGACGCGAGCCGGGGCCGGTTCCAGAAGCCCGGCGCCACCGGTTACGTCGATTGCTTCGGCGACCGGGCCGGCCCACCCGGCCAGGGCTGGTAGGACACCGACGTGGGCGGCTGGCGGGTGCTCGTGCTCACCTCCGAGTGCGACGAGATCGGCGGCTGCCGCGACGGCTCCGACGAGG
>Ga0209914_1003038_pt1 | contig 12501 bp, 7 predicted proteins | sample ThiBiot_500_plan_FD_183949 | JGI IMG/M metagenome (GOLD analysis project Ga0209914, IMG submission 183949) | Wastewater bioreactor microbial communities from Cape Town, South Africa - Thiocy_cont_500_plan (SPAdes) | ecosystem: Engineered > Bioreactor > Thiocyanate-remediating > Anaerobic-Aerobic ...
AAGTATCGGCGGTCGCCACACTGGATGTGAAGCTCACGGGTGTCGGTTCCGTGGGCGTGAAGGTCCACGAGCCGACGCTGAGCGAATCGGAAAGGTCGACGGCGTCCACCGTGTACTGCACGGCTTGGAGGCCCGAGACCATCACGGTGCCGGCGGCCGGCGGCACCATACCAGAGACCGTGGCCGTGTAGGCGGTACCCGTGGCGCTACCGAGGCTCGTCTGGTAGACGTTCAGCTTGTACGACGGACCCATGCCTCCTGTGACCGTCAGAGACCATTTGGCATCGGAGCCACCGGTGCACGACACCTGCTTCACCTCGGAGCCAGTGATCATCAGGGCCGGCCACACCGAGAAGGCCACGACGCCGTAGGCGCACAGCGGATCGTATTTCTTGGTGTCAGCGAACGTAATCGAGTAGTCGGTGATGGCCGGCTGGCCGACGAACGACATCATGAAGCCGCTCTGGAATTGGAAGGTACCGCTCGAAGGATCGGAGACGCCGCACAAGGGCGCCGTCACGCTAGGATCCGATGTGGCCGTCACGGTCCAAGGCGCGCCAGGAGCGTTGCTGCCTGAGGTGCCCATGTAGCAACCCGTGGGGATGACTTTGGCCGAGGCGGATGCCGTCGCAAGCGATACTTGGATCTCGTCGTAGAACGGCGGCGAGGTCGTACACAGCATACTACCGCATAGCGTGTTGCAGTTGGTCGTGATACACGAGGTCTGCGTGCCCGAGAGTGTTCCGTCGTCGATCTTGTTGAACTTGACGCTCACGAGGAGGTTGTTGATGGTCGGTACACCGCTCACGAAGCCGAGAGCTCCGAGGGTCGGTGTGCCCATGTCGTACGTGATCTGTTGCGAGGTCGCGTCGCCGTTGTCAAGGCACGTCGGCATCGAGGAGGCCATCGTCGTGGCTGACCACTTGACGGCCGCGACGTGTGTCGGTAGTAGAAGGACGCAACACACGACGGCGGCCACGATGATGGCGATCTTCGTCATCGTCACGCGCTCAAGCTGCATGGTGCGTCGTTGAATCGCGGAGCGCTGTTGCCTTGGGGATCGTTCCTCCTCAGTTGCTCTCGCGAAACGAGGATCTTGTCGCATGCTCTCGACACGGTATGTTCTCGAGAGCGCGCGCGCACGCGTTCGATGGGTGTCTGGAGGCGATGTTCTGCGCCAAAGCAACAGCAACAGCAACAACAACAGGGGAGGAGATGCGATAGTGTGGTGGGTAGTAGTGGTCGAGGTTGGGACGATAGGAGAGCTGGTGGCGCCTCGAACCTACCACCGTCGAGAGGCGGCTGTAGGGCGGGTATGGAAGGGGGTGAGTGAGGAGTTGGTGATGGTGGTAGTGAGTTGGTGTGGTGGTGGAGGAGGACGAGAGTAAGGAATACTGCGGAGGAGAGAGGCGCTACACCCAGAGAGAGAGAGAGGAGGCTGGCTGAAAAGGGAAAAAAGGGAAGGCGCATCTCCTCTGTAGCTTAAGGTTTGCGTTCATTTAACCACGTTGCGTGTGAGGCCCGTTCTCCTCGCGACTGCCTCTAGCAACAGCACTCTTGGTCTTGGTCTTGTTGGTCTTCTTGTTGCCGGCATGCTGCAACTTGTGTCGTCGCTTGGCTCCCTTGTGTTCAGCTCCGATCGGAGCGCGTTTCGGCGGCTTAACTTGCATCTCTCGCCTTCGCTTCGATCTACAATATTATGAAGGGATGGAATGAAAGAGTGAAGAATGAGCGAGACAGACAGAGCGAGACGCGCCCGATGCCGTTTGGCAAGTTCGAACAGAGCGAGAGAGAGAGAGAGAGAGAGAGAGAGAGAGAGAGAGAGAGGAGGTCGATGGAGCTCATCTCCCTCTCGGTGACGTACGTGAGCTTGGGGAGCGACGAGATCCACTCAGGCACCTCCATGTGGCTTCGTTTCATCACCATGGCGATGCTGCGCAGCAGGTCGACGTCGTCCTTCGAGTACAGCGTGATGGCTTCGCCGCTTCTTCCTGTTGTTGGAACCGTGTGCGCCACCGAGAGTTACAGAGAGAGTAGCAGCACGACCACTAGCGCGCGTGACTCGCCGCTACGTACCGGCCCGTCCCGTTCGTCCGATGCGGTGAATGTACTGCACGACTGAAGGCGGAAAGTCGTAATTGATCACAACGCGTACGCCCTTAAAGTCCATTCCTCGCGCCATCAGGTCGGTCGCGATCAATACCCACACCTTGCCGAGTCGAAAGTTGCGCACCGACGCATCTCGCTAGAGCCAGCACCAATCAGCGCAAGCTGTATCTTGCCGTGCCGTGCCGTGCCGTGCCGTGCTCTTGCACACACGACACCACCATTCCAAGTACGTACTTGCTTCTGCGTTCGGTCGGATGTGATGCAGTCGACGTTGATTCCATCGTACACGAGCTCATGGAAGAGCTCCTTGGCACGGTCCTTCGACTGGACGAAGATCAAGATGGGTGGCCGAATGCCCTATCGAAATCCAGAGAGAGAGACAGTGAGAGAGAGAGAGAGAGAGATTGTGAGAGAGAGATTGTGAGAGAGAGAGAGAGAGAGAGAGAGAGAGAGAGAAGAGTGAGTAGCGATACAAACCTCTTGGAACAGCTGTCGCACAGCGAGCAGCTTGCCTTGCTCCTGCCCACAAAAGATCAGCCGCTGCTTGATGGACTCGGTCGCGGCATTTCTATCACCATACATAGCCAAAGAGAAGATGGCCGGGTTGGTGTTCGTCCGTAAGCACGGCAAGCACGACGGCAAGCACCACCGCGTCATCGGTACCACATACCGTTGGCCAATGATGATCTTGATCGGATCGTGCAGAATGCTTCGTGCGAGGTCCTCGACCTGCGGGAGCATCGTAGCACTGAACATACCGCATTGCAAGCCATCCTTCTTGCACGCAGCCAAGATTTCATCAATCTACACGAGGAGGAGGAGGAGGCGTGGTGAGCAACAGACGCACATACAAAGAGAGGGAGAGAGAGAGGTACACGAGCAACTCGCCGCGTACCTGCTCCACAAATCCAAAATCGAACAACTTATCGGCCTCGTCGAGTATCACGTGTGATACGCTGCACGCCCACACGCACACACGTGCGACGTCTCAGTGGATGAATTACACGATCCACTCGATAGCGCACCCGCGGTCAGCAGCACGTACGCCGAGAGGTCAATCTCGTTGCTCGCAACCAGGCGCGAGAGTCGCAATGGAGTCGATAACAGGATGTCTGTCGCGCAGGCACACTTGTCAGCAACCGAGGCAGCAGAGAGGAGGCACACCGCGACGCACCAAACTTCTTGGCTGCATCAGGGGCATTCGCCTTCGACAAGAAGCACACGCGGTGATGGAGACCGTTGCACAGACGCATGACGATGTGATAGGTCTGCAACGCGAGCTCGCGCGTCGGGCTCAAGATCAACGCTCGAAAGTGGCCTGCCTCGTCGGTGTCGAGCGCCTTGAGCGCCGCAAGTAGCGGCACAGCGAAGGCCGCCGTCTTGCCGGAGCCGGTCGGCGCGCACGCCAGCACCGAACGACCCGAGAGCAACACGGGTATCGCTTGCATCTGAATCGCGGTCGGCTGCACAAACTGCAGCTCATGGCGGAGATTATCGACGAGTGCCTGCGGTGCCACAGTACCGAATCTGTGCCAGAGCGAGCTGCAATCAACACACATACTGATGGCTCTCTCTCTCTCTCTGTTTTGCTCGGCACATGGATTCGTTGCGGCGTACTTGTCGCTCGTGAGTTCGGAGAAGTCGACCAGGAGCGAGGGAGGATCGGTGCCTTCGACGTGGATGCGATGTTGCACTCGGAGTTCGGTGTCCTGCGCGTTCGATGGATCAGTCGATGCCGACGAAACCAATCAATATCAAGATCAACCAGGCATACCCGCTCAGCAGTGGCCAACTCACGGGCGGCGTCGGTTGCAGCATGCGTCTTGGCACGTTTGGTTCGCTTGCGGCGAGCGACGGCGGCCTTCGAGGTCGTGTCGTCGCTGTCCTCCTCCTCCTCCTCCTCCACATCGAGGCGATCATCGTCACTGGCATCAGCGTCGACGTCATTGGGCTGTGCGACATCTCGTTTGCGTTTCGATCCAACGGCCAAGGAAGCCACGGGTTCGGTCGTAGCACTCGTAGGCAGCTTGCTCTTCTTGTGCTTCTTCTTGTCGAACGAAGCGCCGCCGCTGAGTTGATAGAAGATCTCGGATGCCATCGTAACGAGCGTGCAACAAGCTAATGCTGCACGATATCAAGAGATATCAAGTTGGTGTAACCAATCAGATCTCGATTACACACACGCACAAGCACAAGCGAACAACGAGCTAATGCTGCACGATATCAAGAGATATCAAGTTGGTGCAACCAATCAGATCTCGATTACACACACGCACAAGCACAAGCGAACAACGAGCTAATGCTGCACGATATCAAGAGATATCAAGTTGGTGTAACCAATCAGATCTCGATTACACACACGCACAAGCACAAGCGAACAACGAGCTATTGCTGCACGATATCAAGAGATATCAAGTTGGTGTAACCAATCAGATCTCGATTACACACACGTACACACACGCACAACCAAGCGAGCAAGCAAACGCTTTCTCCTCCTCTTCCACGAAGGCCTCGATGGCCTTCCTCCTCCCACTTCCTCTCATTCCCTCGCTTCCCGCCCACAACAACAACCGCATCGCTCACTCACTCATATCTCTTCTATCGTATCTCTCTCTTCCCTCGTTTCGTGTCCTCGTTCCTCGTATTGATTCTCCTAGAGTGAGACTTTGACAGTGGGATGGCTTGCTGAGCTACGGCGCACTGGCTGATTCCTTCCTACCATCCTCTCGACTCATCGTACACACTCGCCATCGCTATCGCTCCAACACGTATCACTCAGCTCGATTGGTATCTCGCCCGGTGATCGCCCTTGAGTGTCTTCTTCACCACCATTACGATCGTTCCGCGAGCCGCTTGCCAAGTCCTCCCAGTGCTCTCTCTCTCTCTCTCTCACTATCGCGTTTCACGATGCATCATGCTACCAACCACTCGCAAACTCAACAAGACGAGCTCGTTGCTCTTCGCGAGATCTATGCAGTACGCTCTTCCACTCCTCTTCTGGTACACGTCTCGTTCTCACCCACGTCTTCATCGTCGTCGTTGTCGTCGTCGTCGTCGTCGCTGCTTTCAGGAGGATCTCCAAGAGCTGCCCAAGGCGTGGCAGAATATCCAAGCCTACTTTTCGATCTTTCTCTATCCGACCGGCGTATCGGGCAGGAAGGCCAGTCGCATCGCGGCCAAGCTCATCGTACGCTTCTCGTCTCGATATCCCGACGTCCTGCCTGAGGTGCTCAAGATCGAGAACATCAAAGGCTTGAGTGAGCTCGAGACTCGCGAGTTGAACAAAGAGATCAAGAAGCAGGTGCGTGCCTGCTACACACACACGCGCGGCCGCCCGCCCGCCGTGCTGCCTTGCATGAATTGCTGGCTGAGACACAAAGTGGCCGATGGGCGACGATCGATGGTGGTGGTGTTGGATCTGTGTAGGCGTCGTCACTACTTGGGGCACCAATGATCTTTGCGATTGCGACGTACATCAATGACCGCCTCGATGAAATCATTCGCCAGCAACAACAACAACAACAACAACAGGGCGCTAGCAGCAGTGTGAGTGCCGCCGCACGAGGCTCTTCGGCCAATGCCTCGAGCACGATGGAGATACCGAGTGGCTCGTTTGCTGGTGGTTCGAAGCTCAGCCCGGTGCACGACAACCTGCTGCTCAAGAGCAATGACGCTGGTAGCTTCGGCCATCTTCTGCGCCGCAACGAGTGGTTCGATGGCGATGACTATCAAGCCGTGGGCGATAGTGGCGGTGGGCCGTTGCTGCCTCGCATGAGCAGCATCGCTGCCGTGGGTCGCATGCCTCGCGTCTCGGCCAGTGCTGCCGCAGCGGCGATCGCTGCAATGGCCACAAGCAGCAGCAGCAGCGATATGAACGACAGCGATGGCGGCGGCGACCGTCACGGCGGCGGCGGCGGTGGCGGCGGTGCTGGTGGCGGTGGCGTTGGCGACGGTGGCGGCAGCCGTGCCACTGGCAACGAGGTGGTATTGGCGGCGTACTATCGCAACGGCGCAGTACGGATTCTGCCGTTCCACTGGAAGAAGGGAGAGTTGCTGGCTCTCTCGACCTCGTTGCCGACGATCGCCGTCTACAAGGCCATCAATCTCGACAACACGCACCTGATGACGGTCAAGGAGATTGTGTTGCCGCTGCCCGAGAAGCCACAAGCGCAATCGGTCGATCTGGCACTCGAACTGTCGCGTCTCACCGATCTCTCGCACCCGTGCATCGCCAAGTACCTCGCGGTCGAGGCGCTCGCCACCAAGCTGCGCGTCTTTCAGTCGTTCATCACCGGAAGCACGCTCGTCGACTTTATCAAGACCTCGGGAGCCGTGACGAACATGGCGGTGCTCGCCAAGTTCGCGCTGCTGATACTACGCGCGCTCGCATTCCTGCATCAGAACAACGTCACGCACGGCCACCTGACGCCGAGCAACATCCTGCTCGACTCGAAGGGCTGGGTGCGTCTCGCTGACTTTGCGCTGCCGTTGCTGCTGCGCGGTCTGCCATTCTACACGCCCGATGGCGCCAAGGACGATGTGTGGAACGTCGGTGTCGTCATCATCCACCTCGCCACCGGCACCATGGCGCCCGAGGCGTATCGCCGCCTCGAGCACCAGAAGCCCACCGCCACCAAGGTCGTGGCGCCCGAGATGCTCTCGCCGGACGCGCGCGACTTTCTCACCCTGTGCCTCGATCGCAACTCGACGTGCGCCGCACTGTTGGCGCATCCGTTCCTGAGCCAGGTGGCCGCCCTGCTGCCTGAGGAACTGCACCATTCGAACTCGCAACCGCAACTCGGTCTGATGGCTGCCGCCTCGGGTACATTGGCTTCGCTCTCGAGCTCCAACCCCACCGCTCCCGGCCATCAAGCACCTGCTGGCAGCGGCGGTCTCGTTGCGGCTGCCGGCTGCGGTGCCACGATGGCGACCGATACCACGACGTTTGCCACGGCCACTACGGCCACCGCCACTGCCACCACCGCCGCCACTGGCGCTAGCCATCATCATGTCTCTCTCGCCCGACCCATTCCATCCGCCAGCTCTACACACAATGCTGCCGTCGGCTCTGTGACTCCCACCGAGCCCGGTGGCCTTCCGCGGCCTCCGTCGGTCAAGCAACCGACACCCGACTTTGGCTCGGGCACGACCTACAGCTCGTTGTCGCTCAGCACCGAGGTTCCACGGCAGTACATTACCACCACGTCGCGCTATCTGGCCGACTTTGAAGAGCTCGAGTTCCTGGGCCGAGGAGCGTTCGGCGAGGTGGTCAAGGCCAAGAACCGCCTCGATGGCCGCTACTACGCCATCAAGAAGATCAAGCTCAAGTCCAACGAGGCCAAGAACCAGAAGGTGCTGCGCGAGGTGACGACCTTGTCACGTTTGCACCACGAGCACGTCGTGCGCTACTACCAAGCCTGGACCGAGCGCATCGACACCTCGGTACCCTCGTCGCTCAAGGCCTTCTCGCCGGGTGACTCGCGCGTCCCGACCACCTCCTCGTCCTCCTCCGACAAGACCAAGCCCTCTTCCGTCGCTGTCGCCGCCAACAAGTCCAAACGCGTCGCGTCTCCTGCAACACTGCCTCCGCCACACGCGGCTCGCAAGCATCCACGTCGAGGTAGTGATGCACTCGATAACGACTATGCCGACGATGACGACGACGACGATGAGGACGAGGAGGAGGACGACGATGACGTTGCATTCGGCAAAGCCAAGCGCGGTGGCATTCGCGTCAGTAGGGGTAAGTATGGTCGCCGACACCACCGCGAAGACGACAACGATGACGATGACGAGGACGATGAGGAAGATGACGAGGAGGAGGATGAGGAAGATGATGAGGAGGACGATGAGGAAGACGATGAGGAAGATGACGACGACGACGAGGATGCCGAGTTTGCATCGAGCTATAAGGACGTATTCCACAAGGGTGGAATGGCATTCGGAGCTCATGATGACGATGACGACGACGAGGACGATGATGACGATATGGATCTTGGCTACGTCGATCCTTCCGACACTGCTTGTTCGAATGGCAGTGGTAGCAAGCAAGACACTCTCGTGCCGGTAGAGGACGATGATGATGACGATGACGACGAGGAGGAGGAGGAGGACCTGTTCGACAACGCCATTCCTGGCCACGACACCTACGATGACGACTACGACGACAATAGCGATAGCGACGACGACGACGACGAGAGTGCCGACCTGGAGCGTACAGTCGGCGGGCGTCGCGCCAAGCGCGCCAACAAGTACACGGCCATCTTGTACATTCAGATGGAGTACTGCACCAAGCGCACGCTGCGATCTGTGATCGACGACGGCGTGTTGTTCGACGACGAGAACGAGATGTGGCGCCTGTTCCGTCAGATCCTCGAGGGCCTGCACCACATCCACCAGCATGGCACGGTGCATCGCGACCTCAAGCCGCTCAACATCTTTATGGACGACAACAACAACTGCCAGATCGGCGACTTTGGCTTGGCCGTCTCGGGCACCAGCGACGGACGCGCCAAGCTACTGACCTCGCAGTCGGTGCTCGAGGTGTCGGTGATGCTCGATGCCGTGAGCTCGTCGGCGCTCGCGGCCACGACCGACGTCGGCACGCCGGTGTACTGCGCGCCGGAGGTCGGGCGCGCAGGCTACGACCAGAAGGTCGACATGTACAGCCTCGGCATCATTCTCTTTGAAATGTGCTATCGCTTCGCGACCGGCACCGAGCGCGCCTACGTTCTCAACGACCTGCGCAACCACCTGCGCTTCCCGCCCGAGTTCGACAAGCGCCACGCGAACCAACACGCAATCATCTCGCTGCTGCTGCAGCCGAATCCGCAGCGACGCCCGAGCGCCGCCGAGTTGCTCGACAGCGAGCTGCTACCGACGCAACTCGAGGCGCACAAGCTCCAGCAGGCGTTGCGCTCGATCACGACGCCCAACACCACCAACTACAACCGCCTGATCGAGCGTCTGTTCTCGCTCACGCCCGAGGAGCAGTTGTCGTACACGTACGACTCGCACCAGAAGCAGCGCATGCCGAACCGCCACACGGCCGCCGTGCGTAGCCACGTGGTGGCGCAGCTCGAGGCCGTCTTCAAGCGCCACGCGGCCTTTCGCTTCGACACGCCGTTGCTGCTGCCCAAGGCCTCGCTCGCGAGCAACATTCGCCACCCGGTGCAGTTCCTCGACGAGAGCGGCTCGTTGGTCGTGCTGCCGTACGAGCTCACGACCTCGTTCGCGAGCTTCGTCGGCTTGCAAGGCATACCCAACATGCGCCGCTACACGTTCGCCAACATTTACCGCAAGAACGCCGTACACGGCCAGCCGTTGGCCTTTGGTGCTGCGAACTTTGATATCGTCGGGCCGCGAGTAGCACGAGTCATTCATCAAGCTGAAGTCATGAGAGTGTGTGTTGAGGTATGTGCGCGCATATCCACTTATTCTAGCTTTCTCTCTCTTGTTTGCATTTCGGTAACGAACAACCGATGGGGTTTTGGGGTTTTGGGTTTGTGACACGATCTATAGATACTCGAATCATTCCCGCAACACTTTGGCCCGAATGCCACCTATCGCTACAAGGCGTATTTCAATCATTCGATCATCCTCAAGACCATCCTGGCGTACTGTCAAGTACCCGAGGCCTCGCTCGAGAAGGTGTGCCACATTCTCGAGCACAAGCGTCGCCAGAAGTGGGCCAAGACCAGCTCGCGCCTCATCAACGAGGCCAAGCTCGAGGTGGGCGTCGTGGTGCGACTCGAGTCGTTCGCGCGACTGCGCGGCTCCTTCACCGAGATGATCTCGCGCGTGCGCGACAGTGTGGCCGACAATCGCAAGCTTGCGGCATCGTCCGAGTTCTTGGCGGCATGCGACGAGCTCGGCGAGCTGTCGCGCTTCCTCAAGGCCTTCGGCATCACCAACGTGTGCTTCGACCCGCTCGTGGTCTACAACGCCTGGATCGGCGGCTTCATGTTCCAGCTGCTGGTCGAGAATACCACCAAGGGCATCGACGTCATCGCCGCCGGCGGCAGCTACGACTCTCTCGTGCAGCGCTTCCAGCGAAGCAACAACGACACGTCGGCGGTCGGCGTGCACTTTGCGATCGAGGTGCTGATCGAAATCGAGAAGCAGCATGACCGCAATGCCGCCGCCACCGCTGCTGCTGCCGCCACCGCCTCGCCTCCGACATTGCTCGCGCAACGGATCGACACTCCCGAGGTCATGGTGTGCTCGGAGGCGCAGGAGTTCCTCGAGCACCGCATGCAGCTCGCGAGCGAGCTTTGGGCGCGCCAGGTTCGCGTCGACTACTTGCAGCCGGTCATGTCGTCTCACGAAGCTCTCGCGTACGCCACCACGGCCGGCATCAAGGTCGTCGTCATGCTGCGAAACAGCTCGCGCTCCTCGAACATCGTGCTCGTCAAGGTGGTGCAGATCGAAGGCCATGTGGAGCTCGAGCTCGACTTTGCCAGTACCGCCAAGGTGGTGCACGCACTGTTGCAGGCCAATCGCATACGCGAGCTGCAAGCGCAACTCGATGCGCTGCAACCGGTGCAGAATCTACTGGCGACCTACAGCCTCGCTCCGGGCGCTCTGGCCGCCGCCGCCAAGCGCCGCGGCACGAGCGGCAACTACGCCGCCGTTGCCAGCTCGGCTACCATGTCCGCAGGCGCTACGGCTGCTTCCGGTGTGCCGCCGTCGAGCTCCAGCAACTACTCGGCCTTGACAGCAGCCTTGGCACAAGCGGCTGGCGGTGGAGGTAGCAGCAGCAGCAGCAGCAATAGCAGCAACAACGTGGCCATGGCAGCAGCCGGAGGCACCGGCTCGGGCGCTCCCTCGACCGCGCTCGGCGGCAACGCGGCAGCGCTCACAGCCGGTGCTGCTTCGGGAGCGACGCCATCGCACGCGATCGTGCCTCCGACGTCACTCGTGTTCTTGAGCACACCGACACCCAAGCTCAAGAAGAAGATCACCGACGACGTGGTGCGCGGCCTGACGCCCGTGCTGCGCTACTGCGCAAGTGGCGATGTCAAGGTCATTGTGCTCGAGCTCGCGCACTCGGTCATTCGCGAGCTGCTCGGCTGCTTCGATGGCACGGCCTTCAAGCTCAAGCCCAAGCTCGTGAGCCGCCACCGCGAGCAGGTCGACCGCTTCCGCGACTACATGAAAATCCACCATAACCTCCCGTTGGTGGTGCTGTACAGCACGGTCGACCAGCGCTTCGAGATACTCTTGCTGTCGCGTGCCTTCGTCATGTAAATATCCTCTTCCCGATAGCCAGTCATCGAAGCCGAAGCCGAGCCAGCCGAGCCAACCATCGCCATAATAACCCACCTATCTATCTATCGATCGATCAACTTGCATGCTAGTGTGTGTCGATCGAAGTGCCTTCGCTTTGTTGTTGTTGTTATTGTTGTTCATCTGGCATAAAGACAGACGGATTCGATGTCAGTACGCTCATCTCTCTCTCTCTCTCTCTCTCGTTCTCTGCAACCAGTTGCGTCCTCAGCACGGCGGATGCCTCGACCGCGTGCACCGTGTCAACGAGATGGTGCTCTTCTTTGATCGGCAGCGCTTCGATCGTATCGGTATCGATGCCGTGCAGCTCCAAAAGTACGCGCTCTTCCTCATGGTACGTGCGACGCGGTCTAGTCCGAGTCACGCACGATGCGAGGGAGCTCGGGAGCCTCACCACCAGTCACGCGGTCGTCAGGTGATGGCGGTCGTCACTGCCATGTTCTCGATGCCTTCGAGCCTCGTGGTGTTGTTCGTCAATACGTGCTTGCTGTCGGTGGCGTTCGTCGGCGCCTTCAAGCGCAACACGTCGTTGCTGCTCGTGGTACGTGAATGACGACGACCACACGGCACGGCACTCGCGATCCACGCGAGCCACCAACCCATCGATCGACTACTCGTACACTCACTCGTACACACACACAAACACAGTTTGTGATCGGGCACTTGGTGCTGGTGGCGTTCATCTCGTTCAGCGTCGCCATGTTGCTGCTGCGCTCCCTGGCGTCGCTCAAGGCCTCGGTGACGGTCGGCGTCGCGGCGCACCTGTCGCTGAGCGCCGCCATCGCTCGCGTGGTCGCCACGGCCCTCGGAGGCCTGATAGCGCTGTTGTACATTCTTGTGAATGTGCGTACAAGCTGGTGTGCTTGTCGCGCCGCGCGATCATCGTCGTAGATGGCTGATGACGTGACCCCAATCTGCAGATTGCGACCGTGGCTCGAGCTGCTCGATTGCGCAAAGCGATCGTGCACGCTGCCGCGAGGTTTCACGATGAGGACCTGCCATCCGACGACGACGACGATGATGATGCTGACGCTGATGATGAGGATGCTACTTCTCGCGTCGACGACAAGGCGAGCGCGCTTGCGTCGATCTCCACGACGTAGC
>Ga0209914_1003048_pt1 | contig 12449 bp, 7 predicted proteins | sample ThiBiot_500_plan_FD_183949 | JGI IMG/M metagenome (GOLD analysis project Ga0209914, IMG submission 183949) | Wastewater bioreactor microbial communities from Cape Town, South Africa - Thiocy_cont_500_plan (SPAdes) | ecosystem: Engineered > Bioreactor > Thiocyanate-remediating > Anaerobic-Aerobic ...
GACTTCATGGGGGATTTGATTTTGCGGCAAATTCAAAATTATCGAAAGAATTTCAGCAAAATCGTCGCAATTATGTTACTATAGAAGTATAAAAATAATTACATCGTATTTTTAAATTAATATAGGAGTCTAGCGGAATGGGGAATAGGGGAATTGTGGATTTGTGGAATTGCGGAATTGTGGAATAGGGGAATAGGGAAATTGTGGAATAGGGGAATAGGGGAATTGTGGATTTGTGGAATTGCGGAATTGTGGAATAGGGGAATAGGGAAATTGTGGAATAGGGGAATAGGGGAATTGTGGATTTGTGGAATTGCGGAATTGTGGAATAGGGGAATAGGGAAATTGTGGAATAGGGGAATAGGGGAATTGTGGATTTGTGGAATTGCGGAATTGTGGAATAGGGGAATAGGGAAATTGTGGAATAGGGGAATAGGGGAATTGTGGATTTGTGGAATTGCGGAATTGTGGAATAGGGGAATAGGGAAATTGTGGAATAGGGGAATAGGGGAATTGTGGATTTGTGGAATTGCGGAATTGTGGAATAGGGGAATAGGGAAATTGTGGAATAGGGGAATAGGGGAATTGTGGAATAGGGGAATAGGGGAATAGGGGAATAGGGGAATAGGGGAATAGGAGAATTGTGGAATTGTGGAATAGGGGAATTGTGGAATAGGGGAATTGTGGAATAGGGGAATTGTGGAATAGGGGAATAGGGGAATAGGGGAATTGTGGATTTGTGGATTTGTGGATTTGTGGAATTGTGGAATAGGGGAATAGGGGAATAGGGGAATAGGGGAATTGTGGATTTGTGGATTTGTGGATTTGTGGAATAGGGGAATAGGGGAATAGGGGAATTGTGGATTTGTGGATTTGTGGATTTGTGGAATAGGGGAATAGGGGAATAGGGGAATTGTCGAATAGGGGAATTGTCGAATAAGGGAATTGTGGATTTGTGGATTTGTGGAATTGCGGAATTGTGGAATAGGGGAATAGGGAAATTGTGGAATAGGGGAATAGGGGAATTGTGGAATAGGGGATTTGCGGAATTGTGGATTTGTGGAATTGTGGAATAGGGGAATAGGGGAATAGGGGAATAGGGGAATAGGGGAATAGAGGAATAGGGGAATAGGAGAATTGTGGATTTGTGGAATAGGGGAATTGGGGAATTGTGGAATAGGGGAATAGGGGAATTGTGGATTTGTGGAATTGCGGAATTGTGGAATAGGGAAATAGGGAAATTGTGGAATAGGGGAATTGTGGAATAGGGGATTTGCGGAATTGTGGATTTGTGGAATTGTGGAATAGGGGAATAGGGGAATTGTGGAATAGAGGAATAGGGGAATAGGGGAATTGTGGATTTGTGGATTTGTGGAATTGCGGAATTGTGGAATAGGGAAATAGGGAAATTGTGGAATAGGGGAATTGTGGAATAGGGGATTTGCGGAATTGTGGATTTGTGGAATTGTGGAATAGGGGAATAGGGGAATTGTGGAATAGAGGAATAGGGGAATAGTGGAATTGTGGATTTGTGGAATAGGGGAATTGGGGAATTGGGGAATCAGAGCTGGGCAACTCAATTCGAAAACTGCTCAACTCAACTCAATTCAACTCAGTTTTTGAGTTGAAATGAATTGAGTTGAAAATTGTAGTGTTAATCAAGGGATTGAAATGAGTTGAGTTGAAAGATTTAAGTAAAGTCATGTAGTTGAATTGAATTGAGTTGGATAATGTTATTTTAAATCGATGAATTGAATTGAATTCAACTCAAAAAAATTCGGAAATGCTCGTCATACAATGAATTAATAAAATCGAAATTGAAATTAAACTGACCGGTACATGATTATTATTCAGTTTTCAGCCATTATATGCCATACTATCGCAGTCTCATTATTTTATTATAGATTTGTCTTTCTAGAAATGTCAGAACTAGATTATTTATTATCTGACTCTTTTATCTAGTTAGTCCGTTCCGTTAGTTAGCTTTACTGAGTAATGTTTCTAATGTATTAAATTGAATTGAGATTTATATTGATTTACATGAATTGTATCCGATATTTTTGTATGCATTTGGTATACGGTAAAAATTTTACATGTGAACTGTTTTCAGCGAATTGATGTGACATTGATTCAGCTATCTAAGATAATGTAATGGAAGCAATTAAATTAACATACAGAACGATCAGTAGTTTAAAATAATCGAAAAGTATTTCTGTAATTACTACGTATGCATTCAAAAGAAACATTCATAAAAAGAATTGAACACGTTTTTTTCTTAATCGCAAACTATTTCGAGAAAAGACAAAATATAATTTGAGGAATGGCAAATGTCCATGGACGAAATATTTTCTTCTTTTCGTTTCTCCATACAAGTATAACATAATTAGAGAACGAAAGAAATCGAGGACATTATAAGTACATCAGCTGACTGAGGACAAATCGGTGCATATATCAGCTGGATAAGAATGAAACAGATATATATACCATCAAATCGAGGTATGTGATGATATCTATCCTCAGAAATACGCCTGAAATGATGCAAACAAATAATAATGCTTATTCACATCAAATCCAGGAATATAATAAGATTAGTATTCGTTAATATCTCTGTTCTAGGGCTTGTATCTATTGTTTGAAAAAGATGTAATATGATTATTTCTTGTCGCTCCTTCTCTATCATCTTCGTATAAATACTGGAGATCATCCTATAGTGAATAAACAACATCTTTCTCTTGCAAATAACGTCTATTTAGCTTTAACTTTAATAGTAATCTGTATAAATCTCGTTTACTATATCTATCATGTCGTCTGATACCACTGAAACAACATTACAATCTTCGATGGTGGCTGCTGCCGATACTGAAAGTCCAACTGATGTAAGTTCCACCACAAAATCAATCGAAAAAACAACACGCGATCAATTCTATATTAATATTAAAACGTTCGATGACAAAAATTCATGGCAAGCAACGTGCAAACTTTGTAAAAATACAATCCGTGGAACTAAAGGAGTGACATCCAATTACAACAGACATGTGAAGGATTTTCATCCAACCGAATATGAATCATGGCAAGAACAATTGAAATCTATCGGCTTGGCTGGCCAAAAGAAGATTACGGATACAATCACTGTTCAAAAAGTAAAAAATTCGACAAGTTCAATGTATTCGAATGTTCATCCGCGTCTAGTAGAATTACAAAGTCTATCGTTGAAAATTTAATTATTGAACTCGGTCTTCCATTATCACTTATTGAACGTCCAGGTTTCATTGATTTTATGTTTCATGTCGATCCTCGTTTTTCTACAATTAGTCGACGTACATTAACACGTACAGTACTACCAAGCTTGTATACAAAAATGATGGATGGATTGAAATCTTTTTGTTCAATCACAACGTTCTTATCATTGACCTTGGACTTGTGGACAGACCGGAGACAACGTGCATTTTTTGTTTTAACAGGTATGAGTAATACAATATCATGTCTTATATCAGATAGTTAACTTATACATATTTATTTTATAGGACATGCAATTATTAATTCAGAATTTAAATCGTATGTGTTAGCCTTTCAACCAATTTTTGGTAATCATCGAGCACCACCGTTATTATTAGATACATATGAAACATGTATCAGTAGTCTTAATATACAGAAAAAACTCGTGCGATTAATCACCGATAGTTCTTCGAATAACATTGCAGCATTCAGTAATTTAATTATTCCTGGTTTTGAATGTAATTTCCAACATGATGATGATGATGAAGCATGTTCTGATTGCTGTAGTGATGGCGAACAACCGAAATCCCATAATAACACAACCGATATTGATACATCATCGGATGTTCAAGATGTTGTAAAACATTTTTTTGATTCTATTGAAATTGATGATAATGAATCATTTCGTTTGCCATGTTATGCTCACTCGATTCAGCTAGTTGTCAAAGACGGATTAAAAGATTCAACTTCTGTTCAATCATCGTTAGAAAAAATCTCTAAAATAGCGAAACTGTCTCATTCGTCGACAACCGTAGCAGAACGTTTTGAAAAAATGAAAGTACATATTCCTCGTGCTAACAAAACACGTTGGAACTCACAGTATGAAATGATTCTGGCTATCGTCGATATAGAACCATCAGGTTTAAATGATGTGTTGATACAAACACAACATCGAGAGCTATGTCTCAAAACAGCAGATTATCAAACGTTAAATGAATTTGCTTCTTTGCTAACACTTTTTGCTGAAGCTACAACGACTACACAAACACAAAATGCTCCTTCAATATCAATTGTAGCTCCATCAATTTTATCCATTTATGATGATCTTTTACTTGAACGAACGAATATTAAATATACGTCAAGTTTATGCGAATGCTTATTAGATTCACTTCTATCTCGCTTTGGTGGCATGCTGGAGGAAATGCTTTTAGTAATCGACATTCCAGAAAAGAAAAAAAACAAAAAATTCTATGATGTTTTCAAAGATCCTGTATTTTTGGTAGCGCCATTTTTAGATGGTCGGTTTCGTCTCAATTGGATATCAAGCTCAACACATTTGGAACAAGTTCAAGAGGATTTATGTAATAAAGTACAGCAGCTAGTTTTAGAACAATGTATTTTACTTGAACGAGCTAATATGTCATCTGGTACACCAGAAAATGATAGTCCAACAAGCCCTAAACCACAAACACAATCATCATCGGCAAGTGCCGCGACAAGTCCAGTCACTCCAAAGCGAAAAAACTTATTTGCAGATATTTGCAAGGATGTTAAAAAGCCGAAATCTGATCCATTCAGTTATATTAAAGATGAGATTATGAAACAGTGATGGGAACGGTTCGGTTTTAACCGAGTCGAATTCGGTTCGGTTCGGTTCGGTTCGGTTCGGTTTGCACATTTTGAAAAAATGGGTCGGTTCGGTTCGGTTCGGTGCGAGGTGCTGTCGGTTACCGGTTAAATTCGGTTCGACATGGTTGTATACAGATTATTTATTCTTATTTGTTGTATTCATTTTCAAACGTTAAACGAAAAGAAATGATACATGTACTTTGTGTCAGACAGATGTCTCTCTTAATAAAAGAATGTTGTATATTTTTCTGATAGGATATAAGAATAAACAAATTATACTCTCACGTCCGTCAAAGCAATACTGTCTTTCTTTTTTCTCCTTAAACTAATTCTTGTCCGACCGATTGAATTATTTTCAAACGGACTATATTATAATCATTGCTTGCATGTACGTGAATTTCTTTCTTTTTAAACGTATCGTTATTTGTAAAGTTTAAACCGTGATTTAGTTATGGATTCATCTTCATCTTCGTTATCAACGTCTCCTGATGTTGTATTAACTTCTTCACCATCATCTATTGATGTTCAATCGACTTCATCTTTATCATCAAATGATATGATCGACAACTCTGATGACCATATGTTTTTTGAAAATAAAGTATACACAACAGAGAGTATAAGATGTTGCCTTAAATATAAGAAAAATAAATATGGGTGAATCCATGGAGACCCAACCACTTTTGGGAAATTTTTATTTTCGAGCAAAAGCACTACAGAAGTGTTTTTTCAACGGATTTTTTCAGCGCATCAGACGGGTGGGCAATGAAAAATAGGTGTGGAATAGTTTTTGGGTCTAAAACATACTGAAATCGGTGAGATTTACGATATTCTTTCGGAACACCTACGTTTTTTGTATAAATTATGCATAAATTATAACGAATAAAAGTTACTTTTTAATAGGAAAAATGCATAGATGTTCCGAAAGAATATTGTAAATCTCACCGATTTCAGTATGTTTTAGGCCCAAAAACTATTTCACCCCTGTTTTTCATTGCCCACCCGCCTGACACGCTGAAAAAATACGCTAAAAAAATACTTTTCCAAAAAAGTGGATGGATCTTCATGGATCGACCCATATACAATTGTCGAAAAAAATTCCAAGTCTTTTTGTTGGTCCTTATTTGGATTACCTGCAAAAATTTTAGGTCCAGATCAATATGAAATCATCGAGAAGTTTGCATCATGTAAAACATACCTCTCGGAACAACGTCCTTGTTTTATCTCACATTTAATTCATATTAACATTTTCCGGTTAAATTCGGTTAAATTCGGTTCGGTTCGGTTCGGTTCGGTTCGGTTTAGCTTAAAATATGAAACGGTTCGGCTCGGTTCGGTTCGTGATTATTTTTTTTCGGTTCGGTTCGGTTCGTAAAAAGTCGAACCGATTCCCATCACTGTTATGAAATATGTAAATGATGAAAATACAGACTCTATGATTCTTTTGAAATCTTCGAGCATTTATCCAATTTTATCAAAATTAGCTACGAAAATTCTATCGATTCCTGCTACATCTGCACCAGTAGAGCGTGTGTTCAGTCAGAGTGGATTTCTATTTCGTCAGCCCCGTGCATCAATGATACGAACTACTTTACAACAATTAACGATGTTGAAGTGCAATCGTGGTCTATATTAGATATATGATTGAGGACATTATTTTTATTTTATATCGTCGATTTTTCTCTGCTACTCTCTACTCTACGTTTTATTAAAAATGCGAAACTTCTTTTTCGGACGAATTTTATTTCGATCTTCTGATTTTTCACTATACTTCTTACTTACTAAGCGGTTTTCTTTATCATTAGGATTAATAAAATATTGGCAGGTACAGGTTTTACTAAGAATAAACTAGGCCAATATCGATTACATATATTTTAGCGCTATAGTTGAATTAATTTCAATTCAATTCAATTCAATTCAAGAATTGAGTTGAATTGAATTGAAAAATATTTGAGATGATATCCGAATTGAACTCTTGAGGCATATCGAATTACATGAATTGAAATGAGTTGAGTTGAAGGATTCGAATGAATCGACTTTGGATGCCAATGAATTGAATCGAGTTGAACATCTTTTTGAATTGAGTTGCCCAGCTCTGAGGGGAATAGGGGAATTGTGGATTAGGGGAATTTTCAGATGTCTATGGATTTCAAAAGAATTCCGAATTCCAGCAATTCGTACTTTCCCACATTGGCTTGATTTAATTCTTATCCAAGACGATAGAATAATTGATCTCACAATATACGCTATGATAATGTAACAAGTAACATTCATCGAGAGTCGATTCACTTGACCGTCTACTGAATGTGTCAGTGTGCACGCCTATAAAAGTTTGAACTAAAAACGATCGACTATACGTATATATGATAAAGTTTCACCATACATCATATCGGGCAACACCTCGTCGGCCGTCGGCGTCCCTACGGTCCGCCACTTCCGACTCGAGCTGCCATATTTTCCGGCTCCAGTATTGGTAGCTATCGAATAGCTAGGTCTACATGATTATAGATATCTGAGAAGGGCCACTTCATAGTTTTCTAAAGACAACAATCGACTCGGAAACGTCATATCTGATTTAACATAATCACATCATAGGAAAAATCTCTTTTTTTTCCAAAATACGAATCTTCTAATGAGCAATACACACTTCCACACTTCGAAAAATCGTCAGTTTCCAAAAATATTCAGTTCAAAATTTTGAATATCTACCTATCAATCTAAACTCTCCGATCCCGATTGTCCAAAGTACGACTAAGTGCCAACTATCATTTGGCATCTATTAGGAGTTACTACAGTCGATGTTATTTTGACCTCTGAACCCGATTCATACTCAAATTCCACATTCTCCGACTTCGATTATCTGAGGTTAGGCCAACTTTCCATCATCATTGGCCACTATTAGTGACTTCTTAAATCTATGTTTTTTTTACCTTTGACCCCAAAAATGACTCATATTCGGACTCTCCGACCTCGATTAACCAAGATCCCACCAAGTTCCAACTATCATTGCTCACTATTATGAGTTTCTAAAACCAATGTTTTTTTGACCTTTGAACCCGATTTGTACTCAAATTCGGACTCCCTGACCCCGATTACCCTATTCCACAATTCCACTATTCCCCTATTCCCCAATTCCCCTATTCCCCTATTCCCCTATTCCACAATTCCCCTATTCCCCTATTCCACAATTCCACTATTCCCCTATTCCCCAATTCCCCTATTCCCCTATTCCCCTATTCCACAATTCCACAATTCCCCTATTCCCCTATTCCACAATTCCACAAATCCACAATTCCGCAAATCCCCTATTCCACAATTCCCCTATTCCCCTATTCCCCTATTCCACAATTCCACAAATCCACAATTCCGCAAATCCCCTATTCCACAATTCCCCTATTCCCCTATTCCCCTATTCCACAATTCCACAAATCCACAATTCCGCAAATCCCCTATTCCACAATTCCCCTATTCCCCTATTCCCCTATTCCACAATTCCACAAATCCACAATTCCGCAAATCCCCTATTCCACAATTCCCCTATTCCCCTATTCCCCTATTCCACAATTCCACAAATCCACAATTCCGCAAATCCCCTATTCCACAATTCCCCTATTCCCCTATTCCACAATTCCACAATTCCACAATTCCCCTATTCCCCTATTCCCCTATTCCACAATTCCACAAATCCACAATTCCGCAAATCCCCTATTCCACAATTCCGCAAATCCCCTATTCCACAATTCCGCAAATCCCCTATTCCACAATTCCGCAAATCCCCTATTCCACAATTCCCCTATTCCACAATTCCACAAATCCCCTATTCCCCTATTCCACTCAAGTCTTGCATAACATATATAATTTGTACTTTTGTAATAAATTCATTTTATTTTTGTCAAAATGATTTTGTAGCAAATTCGTATCCCCCAGCATATGCAATTTTGTAAGAAAAAGTAGAAAACCAATGTTGAAAATAAAGGTAATTACTGCGAGTACTTGCACCAATTTCATTTTTTTAATTTTTATTTTATTAAAAAAGAGTAGCAGTGTGCTTTGCATCATCACATAAATGTTGGCTTCTTGCCACTTTCTTCAATGGATACTATTGTAAAAAGCTTTTTCCCTTTTCTGAAAGAAAGGGTTATATGCGAAAAATTCGCTCTAAAAATCCATAAAGTTTGTCTGTGTGTGTGTGTGCGTGTGTGTCTGTCCCAAACCAATCAGATTTCAGCTCTACGAAATTTGATGATATAAGCTTTCCAAAGCCGTATGAAGAACTTGCCAGGGGTAACTAACAGCGAGGAATTCGAATATGATGTTAGTTTTTTTGTAACATCGATTTTTTTACTGACAAAAAAATATTTTTTAGTAAAAAATTTTTTTCGATTTTTCTGAAAAGTCGCCCCTATGCTAATTTTTTATGCTGATTCATAGTCGGAAATTAGTTTTTTACCAAATCGATTTTTTTACTAGCAAAAAGAATTTTTCGATTTTTGCTCAAAAATTGGCTCTATACTAATTTTTGGTGCCGACTCGGAATCTGATATGAGTTTGTTATGAACTCGATTTTTTTACTAGTAAAAAATTGTTTTTTCCAAAAAAAAATTTTTTTCGAATATTTTCCTACAATCGAGTCCATACAGATTTTGGCGCTGATTCAGATACTTATGTTAGTTTTTCATGAAATCGATTTTTATTATTTAGTTTGGTTAACGAGGGCACGATATTTCTATGTGACACAACATGGAACTTCTCACATAAACTCTGCCAGGATATCTATCTTTTTCTAACTAATTTATTCCCTTTTCTGAAAGAATGAGTTATAGGGCGAAAAATTGCTTTAGAAATCGATTAAGTTCGTCTGTTTGTCTGTTCAAACCAATCAGATTGCAGCTATACAAAAGTCGCAGCTACTCACCTACAATGTTTGGAACTTAAATGAACTTTGGGTAATTAAGGTCGGGAAATTCAAGTCCGATCTTAATTTTAATCTATTAGTTATTAATTATTAATAATTAGTATCTATTTAATATTATTTTCTAGTAAATTCGGTGAAGTGATGATCGAGTACGATGGATTCGAATTTTTTGTTAGGTCTCATATGTTTCAAGTTTTATTTTAAACATAAGAAAAGGATAATCTTTCAAAAGAATTCATATGATCTAGAGTAATGAATTTGGATCACTCTTATAGGGTGTATTTCTGTAGGGAAAGTGTGGACATTCACACCTTTAACTGATTCTACTTGAATAATGAAGTAAATCGGCTGGAGCAGCGACGAATCAGAAGTAGTGGACCAAAGGAACGGCGACAACCGACTAGTTGCTGTTCATACTTGCTATCCAGAAATACTGTCTTTTTGTATCGTTTGAGATTTTGAATACTCATAGCTGAGACCTTGTATGTATGTTGCATTACAAATTAGTTGCACTCAGTTTCCTGTCTACATATTTATACTGGTAGTTTAAGTCGAAGGCTAAGCGAATCGATTCTCGAGGAGCATTAGATGATTTAGAAAATCGCACTAATCTATTGAGGGAAATTTTGTTTGAATTGTAAACTAAAATTTGAGCCGTGCGCGTCAGGAGTGGGGGACCGGAGTGATGCCGACGACCGACGAAGCACGGCTTACGCTGGTAAATATTGTCAATGGTGTTCTCCGAGTATGCTATCCCTTCCAAAACTTCAGAAACGTACTGTTTCAAAAAAGTGTGAAAGAATCGATTAGCCGCTTATATTCGTAGTGCGCATGTTGATACTGGAGAATACTAGATGGAAAGAGAATTTCTTTTATAGAGGTTCAAAGTCAATATTACTTTAGTAGTATTTTCTTTGCGGAAATATTCAATGAAGAGATATTGTTCGTTTGTACGTACTCAAATGCATAGAATCCGAGTCTATGGTGACATTTCCAAGATTTTGACTTGGGTATTTTTGAGAACTAATGGTTCTTTCATAAAGTTTGATCAGAGAGAACTGAATACAGAGAATTTAAATGTGGTGTCAACTTTTCTATATTCTGAATTGAATTCTCTGGATGAGGAAAATGCATGTGTTCAAATGAATCCTTACATGATGCAGTATATTGGGTTTGGATCACTATAATAATGTGTGCATCTGCAACACAAGAAATGAATCGTCGAGTATTTAACTGATTCTGTTTCAATAGTGAGGTAATAGGCTGCAGCAACGAGTCAGGAACAGCAGACCGAAGGAATGCCGACGACCGACGAGAAGCTATCCATCCTAATTATGTCGAAGCTATTATAGTTCTTATAAAACCAAAAATGAGCCGCGCGAGTCGGGAGTGGCGGACCGAAGGGACGCCGATGACCAGACGAAGTGTGGCTTACGCTGATGAAAACAGTAACTCAAGTTTTTGTAAGTTAGAACAAAAGATTATTGTCAAAGAAAAGAACAAACGAATTGATTAGAGTCTGTTACTCATATATTACTGTTGTACATGGACGTAAAGACAGAAAGAATCGGCACTGTAACGTTGACGTTTAGAAGAAGGTAAAGCATTATATCTTCAGAATGGATTCGAGTGAGAGAAGAGACGTATATTCAATTTCTGTGTACTAGTCGTTATTATTTTTTCTTTCAGAAAAGGGTCAGCGAATCTCTCGGATGAGCGCTACTTGTTTAATAATATTTCCAAAAATGTTCGTATCGATAAAAAGAAATCCTCAAATATTTCAAATGACAAAAGATATTAACAAATTTATTCTCTTTTAGAAAATATTCAAAATGAAACATACAATTATTTTTCTTTAACAAAATTGAAAAATAAAAATAAAACAAATCTGATTATGTTTTGTTTCTTTTTAATTACTTTTGATACTGTTAATAACTACTTAGGGTATACCAAAAGTTCGTGTCACAACGTTTAAAATTTAATAAAACAGTAAATATTGAATATTTTATTATAGGAGTATATAGGATAACGTCGCGCCTTTAATAATCTATAGAGAAGCTCTATCTTGGATTTACACTTAACATTTTACTAGAGTAAAGTTATAATTTAGCTACTAAGTTAATAGTAACTACTCCTTATCGAATGTTCAGGTATATTCTGGAATTGTCCATATTTTCCATTGATCACTTACTCTCGTCAGATTTAATGACGTTATGTTCTAGAATATTACATTTCAATAGTATATATAGAAGAGAGGTCGTTCGCTGTTATTCTCTTTCTCGTAGAGAAGAGTCATACAAAAAAAAATTGTTTGCTTGATTGATTGATTGATTGATTGATTGTGTGTCCGCAGGGTCAAAAGAACATTGATTTTAGTAACTCACAGCTAGTAGCCATTCATGGTCAGAACTAGACATGCGACAATTCCAATTCTTACCAATTCCAATTTTTCCAATTCCTAGGAATTGCTAGAATTGGAATTGGGATTGTTTGGAATTGGTTAGAATTGGAATTGGAATTGGTTGGAATTGGTTGGAATTGATTGGAATTGGAATTGGAATTGGTTAGAATTGGAATTGGAATTGGTAGAGATTGGCTAGAATTGGAACCCGAATTGGTAGGAATTGGAATTGGAATTGATAGAATTGAAATTTGACAGAATTTGTCAAAATCAATTATTACTATCTACATA